>WNFY01013066.1_pt1 | contig 11988 bp, 8 predicted proteins | sample 5400091 | NCBI WGS metagenome assembly WNFY01 (sample SAMN13153364, study PRJNA577476) | soil metagenome | isolation source: 60 cm soil or saprolite under grassland replicate 1 | place: USA:California | collected 2016-06-15 | reverse complement strand
CGCAGGCGTGCCCAGAGCAGGTAGGCGGCGATCAGCGCCAGCCCGCCCGTCCACGCCGGTGCGGCGGCGGCCGAGAGCCATCCCCGGCCGGGCCCCTGGCTCGCGCCATAGGTCGCCAGGGCCAGCCCGCCGGCCAGCAGCAGCAGGCCGGCCAGGTCGAGGCGGGCGCCGCGGTCACCGCCGCCGGCCAGAGCCCGGCGCCCGCGCTCGACGCCCGCCCAGGCAGCGATCCCGACCGGCAGGTTGATCAGGAACACCGACCGCCAGCCGAACTCGCTGATGAGCAGGCCGCCGATGGCCGGGCCGAGCGCCGGGGCCGCGAACAGCAGCAGGCCGGCGCTGACCGGCATGGTCCGCGCGCCGCCGGTCCCCTTACCCAGCAGCAGGCCCATCGCCAGCGGCACCATGGGCGCTCCGGCCAGCCCCTGCAGGATGCGGGTAGCGATGAGCATGGTCACGTTGGGCGCGAACGCACAGCACGCGGACGCTGCGATGAAGCTGATGAGCGCGGCCTGGTAGGCGGGCAGGGTGCCGAAGCGCCGGGCCAGCCACGGGGTGGCCGCCAGCCCGGCGGCCAGGCCCAGCAGGTACCCGCTCACCGTCCAGGCGGCGGTCCCCAGTGAGGTATGCAGGTCGGTGACGATGTCGGGTACCGCGATGTTGACCACCGAGGAATCGATCATGGACAGCATCGGCCCGCCGAGGAAGGCGAGCCGGGTAAGCGTGGACAGGCTTGCCACGCCGACGCCGGCGTCGCCCCGGCCATCCCGGTCGTCCCGGCTGATCTGGCCGCCTTGGTGTCTCCGGACGTCCCGGCTGGCCCGGTCGCCCCGGTCGCCCCGGCTGGCCCGGTCGCCCCGGCTGGCCGGCCGCCCCGGCTGGCCCGGCCGCCCCGGCTGGCCCGGCCGTCCCGGCTGGCCCGGTCGTCCCGGTTGGCCCGGTCCTGCTGCTCCCGTCCGCTCGGGCGGCCGTCACCGGCCTGGGTCGCCGTCATCGTCACCCCTCGCGGCAGCCTCCAGCACGTCCAGCCACCGGCGCTCGTGCTGGAAGCGGTCCATGCTGAAGTCAAGGACCCGCAGCCCCCAGTCGGTCTCGGCGGCCTCCGGCCGCAGCGAGGCCAGGTGGGCGATCTCGGTGTCGATGATCGACCGCCGAGCCGCGATGATCTTGAGCCGGTGGCCGGTTCGAGGTCGGCGAAGAACGCGACCCTCACCTGGAACTCGTTGTCGTCGGCCAGCAGGGCGGGGTCGGTGTCCCTGATCATCGCCTGGAGCAGGTCGTGGCCGGTGTCGGTGAGGCGGTACACGTTCCGCGGCGGCCGCCCCGGGTCCGCCTCGGCGGCCACCCGCTCGATCGCGCCCTGCTCCCCGAAACGCCGCAGGGCGGGATAGAGAACGTTGTTGTTGATCGACCGCCCGCCCAGGATCCGCTCGACGCGCTTTTTGATCTCATAGCCGTGCTGCGGCTCATCGGCGAGCACCCGCAGCATCAATATGTCAAAATACACGCGATTAGGTTAATCTATGTTAGATTAACCTACAACCCTCCAGACAGGGCCTCAAGGCCTGGGCTGCTTAGTCGCGAACCTCCTAGTCAGGTGTGGCCGGGGGGGATTTCGTCTTGCCTGGGTGAGGTTTGTGATGTCCGCGATTGGTCTTGCTAGGCGTGGGCGTCGGCCCTGGGCTCTGGCCGGGACTGGCAGTGGGTGACCCTGATGGCGTGATCGCGGGGCTAGGGTTCGGCGTCGTGCGCCCCGGATGGGCAGACGTGGTTGCTGACCGAGCGGGAGCTGTCTGCGTGAAGTTGGTGGGAGATTGCCCATGGCCGGCGCCTGCAGAGTGTGCGCCAGGATGCGCAGGGGTGCTTGCGCCCGTACCGGTGTTCAGGCTGGTCCAGATGACAAGCTGGCGCACCTGGCCGAGCACGACGACTCCTATCGCCACAATCGTCGCGACGCTCGCGACCGCCAGGGCTGGCCGCAGCCACGGCACGGCCGGGCGCAACGGTGCCCCTGTCGCCCGGCGCGAAAACCCGCGCCGGTACCCGACGCGGTGGCGCCGCCTGAGGCGCATTGCCCCCGTGAACGCCGGTTCGAGCCAGATCGTGATCAGCCGGGCCAGATCTATGCAATCGGTTACCAGCAGTGCCACCTCCCGCACCACCGATGGCGTGGTGAGCCGGTGCATGATCCGGGTGAGCCCGTCGTCGGCAGGCTCAACGGCGTCCGCCACCGCGTGCAGCGCCCGGCGCAGGACATCGTCGAGGTCGCGGTCGAGGTCGCGACGGACCTGTGCCCCCCGCGCCGGGTCATACCGATCTTGGCCTTCGTGCGCTGTCACGGGTCAATCTCCACAACCACCCGAAGGGCCGCGATGGCTCTCGCCACGTGGCGCTTCACCGCACCTTGGCTCACCCCCATGGCCGAAGCGACCTGCGCTTCCGACAGATTGCCGTTGTACTTCAGCGATAGCGCTTCCCGCTGCCGGGCCGGCAACGATCGCAACGCCCGGACTACCGCCGCGTGCTCCAGCGGGGGGAGCGCTCTTAGCTCAGCGCTGGGCATGCCGGATCCGGGTTGGGACGCGTTCCGCCCGACCATGGCCCGATGCCGCCGCACCGAACGAGACCGGTTCACGACGGATTGGCGCAGGTAGGCCAGTGCCTTGTCACTGTCCCGCAGCCGACGCCAGGCGGTGTGCATGGCCACGAACGAGTCCTGCACCACATCCTCCGCGGTGGTGACGTCCTGCACTAAGAGCCAAGCCAGGCGGACGAGGCAGCGGTAGTGGTCGCCATACATGGCCGTGAGTGCATGGTCCGCATCCCATTGCACAGGGATCGGAGCAAGTGCAGCGTCCGTTAACGGCCGGTTCATGTGAATGGGACGGCTTGAGGCTGCTTCAGGATCACCTGCGGCCACGTCAATTTTGCGAATGGACCTGCAGAAGCCCGGTCTCACCGGCCCTCCCGAACACATCTCGGCCGGTCGTGGGTGGCGCCACGGCCAGCACGGACCTGGCGCTGCGTCGCCTGCCTGGCCGGGTCACGCATCTACGTCAAGAAGCCCAACTCCTGGGAGGCGTACCAGAGCAGTTCGTGCCCCTCGGCCCCGTCCACGGCAAACTGTGCGTCGTCGTCGCCCTTGTCGGCGGCCGGGAGCGCGGCCGCCGCCTCGGCGATGTCGGCCACTGCCAGCAGGTCGTCGACATGCGCGGATATCAACTGGTCCACCGCGACCGGGGCGCGGACCTCGACCTGGGTGGGCTCGTTGAAGCCGCCGTTGTGAGCGACCTGCTCGTCGGGCACGTCGGCGGCGAGCACCACCCGGCGCCGTGGGGCCTGCGGGTCGTCGGCGAGCAGCCGCAGCGACGCCCGGGCCGCATGCGCCATCGCGACGTACTCGAGTTCCTCCAGGTCGCCGCTGGCGTACCACTCGCGCAACGCCGGGGTCACCGCGAACCCACGCACGGGCGCAGGCCCGATCGCGCCGGTACGCAGCAGGCAGGCCAGCGCCGTAAGCGTCGTTGGCAGGTATACGCGCATGAGCTCCCAGTCACGGCCGGAGGTGCCGCACGAAACGGGGCGAAACCGTCCTTCAGTGATCAAAGTGTGCCACCGATGGCTGCCCCCGGCAGCAGAACTAACGCCGCACCGAGCGGAACAGCGTGCCGGCCCAGCAGCCCAACACGCGCGGCTCCAGACGCCCACTGCGGCGGAACCCGTGGCCCGGGTCAGGGCGGGGAGTCGGGAGGGCGGCAGTCGCCCCTGGCCAGCTCCGCGACCACGGCCGCCACCGCGTCGGTGATCGTCACGTGCTCCCAGATCCGGATGACCCGCCACCCGGCCGCGGCCAGCGCCGCGTCCGCCGCCCGGTCCCGCTCCACGTTCTTGCGCAGCTTCGGCGCCCAGTACCACTGGTTGACCGCGGGGTCACGCCCGTGCTCCGGACAGGCGTGCCAGAAGCAGCCGTCCACGAAGACAGCCACCCGGCGGGCGGTGAACGCTATGTCCGGGCGGACCTTGGCACCTTCGTTAAGCACCAGGCGGAGATCTTTGCGGAACCGGTATCCCTGGCGGTGCAGCGCGCTCCGCAACGCGATCTCGGGCTTGGTGTTGGCGCGCCGGATGGCGCGCATGTTGGCCGCCCGGCCCGGGCTGGACGGGGCTGGGTATTCACCCACGGAGCCCAAGGCTAGAGCACGTCGTGGTGACCGTGCGGGAGGCCCGCTCAGCCGAGCGGCAGGCCGAACAGTTCCGCGAGCCGGGCGATGGTCACCTCGGGCCGCGTGTGCACGATGCCGCACATGCCGAGGGCCTCGGCGGCCCGCACATTGGCCTCCATGTCGTCGACGAACACGCACTCGGCCGGCGGGAGCCCGATCAGTTCGGTGGCGTGCCGGTAGATGCGCTCCTCGGGCTTGCGCATGCCGACGTCGGCGGAGATGAGGACCGCGTGGAACATGCCGTCGAACACCTCGCGCGGGTACGCGTCGTGACCCCAGGAGTTTGACAGCAGGCAAGTCTGCAGGCCGGCCGTGCGCAACGCGTGCACGGCCGCGTACATCTGCTCGCACGGCGCTGAGGCGGCGAACATCCGGCGGAGCAGCCCCTCCGCCAGTACCTGCCCCCCGTCGCGCCTGACCAGCATCGAGGCCAGCCGTTGCTCGAACTCCCCGCTGTCGTACTCACCGCGCTCCAGGGCATGGACCGGGTTGCCGTCCCCGGCCGGGTCACGGCCCACCAGCCGCCACGGGCGGACGGCGGCCGCGTAGGCGTCGGGATCGATGTCGTCCGAGTCCAGCCAGGCCCGCACGGCGGCCGGGATGGAACTGGTCAGCACGCCGCCCCAGTCCGTGATCAGGCCACGGAAGCTGTGGGCCACGTCGGGCGCCTGCGGCTGGGTCTGGCCTGCCGCGTCGCGAGGGTCATCCACATCCCCGAGCGTAAGGGACCTCGCGCGAAGAGCCAGGCATCAGGCGCGAGTGCGCCGGGTTGCCGGGACCTGGGGTACGGCGCGGACAGCGGCGGCGGGCGACCGCGTCCGCCCGCACGGGCCCGCCCGGGCCGCGTCGCGCCAGGACGCCGAGCTGGCGGCGGAAATGGACGCGCTGGAGGCGGCCGGAGGCCCGACGCCACCCGATGACTGGGAGCTGTGTGGGGTTGTTCCCGACCCAAGGTGCGGCCCGCCGGACGGCCCGGATGCGTGGCTGGCTGATCTGCCTGCGGAGCTGCTGTTCGAATACATAACCGCCACGGAAGACCCGCCGTACCGGGAGGCGATCGTGGCCGGGCGGCTTCCCCGGCAGTCGGGCGACGGCTGCGGGTTCGCCGCTGGCGGGGCCGCCGATGAGCTGCCGCCGGGGCCGGTGCTGGCCGGTCTCGCCTGCGACGCGTGGGCCGCCGGCCTGGACCGCCTCAGCGACGACGAGCTCATCGGGGTGCTGCGGGCCGCCCGGAGGCTGGCCTCGTGGTCGGCGGCCCTGGAGCTGGCGGCGGTGACCGATCTGGCAACGCGCCGCGAGGCCGGGGCGGCGGGGACGGGATCGTGCGCGCCGCGGGAGCACATCGGCGATGAGATCACCGCCGCCATGACGCTGACGGCACGGGCGGCGGACGTCCTGCTGGACCTCGGGATCACGTTGCGCCGCCTGCCCGCCACGATGGCCGCGCTGGCCGCCGGGCGGATCGACCGTTACCGGGCAACGGTCATCGCCGACGAGCTCGCCGGCCTCGGCGACGAGCATGCCGCCGCCGGCCAGCCCCTCACCGCCCTGACCGGACGGGAGACCTCCAGCGGTGGCAGCTGCGCCGGGACCGGTCCCGGCGGATCCGGGCACGGCGAACCCAGCCCCGGCAGGTGCGGGCACGGGCCAGTCGGCACGGTGAACCTGACCATGCCCCTGGCGACCTGGCTTGGCCTGTCCGACGCCCCGGGCCGCGCCGCCGGATACGGGCCGCTGGACGCCGGTGACTCGCGCGACCTCGCCGCCCGGCTGGCGGGGCAGCGCGGCGGCCGCTGGTGTATCACCCTGACCGGCGAGGGCGGGAGGCCCGTGGCCCACGGCTGCGCCCGCACCGGCCCCGGCCCGTCCGGGCGCGCCCGGCCGCCACCCCGACGCCCTCCGCGAAGCGGCGGATCTCCCCGCGGCGCCCCCACTCCTCAGGGCTGGCCGGCCGAGGTCAACGAATGGCTGGCCGACATCGCTGTCAGCAGGCTGGAGACGGGTGACTGCCGCCATCTGCGGGAGTCACGCTCCTACCGGCCGCCGCCCAGCCTGCGGCACTTGATCACGATCAGGCAGCCGACCTGTTCGTTCCCGGCTGCCGCCGGCCCGCCATCCGCTGCGACGACGACCACACGCTTCCTTATGACCAGGGCGGCAGGACGTGTGAGTGCAACCTAGCCCCGCTCTGCCGCCGCCACCATCGGGGCCAAGCAGGCCCGCAGCTGGAAGCTCGCCCAGCCCCAGCCGGGCATGATGGTTTGGATCGCCCCCAGCGGCCGCAGCTATGCCACCGGGCCCACCGCCTACCCGGGGTGAGGCCTGCCAGACGCTCCCGGCTCTCGGGTCGCCGCTGGCCGGCTCAGGACATTCACACTGTCAGGAGGAGATCTTGACGGAAGCGTCGTCGGCGTAGAAGCAGTTTCCTGGTGCGGCGTTGCTGGTGTAGGCGGTGAGGTCGAGCGTCGAGCCGGGGACCTGTGCGACGTAGTTGACCGTGATCTGCTGCCACCCGGTGCTCAGGGTGATCTGGGCGGTCGCCGACGAGACGAATGTGCTGCCGTTGTATTCGCGCAGGCGCAGCTTCAGGACCGCTCCGGCGGTGTCGGCCCGGACCCAGAGCCCCGCCTGGTAGGTCCCCGCTTGGGTCGTCTTGACCCAGTTGGGAGAGTCGTTGAGCGTGCAGTCGGGCTGGGTGGTCGTCGTCGTGTTCGTCATGGCTGCGGCCGAGCTGCCCGAGTGCCCGCCGGAGACGCGGGTGAGGGTGATCCCGGTGCGCCCGTTGTTGTTCCAGCCGGTGGTGTCCGTCTCGAAGCCCGGGTTGCCGACGAGGTTGGTCCCGGTGGCCGGGCTCACGTTCACGGTCGCCGTCGACGTCGCGGACAGCCCCGCTGTGTCGGTGACTCGCACGGTCACGGTATAGGTCCCGGCGGAGGAGTATGTGTGGGTCGCGCTGGAGCCGGCCTGCGGGCCCACGACCACGCCGTCACCGAAGTCGAAGCGGTACGACGCGATCGGCGTGGAGTCGGTATCGGTGGACGCCGACGCGTCAGCTGTCACATTCAGGGGGGCGTTCCCCGAGGTCGGCGACACAGACAGCCTGGCGGCAGGTGGGCTGTCGTTAGGATTAACCGTCACTTGGGCGGTCGCCGTGGATGATTGCCCGGCGGTGTCCGTGACGGTCACCGTGACTGTGTAGGAGCCTGCCACCGGGTACTGGTGCGTGGCCGTCGGGCTGGTCTGCGCCGACGTGCTCGAGCCGTCGCCCCAGGCGAACCGGTAACTGGAGATGGGCGTCAGGTCGGTATCGGTGGAGGCGGAGGCATCGGCGCTGACCGACAGCGGTGCGGTCCCGGACGACGGCGTCACCGCGAGCGCGGCCGCCGGGGGATTGTCGGTCGGCGGCGCGGACACGACCACTTGCTGGGTGGCGACCGAGGGGCGCCCGTCGGTGTCGGTGACGGTCACCTTGACGGTGTACGTCCCCACCGAGGTGTAGGTGTGCGTCGCCGTCGCGGCGGCCTGCGGCCCGACCACCGGGCTGCTGTCTCCGAAGTCGAACGCGTACGAGCTGATCGGCGTTGCGTCGTTGTCCGTCGAAGCGGACGCGTCGGCGGTCACTTGCAGGGGGGTCGTTCCCGACGGCGGCGTTACCGTCAGGGCGGCGGCCGGGGGCTGGTCGTCGCCTGGTGCGGGGATGGTCACCGAGTCGATGACCGAGCCCTGTGCGCACGTGATGTCGTCGGCGGAGCTGGCTGGCCCGCAGATGGCCTGCACCGACAGGGCGGAAGCGGTGACGTCAATGCGCAGGTACTCCAGATGCATCGCGCGGTAGGCGGTCCGGGGATCCGTGCCGGTCCACGGGGTCTCGAGCGACGCTCCGCCTCCTCCGGAGGTGATGTGGACAACGCCGTGGATGGGGGAGAACCGCTCATAGTCGTGCGAATGGCCATTGAGGTTCAGGGCGTACTTCGAGTACTTGTCCCCCAGCCCGTTCAGGATGGAGGCGAGACTCGGCGAACCGGGGTGCGCGCCGGTCGAGTAGGCCGGGCGGTGCCCGAAGGTCACGATGTACTTCACCGCGGAGTCGGCCTGAGCGGCCGCCATGATCGAGTCGGCCTGGCTCGCCCAGTCGCTCCAGGTGGTGCCGGAGTAGGGCTCCGGGTACGAGATGAAGCGGACGCCCCCAGCGTCGAACCATCCCCAGTCCTCGCCGCAGCACCCGAGGCTCGGCGCGCCCGGCGACGCGTGCTGGTTGGGGATCATGAAGCGTCCCTTGTAGTTGCGCAGGTCGTCGCTGGTGGTTTCCCAATCGTGGTTGCCCCACGCCGGCATGTAGGCGGCGGTCGAGCTCCAGCCCGTGACGTCGTTGAAGTGCTGGTCCACCGCCTGCTGGCCGTGGTCCTCGCCGTAGGTCAGATCGCCGGCGACGATCACGAAGTTCGGGCTGTCCGCGGCGATCTGTGACTGGATCACACCCATGTTCGGGTAGGTCCCAGAGTCACCCACATCGGCCTCCACGTCGAACCGGAAGCTGCCGGCCGGTTCGGTGGTGAAGGTGTTGTCCGGGCCACCGCCGATTGAGTAGTGGTACGTCGTGTCCGGGTTGAGGCCGGTCAGCTGCGCCTCCCAGAACGGGCCGGCCGAGGAGTACGGCAGTGGGTTGGGGGTGGTGCCCTTCACCGACTGGCCGTAGCTCGCCGTCGTGCCGTACCGGATGGTGTCGGGGCCGCCCCGCCAGTCGAATGCGACCGAGGTCGGCGACTCAAAGGAGTAGTGGACCTCGTCGACGGTTCCCGCGCCGACCGTGACCGTCGCTGTCGCGGTCGACGAGGCGCCACCGGTGTCCGTGACGGTGACGGTGGTCGTATACGTGCCGGCGGAAGTGTAGGTGTGGTTGGCCGTCGGTGAGGCCTGCGGACCAACCGTCGCCGTGCCGTCCCCGAAGTCGAAGGTGTAGGTCGAGATCGGCGTCGCGTCGGGGTCGGTGGAACCGGACGCGTCGGCGGTCACGTCCAGGGGCGCGGCGCCCGAGGCCGGGTTCACGGTCAGCGCCGCGGTCGGTGGGTTGTCCGCGCTGGTGACCGTCACCGTCGCGGTCTTCGTAGACGACCGCCCGCCCGTGTCGGTGACCGTGACGACCACGTTGTAGCTGCCGGGTGCCGAGTACGTGTGCGTCGCGGTGGCCGATGGCTGTGGGCCGACCGACGTGCCGTCCCCGAAGTCGAAGGTGTACGTCGAGATAGGCGTGGCGTCGTTGTCGGTCGACGCCGACGCGTCAGCCGTCACGTCCAGGGGAGCGATCCCCGAGTTCGGCGACACGGACAGCTGGGCGGCGGGCGGGCTGTCCGGCTGGTACTCGTATGCGCCCCGATCGTCGTACGTTCGCGGGCCGACGCCGATGTTCGGGGTGGCCGGGTCGTCGACCCGGGCATTGCCCTCGATGTCGACGGCTGGCTGGCTCGGCGCGGAGGAATTCGCCGAATCGATGGCCGGGGACCCACTCTGGAGGTGGAAATCCCCGCCGGACGCGCTGACCCACTTCGGGTCGGCTTGCAGGCCGTTGTTTTCCTGGCCGGACCCCGTGGTGAACGCGGCCAGCGTGGAGTAACTCTTCGTGCCCCACGTCATCATGGTGCCGCTCTGGCCCAGGTTGACCAGGTCGTAGTCCAGCGTAGTGCCGGTCAGCGAATTAGCGTCGACCCGGACGTTTCCCTTCGTGGTCGGTGAGTTGATGCCGTTGTCGACGCTGATGTTGTTGCGCACCGTCCCGCCCGACGAGGCGGTGGTTCCCTTGCCCCCCTCGAGGTTGATGCCCGCGGTGACATTGTGGTAGATCGTGTTGGCCACGATCACCGTGTTCGTGGAGTTGAGCACGTCGATGCCGTGGTCGCCGTTGTTGTAGGACACGTTGTCCTTGACGATCGTATTGTTGGCGCCGTTGTACAGCTGGATGCCCGAGTCCTCGTTGCCGTAGGTCACGTTGCCGACGACGGTGTTCCCGGCCGATCGCACGTCGATCCCGGTCGCCGCCCGGGTGTAGACACGGGCGTTCGCGAACGATGTGTTCCCGCGTATCTCTATCCCGCTGTCGCCCGTCGTCAGGTAGATGCCGGTGTCGCTGTTGTGGTCGGTGGTGTTCCCGACCACCGATGAGTCCGTCGTGTTGATCAGGTAGATGCCCTGGGCGACCGAGCCGCTCACCGGCTGGCCGGAATGGGTCACGTGGTTGCCGCTCAGGGTCACGTGAGAGGCGCCGCCTTTGACGTAGATCCCGTACTGCGTCGTCCCCGTCACGTTGAAGCCGGTGACCGTGATCCAGCTCAGGCCGTTGATGGTGAAGGCGTGGATCTGCCCGGAAACCGTGACGTTGGCACCCGGCGCCGGCGTGTATGTGATCGGGGCGCCCGACGCCCCGGAGACTTTCGGTGTGACGTTCTCGACGTATGTGCCCGAGGCCACCTGAACGGTGGTACCGGCCACGCTCGCGAAGCTGGCGGCCTGCTGGATCTGGCAGAACGGGATGGTCTGGGTGCCACCCCCGGTGTTGCTGCACCGGGGGTTGTTCTGATCGACATACAGCGTCGTCGCGGCCTGCGCGGCTGGCGCGGCCACGAGCATGACGGCGGCCACCGCGAGAACCGTCAGGCCGCTACAGACGGAAAGTGACTTCCGGCCAATGCGCCACAACACCATTTCCCCCCAGCCCGCAAACCCACGACGCCATCACGAGACGGCAAAGAACCCCTAATCGACCGAGTCAAGCAGCGGACTACGCTCACGTCCTCGTCCATATGGCGTAGGCGCCCTGCGACCGCTGCATGGGTCATGCATCTTGAAGCGGGATGACGCGCCGACGGCAGCCCGCGGCTTCGTCCTGCGCTGACCTTGACCACGTGAATCGCACCGGCGCGGGGCTCGGCCACGCGACATCGCCCATGCGGAGGGCGTGCCGTATGCGAATGCGCCTGCGGCCGGGCTGTCCCTTCGGCGGCCGCGTCCCCCGTGCTGCTGGCAGAATCTCACCAGCAACTCGTGAGACGGAGAGGTCGGATAGATGCAGCCAGTCGCCGTCGTCACCGGGGCCAGCAGCGGCATCGGCGCCGCCACCGCGATCAGGCTCGCCGCCGCGGAGGCCGGCTACCATGTGGTGCTCACCGCGCGCCGCGCCGACCGGATCGGCGCCGTCGCGGAGCGGATACGCGCGGAGGGTGGCTCGGCGCAGTCATGCGTCCTCGATGTCACCGACCGCGCCGCCGTCGACTCCTTCGCTGGCTCACTCGGCCGCTGCGACGTGCTGGTCAACAACGCTGGCGGGGCGTTCGGCGCCGAAACCGTGGCCGAGTCCGATCCCGCCGACTGGCGGGCCATGTACGAGGTCAATGTGCTCGGCACCCTGAACGTGACCCAGGCGCTGCTCCCCCTGCTGATAGCCAGCGGCGACGGCACCATCGTCGTGATGGGCTCCACCGCGGGCTTCGTCGCCTACGAAGGCGGCGGCGGTTACGTCGCCGCCAAGCACGGCGAGCACGCGATCGCCGCGACGCTGAGGCTGGAACTGTCCGGTCAGCCGGTGCGGGTGATCGAGATCGCGCCCGGCATGGTCCGCACCGACGAGTTCGCGGTCAACCGTCTCCGGGGTGACCGCGACCGGGCCGCCGCCGTCTACGCCGGGGTGCGTGAGCCCCTCACCGCCGATGACATCGCGGACGTGGTCGTCTGGACGATCACCCGTCCCTCGCATGTGAACGTGGATCTGCTGGTG
>WNFY01010164.1_pt1 | contig 11990 bp, 9 predicted proteins | sample 5400091 | NCBI WGS metagenome assembly WNFY01 (sample SAMN13153364, study PRJNA577476) | soil metagenome | isolation source: 60 cm soil or saprolite under grassland replicate 1 | place: USA:California | collected 2016-06-15 | reverse complement strand
GACAAATTGAAGATGCGATGGCGGGCAGGGAAGTCTTTCAACCAGCGCTGGCGGATAAGCGGGCAATCCTGCTCGAATATTTTGACATGCTGCGGGAAGACATGCCGGAAACTCCGGCTATAAATCGGATGAAACAGCTGGCGGGCCAGTTTACGCGCGGCCTCCAAGGCGGAGCACTGTTCCGCACCTCGATTTATCATTCACACTCTGTCGACGAGATTCTTTCGCGAATCGCAGAATACTTTGAAGCCATTGAGACCGGCCAGCCCTATTTTGGCGAGGCGGGAGCGAGAATCGAAGAAGAGCCGCTTCTTGATTCCTGTGAAGCCGCCTTGTAGGCGTGGCTGGTTGAATTGAACAAGTTGGGAAGGGGGCAAGCGACAAAAGAGGTATCCAACCAAATCGATGCCGAGCGCGCCCCCGCTGAGCTTCGCTAGCAGCAACCCAGAATTCAAAGCTCACCTAGCATCCCGATAAGGCGAATAGCTGCACACAGGCGGGGGCGCGCTGGAATTCATTACCGCCACAAGCCTGAATCTCCGCTTGCCCCCTTCCCAACTTGTTCAATTCAACCACATGAGTTACCTACCCACTCTCTTCAGTGCACCTTCTTATTAGGCTCGGAGGATATCGCAGCAGTCTTTGAACTGGGCTTTCCAGTACCTGTATCGAGATCAACTGGCGCCGGATAACCTTTACCACCTAACGCGGCTATCTCAATCACCCTCTCCTTCTGATTTTTCGGCGCTTTCTTTTCGGGCTTACGTTTCTTTTCACCTGCTTTGGCTGGTTCGTTTGTATTAACCGTCTGATTTACATTAGCAGACGACATGTTCGTGTTCGAGGGTTTCTGAGGTGGCAACTTCTTAGGATGAGCCGACATCGCGTTTAGACCCTCGAGCACTTCGGCGCGTTCTGCTTCGGACAGATCTTCCAGCTTTAGACCATTTGCATCTAACACCGCCCGTAGATTTTCTTCGGTGTTTGAATCCTGATCATAGACATCCTTGTAGATGTGTAGTTTGCCGTCCTCAAGCACAATGGTCTCGTAACGAAGCTCGACGGGCACGATCTTGTCCAGCTTGACAACTTTTGTTTTTGTCTTGTCCTGGAGATAAGTCTCGATCGCCTTGTCTGAGATCGCGGTTCCGGCGGTTTGGGCCAGCAGTCTGGCAAAGTCTTTCACCTGAGCATTAGTCAGCCCCACGCAGCCATGTGATGCAAAGGTTCCCAGCTTGGCCACAGACTTCCCGCCGTGAATTAACGAGGGAAGGCCAATGGGAATTTTCACTGGACCCAAAGGGTTAAGCTTACTTCCCGCTTCAACCCTTTCACCGACCTTGATCTCTTTCATGGATGCAACCCACGGTTCGTCGGGTGGTGTCCACGTTGGGTTAAAAATGATCTGCTGAGCCTTCCGTAAACCCGTAGGCAGAGGAAATTCCGGATAACCGATACCGATCTTGTACGACTTCAATAATGAACCATCCTTAAAGACATCCATTCGAAAAGCTGGGATGTTTACAACGATACGCGAATCCCTGGGAACAGCATTTGGTCCAGGCAGCATCGCGGTTTCGCGTGGCTTGGCATTGGTCGCCTCGAGCTCTTCGCTCCCTCTAACCCAGTGCTCGTTTGCTAGAGAGAAGATTTCCCTGGCCTTTTGCTCGCCTACAGCAGCGCGTACGGCGGCAGCGGACCGATCGCGAGCTTCGGAGGCACTGCCCTCTTGCTGCTCGGCGTTGGTTTGGCGTAAGCGGGCGATCTCGTCTGCGGCGCTCTTTTGCAAGTTACCGATTTGCTCATCAGTGAGCTGTACCTTGGATTTCAACTCCGTCTTGAAGGCCTGGTCAGAAAACAATGCATTCAAAACGGGCAAGGTCACAGGCAGCGACGCCGTCTCGGTCTTCTCAGCGATTGTCGGCGAGGGTGACGGTGCTGTTACCGGGGTGGTAGTGTTGGAATTACTTACCGGCCCGGTTGTGCAGCCAGGTCCGCTAAAAGTGAATGCGCTGACAAAAATCAGAGCCAGAGATTGTGCTAGTCTTCTCATTATCCGTCCTATCTTAATTAATCTTACACACTTAGGGTGCTCTTATTGCCTTATTCACAGCAATGGGTGTTCCCACAGAAGCTTGTAAGGTCAACCACCAAATCCTGCCAAGAAAAGCGGTTGCTTTGGACGATAAGCGAACGCTTGCGCTCGCAGATCTCTAAATTGGAACACGGTCGCATCCTCCGCACGAGTCGCTATGCGAAGCCTCGCTATGGGATCAGAAACAATCGCGATCGAAAAATGTAAGTGGTAGTTTCCGGCTCCCGCGTTTCCAGTATCGCCGACATAGGCAATTATCACACCCTGGTGGACCAGCTTTCCTGCGGCCAGGCCATCGGCATACCGCTGAAGATGAGCATAGTAATAAACGAGTTTCTTATCTGTACTTAATTGGTAGATCGTGGTACCACCGCGCTCGCTCTCAAACAGTTTGATGATCTCGCCGTCAGCGGCGGCGATGACCGGCGTGCCCTGCGGTGCAGCTATGTCAATCGCATCGTGCACGCGCCCCTCTGAACGAGCATCCGTAAAAGTGTCGTGCAGTTGTGCGGGCTTCACTCCACTAACCGGAATGATGAGGTTGAGTTTGCCGACATAACCTGGTTCCGTTGTTGCAGGGGGTTGGGGTTGGGGCTCTTCCGCTGACGCTGGAGGGGTTGGAACGACCGTTGTGACGACTTGCGGAGATGGGGCTGATGGAGTCAATTCCGGCGAAGGGGACGCAGGCGGAGATGGCTGTGACACGACTGACGGACTCGTACTAGTGACGGGTTGTTCTGGTTTATTGATAGGACGGGCGATGGGTCCAGGATTTTGCGACCGTCTCTGCAGTAGCCACACCAGAGTACTGACCGACAAAACAAGGAAGAGAAAGACGGCAAGAAATGGTCCTCGTGTGGAGATAGCCATTCGACGTAACTCGTGGTCTAGCGGTTCCTTTCAATTCCCAGGGGCAGAAGCGGTCGAGGTACGGTTCCTTCGAAGAACCAACTGGCTCCAACACGCAAGCGATGATGCCATGTCGGTAGACGGCCGGTATACATAGCAAACCGTGCCTGCCGCGCCAGCGGTCCGCCAAAAGCTTTGCCGGCAGTGAGGACTGCAGCGCGTTCGGTGCCCAGACTCATTGCCTCGCCAAGTTCCTCGAAATACTTTGTTTGCAACTTCTCTCCCTTCAACCACGCTTGCACGTTGCGAGCGGCAAGACCGGCTTCCTGATAGGCAAGCTGAGCAGTTCCGGCCAACGTGGGAGTGGCGGATTCGTAGAAAGCAATATCGCCGAGAGCAAAGACATTTTGGAACGAGGGAATTTGCAGAGTCTGAGCGACTCGGATCAGATTGTTTCGTGTTTTTGGCACCTCAAGGTTTTCGATCAAAGGATTCACTTTGACTCCACCAACCCAAACCACGGCAGCGGTATCTATTTCGGTCTGAACGTCGTTGTGCTCAACTATTATGGCGTGTTCACCTACTCGGACAACGCGCGTCAGGGTGTGCACTTCTACATGCGACTCCAGTAGTGCCTTTTCCACAACTTCACGAATCTGTTCGCCCATACCGGGCACGACTCTATCGCCCATCTCAATGACGAGTACCCTTGGTTCACCCGGAAGCGCCCGCCGCTTGAACGCGTCACGAAGGAGGTCGGCCATTTTAGTGGACAATTCAACGCCGCTGGCGCCTCCGCCCACGACAGCGAATGTGAGAGCTTCGCGTGCGTCCTGAGGCGGCAGATCTGGAGCTACGCGATCAAGGGCGTCCACCATCCGGCTTCGCAAAGCAGCAGCATGACGGATCTTGCGAAAGGGAAGGGAGAATTGTTCAGCGCCCTCGACGCCTCGATAGTTTGTCGTTCCACCAACGGCAAGGACCAGAACATCGTATTCGAACGGCTCGTTGGACCAGTCCGACTTTTTCATCGACCAGTTCGGTATATTTCGGTGCAATGTGCCATTCTTCGACTTCGCCGCTGAGGTATTCGTAGAGCATAGGCGAAAACAGAAAATGGTCCTCGTCGGTAATGAGGGTGATTTGGCCCGAGCCTTCAAGGTTCAGGGCCGTAAAGAGTCCCCCGAAACCTCCGCCGACTATTACTATTCTAGTGTCAGCCATTGGCATTGCCTCCTCGAACCAGGTGGTTGAATAATCTCCGGAGATAGTAACAAACCGGCTGAATGATCACATTAGTTGAGACTTAGGCGGTTGAACGATAGCTGTTTACCGTTTGTTCGTGCCAGACGTGCCAGAACTGCCGCTGGACAGGTTCCAGAGCAGCGTGTTAAATTGAACTGTCTTTTGATTTTAGCGGTTACCGTCCGGTAGCGGACTTACTGCTGTCGAGGAGGATCATCTAAGCAGTGGCGTTAGCAAAACAAACAAAGGAAACGATAGTTACGGAATTCCGAGTGCACGACGCAGACACGGGATCTCCCCAGGTTCAGATCGCTTTACTCAGCAAGAGAATCAATGAATTGACTGAACATTTCAAGCTCCACAAAAAGGACAACCATTCGCGGCGCGGTTTGCTTAAGATGGTCTCTCAGCGCCGGAGCTTGCTGGATTATCTGAAGCGCACAGACATTGAGCGCTACCATGAGGTGGTGAATCGTCTAGGCCTGCGTCGATAGTGGTTTAAGAGTTCAGGTCTAAAATTTCAGATCTCAGTCTAAGATCTGGAATCGCAGATCCTGGCTTTTAGATTGGGAAACTTCAGATCGTACCGTGGACCGCGAGGCTTTAAAGCCCGGGTCCAGAATCGCAAAGCGGGATCTCTTCGAATCCCAAACATTTTCTTTAGCCCGCGTCTACCGAAGAGCTTGCGGCAGTGCCGAACGTGACGGCGATTAAACTGGAAGCAAGCAGACGCGTTAGCCCCTGGTAACACAGTAAAGGCGGCCTGAGCTTCACGGTTATGTGGCTCGTGCCGCCTTTTCTATTTGAAGATTTCGTGTCCCCACCGCTTCATGTAGCGTGGGCAGCCGAAGTAAAGAGCAATTTAACAAATGCGCGGCGGATGAGACGCCCGCCCGCTTGAGCTTTCAAGCGAGTTGTCTGAAGGAGACAAAGATATGGCAGTCAAGAAGTACCTTAAAGAATCGATCAAGCTGGGAGACAAGGAATTGACCGTTGAAAGCGGCCGTGTGGCCAAGCAGGCCAATGGTTCCGTCGTCATCAGCTATGGAGACACGATGCTGCTGGTAGCGGCAGTTGGCGCTAATGTCCCACGCGAAGGTATCGATTTCTTTCCCCTCACGGTGGAATATCGTGAATCGAACTATGCGGCCGGGCGCATCCCCGGAAACTATTTCAGGCGGGAAGGACGGCCTAACGAGAAAGAAGTATTAACCAGTCGTTTGATCGATCGGCCGTGTCGGCCGCTGTTTGCTGAGGGCTATCGCAATGAAACGCAGGTCGTCGCCAGCGTGATATCGGCCGATCCCGACAACAACCCTGACGTAATAGCAATCACCGGAGCATCCTGCGCTCTTTATCTTTCGGACATCCCGTTTCTCGAGCCTATTGCCGGTGTCCGCATTGGCCTGATTGAGGGGCGTTACATTGTGAATCCAACTTACGACGAAGTTCGTGATTCCCGATTGAACCTGATCGTAGCCGGAACCGAAGAGGCCATCGTCATGGTCGAAGCTGGCGCAAAAGAGGTCTCCGAAGAGATCATGCTCGAAGCCCTGACGCTCGCCCACAAAGAGATCAACCGGCTGTGTCGCTGGCAGAAACAGCTAAACAAGGCTTTGGATATTCAAAAGCGGGAGGTAGTTCCCGCACAGCTGAACGAAGAAATGCTTGCTGAAATTTCGCGAAATTATGCCGAGCGTTTGCGTGAGGCCCTTGATAGTACGAACAAAGACAAACTGGAAAGTTATGCGGCCGTCGACGCTTTGAAGAAGGAGGTCGTGGAGGGCTACCCAGCAGACCAAATCGAGCAGCGGCAGATGGCCAAGGTCATCTTTGATAATTTGAAAGAGACCATTTTCCGCGACGATATTCTCAATAAGCGTCGCAGACCAGACGGGCGTCGGTTCTCAGAAATACGCCCAATCACCTGCGAGATTGGTTGGCTTCCGCGTGTTCACGGTTCTGCGCTGTTCACTCGTGGCGAAACGCAGGCGATGGTGAGCACGACGCTAGGTACTAAAGAAGATGAGCAGTTCATGGATGATTTGGAGAAAGGCGAAGTGAAACGTCGCTTCCTCCTGCATTACAACTTTCCGCAGTACTCAGTTGGTGAAGTCGGTCGTTTTGGTTCCTCAAGTCGGCGTGAAATAGGCCATGGCGCCTTGGCGCGCCGGGCGTTAGAGTCTGTGTTGCCTGATGATTCGGTCTTTCCCTATACACTCCGAATCGTTTCAGACATTACAGAATCTAACGGTTCGTCGTCGATGGCTTCAGTTTGTGGAGGAACCCTTTCGTTAATGGATGCGGGTGTCCCCTTGAAAGCGCCGGTTGCAGGTGTGGCTATGGGCTTGGTGATGGAAGGGAACAAGTATGCCATTCTGACGGACATTGCCGGCGCCGAAGACCACTATGGCGACATGGATTTTAAAGTCGCCGGCACCAAAGAGGGCATCACGGCCCTTCAGATGGATATCAAGATTGGCGGCATCAATGCGCAAATCATGGCGGAAGCTCTGGAGCAGGCCAAGAAGGGCAGGCTGTATATCCTGGGTGTTATGGAGCAGACGATTGCTGAGCCGCGACAGGCCATATCCAGTTATGCTCCGAGGATTATCCAGATCAAGATTAATCCGGATAAGATTCGCGACGTGATTGGACCAGGAGGAAAAATCATTCGTGCCCTGGTGGAAGAAACAGGAGCCAAGATTGATGTGGCGGACGATGGCACCATATCGATCGCTACCGCGAGTGGAGAAGCCGCGGATGCTGCGGTTAACCGAATCCGCGGTCTAACGGCCGAGGCAGAAATCGGCCAGAACTATCTCGGTACTGTTTCGCGGATTGTAGACTTCGGCGCTTTTGTTGAAATCTTTCCGGGCACCGACGGTTTACTGCACATCTCCGAGATCGCTGACCGTCGAGTGAAGGACGTACGGGATGAGCTCAAAGAGGGACAGCAAATCATGGTCAAGTGCATCGGTCGCGAAGGTAACAAGATCAAGCTTTCGCGAAAGGCGGTGTTGAGAGACGAAGGCCGAAAGGCCGAGGCGACGAGCGCCAGCGATATCGACTAAACGCAGTTCAATCATCAGCAAAACGGAAGGGGTTCGAGCGACCGAACCCCTTTTCGATCTATGGGGTTTGACGCTAACCAATGCTTGTTTTAACGACAAATACCAAGAGTCCGGTTCATCAGTTCTGCGGTTTGCCGTTTGAGTATTTACTCGCCCGCGACGAAACATTTTGCCGGCGCCTATCACTTACCGTACGATTTAACAATAATGGCCGCACCTAACATTGAAACCATTGTCTCGCTGGCAAAGCGGCGAGGATTTGTCTTTCCCTCTTCCGAGGTTTATGGCGGACTTGGCAGCGCCTGGGACTATGGGCCGCTCGGTGTCGAACTATGCAATAACGTCAAGCAGGTCTGGTGGCGTTGGATGGTCCATGAGCGAGATGACATCGAAGGGGTTGATTCTTCCATCATCTTGAACCGCCTCGTTTGGCAGTATTCGGGGCACGAAGCAACCTTCCACGACCCTTTAGTCGACTGCAGGGAATGTAAGACTCGCCTGAGGGCCGACAAATTGGAGTTCACCGGAGAATCGGCCGCGCCCAAAGGTGGCGACATTGCTGAATCGATACTCCAGAAGCGGGTGAAATGTCCGAATTGCGGATCGACCGATTTAACTGAGCCACGCCTATTCAACATGATGTTTCGCACCCGGCTCGGTGCGGCAGCGGATGAAGACGATCCCACAGCACTGGCGTACTTACGCCCAGAGACGGCCCAGGGGATCTTCATTAACTTCCTCAATGTGCAAACCACGATGCGCCGGAAGATTCCATTTGGCATCGCTCAGATCGGTAAGTCTTTCCGCAATGAGATCACACCGGGAAATTTCATTCTTCGCACCCGTGAATTTGAGCAGATGGAGATGGAGTATTTCGTCAGGCCCGATGCCGAACACCTCAAACTTGTCGATGAGTGGGTTGAGCAATACCTCGAATGGTTTTCGAGCCTCGGCCTGGACCGGGCTAATCTGCATTTGCACGAAGTTCCGAACGAAGAGCTGGCCCACTACTCTAAACGTACAGTGGACATCCTGTATCGCTACTTTCCCGAGCGACCGGAAGAAGAGCGTCAATGGGAGGAATTGATGGGCATTGCTTATCGGACCGACTTCGATTTGCGTTCACACTCAAACAAGCCCAGCGATTCAGAAGGTAAGCGCATCAATCCGGATTCAACGGACGACCTTTCATTTTTTGATGATGCGCTCAAGGAACGATATTACCCTCACGTTATTGAGCCTGCGGCTGGCGTCAATCGCACTGTGTTGGCAATACTGATGGACGCCTACTCTGAGAAGACGAACGATAAAGGTGAAAAGAGGGTTATTCTTAAGCTTCGTTCGCACTTGGCGCCAATAAAGGCCGCAATCCTACCGTTGGCCAAGAACAAACCTGAGATCGTTGGCATGGCAAAGGCCATCAAGCGATCCCTGCAACCGGTTTTGCGCGCGGTATATGACGACACCGGTGGCATCGGAAAGTTGTATGCAAGGCAGGATGAGATTGGCACACCGTTTTGCGTAACCGTGGATCATCAGTCGCTTGAAGATGAGGCAGTGACAGTGCGCGACAGAGACACTTGGGAACAGGAACGCGTAAAGGTTTCAGATCTGCCTGAGCACTTACAAATCAGACTAAGAGCCTAACCACGAGTCTTGATCCTATGGCAGTTGTTAAGAAGCGAAATCAACAAACAGAGACTCGGTTGCTTTTGGAGTCCAATGAGCCGGTCGAGTTGCCTCCGGCCGAGATCTCGGACAACGGTGTCCTGGTCCAATTTGAGAAGTTCAAGCCTTACCTCTCAGAACTCCTCGACGAGCTCCGCGCCGGCACAGTAGCTGAGCCGGTGCCGGTAATGAATGATGGCTCCACCTTTGCGATTCACGGAGTCACCAGAAGTTTTTGGGTGAAGATATGGCACTCCGCCGGAACGGAAATGACGAGAATCGAGAGAGCGCAGGTCCTGAGTTGTCTGCCATCCACGCGCGGCGTAAAAATCGTCGTCGACTCGCCTGAGGAATAGTCCAATTTTGTACATTGGACGTTGGACATTTGATCAGATGTCTGAGGTGCCAGAAAGAATCTTACAAGTCGCGCAAACGATCCATGCAGAGGGTGGCCGGGCCTTGCTGGTGGGGGGTTGTGTGCGTGACCGACTAATGGGGCACGATCCTAAGGATTGGGATGTGGAAGTCTATGGCGTCGAGCCAGGCAGGTTGCGCGAACTGCTGGAAAGATTTGGCCAGGTAAATGTCGTTGGTGAAGCCTTTACAGTTTACAAGCTTGGGCCATACCTCGATGTCTCTGTCCCACGGCGCGAGCGCAAAGTTGGTCAGGGGCATCGGGGGTTTTTCATAGACGGCGATCCTTTAATGACTTTCATTGAAGCTGCCCGCCGAAGGGATTTTACCGCCAACGCGATTCTGGAAGATCCGCTCAGCGGCGAAATCATCGATCCTTTCAATGGCGAATTGGACATTCGTGAGAAAACCCTTCGTGCGGTATCGACCGAGACCTTTGGCGAAGATAGTTTGCGAGTGTTGCGCGCGGCCCAATTTGCGGCGCGCTTTGAGTTTGAAATTGCGCCGGAAACCGTGGCTCTCTGTCGCACAATCGATTTGACTGACCTGCCAGGGGAACGAATTTGGGGGGAGGTCGAAAAGCTCCTGTTGGGCGCAAAGCAGCCGTCAATCGGACTGCAGTGGCTCCGAGATCTTGGGGCGATTGAGTCTATCTTTCCCGAGCTTCACAACTTGATAGGTGTTCCTCAGGATGATGAATGGCATCCGGAAGGCGACGTCTTTGTCCACACCAAGCTGGTGCTGGATCGGGCGCGAGAGTTAATCGATGATCTTGATCATGCCAGGCAGGTAACGGTCATGCTCTCTGCTCTGTGTCACGACTTTGGCAAGCCATCGACCACCCAGTTCCTCGAAGGTCGTTGGCGATCGCGTGGTCATGAGGAAGCGGGAGTCTTACCCACGAAAAGTCTGCTCGACCGTTTGAAGATTCACACCTTGAACGGCTACGACGTACGTGCGCAAACCGTTGCGTTGGTCCGGGAGCACTTAAAGCCTGGCGAGTTTTTCAAGAAACGCGACGAGGTCGGTGATGGGGCCTTTCGTCGTCTCGCGCGAAAATGTGAGCTCGACCTGCTATATCGCGTAGCGCGAGCAGACTCGCTAGGCCGGAATGCGGATTCGGTGCCGCGTGACAGGTGGTATGACGCGAAAGCCCAGGAATGGTTCATAAATCGAGCGAAAGAATTAGAGGTTGAGAAACGCCCGCCCGTAGCACTTTTGATGGGCCGTCACTTGTTGGAAATGGGAGCTGAGCCCGGACCGCAAATTGGCGCGATTACGCGCGCAGTTTACGAGATGCAGCTAGATGGACGAGTCCAGACTGTCGAGCAGGCTAAATCTGCAGCAAGAAGACTCTTATCTATCGATGACTGAAGTGGTTTTATTGATTACCACGTTTTTCACTCCATAGGAGTAAGTTTCACTCAGGAGTCTGTCGGAAAAATAGCTTGGATTGACGTAATTGTCGCTGCGCAAAGAATCACAGGTGTCACCCTGTAGGGGTGACATGTTTATAGCTCAAAGGACCGAGAACCTCCGGCGCCGTTCGGAGGGGCGGAACTCAACTTGACAAGTACTAACCTGGTCTCATTCCGCCCCTCCGAACGGCGTGAGGTCGTTCATGGTGTCACGGTCTATAAACATCTCACTCCTAGAGAGTGAAGAAAGGTCGTCATCAATAAGATCTTGCAGCCCAGGAAGCGGGTTCACGTACCCAGCGATTCAGCTTTTCCGACAGAGTTCTAGTGGAGTGAAAACGCACTGTGTTCAGTTAGCTTCAATGTTTTTGGTTGCTGCAAAGGCCGCGCTGTGGAATCTGTGGCTTACGTCGCGGGTTGCTGTTGGGTAACGCAATGAATAGTGCCCATGCCCCAGACCAAAGGCTCACAGTCAATTGCTACGACGTGCCGAGAATGAAAAACGCGTTGAATTATCTCCGTCGCGCGATTGTCGTTCACGCGGCCGAAGACGGGAACCAATACGACATCGTTGGCAATGTAAAAGTTGGCGTAGCTGGCAGGCAATCGTTCGAGATCACGACTCGCGGTACTCGAGCCACCGACGATCCCCGGCATCGGCACAGTGACAATTTCAAAAGGACGACCGTTGAGATCTGTCATGTTACGCAATCTTTCCAGATTATCCTGCAACGGTTTGTAGTTCGCGTCTTGCGGGTCTTCCTCCACTGCACACAAAATTACGTTAGGACCGACGAACCTGGCGATGTCATCGATGTGTCCGTCCGTATCATCACCTACAATCCCTTCGCCAAGCCATAGGATTTTCTCTACGCCCAAATACTCCTTCAGGTATTTTTCAATCCCACTACGGGAGAGGTCCGGATTGCGATTTGGATTTAGCAGGCATTGTTCGGTGGTCAGAACGCAGCCGGCTCCGTTAACCTCAATCGAGCCACCCTCCATTACAATCCCAGGCTCAAAACGAGGCACCTTCAGGACGCTTTGGAGTTTTTGGGGAATGTAGTCGTCGCTCTGAAGCTCTTCATATTTGTTGCCCCACGCGTTAAAGATCCAATCGTTGTAGGCGAGTTGCGACTGGGAGTTGATAAGGAAGTTTGGACCATAGTCGCGAACCCAGGAATCGACCGTTGCAATTCGTTGAAAGCGGATATTCTTAGCGGCTGG
>WNFY01005044.1_pt1 | contig 11990 bp, 11 predicted proteins | sample 5400091 | NCBI WGS metagenome assembly WNFY01 (sample SAMN13153364, study PRJNA577476) | soil metagenome | isolation source: 60 cm soil or saprolite under grassland replicate 1 | place: USA:California | collected 2016-06-15 | reverse complement strand
TATCAGCGGTTTCAGTTTATTCCATATTTCTCCTAATAATTTTTCATTGAAGCCAGAACCGGTATGGCCAGCATACACCAGTTTATCATCCTCATAAATACCCAATATCAAAGCTCCGAAATATTGACGACTTGCTCTTGGCGCTGTAAACCCACAGATCACAGCCTCCTGTCTTGCGGCGGTTTTTATTTTTAACCAATTCCTGCTCCGCACACTAAAATCGTAACTGCTGTTTTTATTTTTGGCAATAATTCCTTCAAGCCCTTGTTTCTTGGCAATTCCAAAGAACTCTTTTCCCTTTTTTTCAACATGATCGCTATATCTTATAGTATCGCTTTCGGGAATTATTTGTTGAAGAATTTTTTTTCTTTCAACAAGGGGTAATTGAGTTACATCGTATCCATCAATCCATATCAAATCGAAAACATAGTATACCAGTTCCCCTTGCTGTTCGCTTTGCCAGTTTTGTAAATATTGAAACCGTGAAAGTCCATTTTCATCAAGCGCCACTATTTCACCATCAATCACTACATCGTTTGCAAAATCTTTCAGCGCATTTACTATGGGAGTATATCTTTCTCTGAAGGAAATATTGTTACGAGAATAAAGCTCGACATTACCATTAGTAACAGAAGAGATTGCGCGGTAGCCGTCCCATTTTATTTCGAAGATCCAATCTTCACTATCAAATGGTTCATCAACCAATGTAGTAAGCATTGGTTTTACTTTATGAGGAGCGGATGCTTTTCTTACATCAGGATTTTTTTGCAATTCTTTTACGCCAAGGACTTTTTTTTTTCAGAATGCGCAGGCTGATCATCCAGCAACTGGAGTCGGGTCGACTTCTTCTTTTTTGGTGGGTCTTTTTTCGTTTTTCCACCCGTTTCTTCAGCTATCTGGTTTAAGCTACGGCCGGTCTTTACTGACTTATCTTTTTTCGTAATATCTTTTTCGGTGGCTTTATCATCCTTTTTTTTGATAAGCAGCCAGGTATTTTCTCCACGGCCTTTCATTTTCACCAATGCGAAAGCTCCCTTTACTTTTTCGCCATGTAATACAATTTTCACGTCGCCTTTTTTCAATTCTTCCAAAAGAATCTTTTCTTGGTTTTTTACTGGCTCGTCTTCATAACCAAGAGCTTCATAGATTCCTTCATCCCCAACCATCACGGTGCCTGCCCCGTAATTGCCTTCAGGAATAGTTCCTTCAAAGGTTCTGTAATCATATGGATGGTCCTCCACCATCATCGCAAGCCTCTTGTCCTGGGGATTTAATGAAGGTCCTTTAGGTATTGCCCAGCTTTTCAGCACACTCTCCATTTCAAGTCTGAAATCATAATGCAATTGAGTGGCATCGTGTTTTTGTACGACAAATTTTAGACCCCTTGAAGATGATTTTTTCTTACCCTCCGGTTCAGGAGTTTTCTTAAAACTTCTTTTCTTTTTATACGTCGTCAGGCTCATACAAACATATACGCAAGATTAGGCCACCTTTTTCTTTCCAGAGGTTGTGTTGAGACTTTCTTTCAAAACGCTCATTAAATCTTTAACGGCAGCAGTTTTCTTTTCTACTGCAGGAGCCGCGATCTTTTTGCCGTGAGCCTTGGCTTCAATTAATTTCATCATCGTATCCGTGTACGTATCTTTAAACGATTCGGGTTTGAATTTCTCGGTCAACTGATCGATTAATTTCAAGGCGAGACTTATTTCCTGCTGGGTAACCTTTGCATTTGTGTTTTTTATGTCTGGTATCTCATTTATCTGGTCCGCATAGCGTAATTGTTCCAGCAACAATACTTCCCCCGCCATCGGTTTGATGGAGAAAATATGTTCACGGTTTCTTATCACGCAGGTGGCGATCCCCACCTTCTTTGCTTTTTCAAGGGCTTTTAATAAAAGCGTGTACGGCTTCGCAGCACCTTTATCAGGAGCCAGGTAATAAGGCTTCTCAAAATAGATCGAATCAATTTCTTTCTCATCGGCAAACTGAAGTATCTCGATCGTATTTGTTTTCTCCGGGCTAGCCTTCTTAAAGTCCTCATCCGTAATTACTACAAATTTCCCCTTTTCAACCTCATATCCTTTTACAATGTCCTTCCATTCAACTTCTTTGTTGCTTGCCGTGGATATTCGTGCATACCGGATCGGAGCCATGTCTTTTTTCGAAAGCATATTCAGATCCAAAGCACGTTCTGCTGATGTGCCACTGTAAAGTTTTACGGGGATATTTACCAGCCCGAAACTGATGGCACCTGACCATATTGCTCTCATAACTTGATTTTTTAGGCCAGTTAAGTTAGTTGATTTTTTTTTATAATCAAAGACGACTTAACTTACTTCTGACATGCCCAGGTAATACGTCGTGGGTCCATAGCTTGGGGCATGGGGAAATATCCATGACTGGAGCACACTGATTGTATTTTGAAACCAGGTAGGTTTATGACCAGATATATTTTCAAAAAAATCAGCCTTTGTAATTTTCACTTTTATCAGCACCTTTCTTTCTGGGTTGAATTGCTTTACCTCGTCTATGTTCGTTGTTAAAACGAATATCTCCTCAGGATCGTTCACGATATAGCCATTGCCAATAACCTGTAAAGAGTAATCAAGTCCTTTCCTGAAAAAATCCAGCTTCACCGGGAATTCTTTTTCAAATTCAGTTAATCGCTGTTGCGGTTTTTGCAGAAAAAACCAGGCATATCCATAATCATCTACATGAATAATCCGCACAATGCTGGTCGGAAGCTTTAAAACCGCATCACTTTGATTAAAAAATATAGCGCTACCTAAATTTTTTATTTTTTCCTGTAAAAATACTTGTAGGGTATCCATAACTAAGTTGTTTGGTTAATACAAAACATTCTAAATAATCCAAAAGCAATGCCACTTAGAATTGTTGTTCAAAACTCAAAAAGATCGTGCACACAGTTGGGCAAAAAAATCTACATGTAAAAAACAGAAAACCTAAAAGAAGCGAGGAAAATCATCAAACCGTATAGTGCAAATTGAGTGAGCCATTTTTCATGGCTTAGGCTTTCGTAAAATTACCTGGCAGGAAATTTAATTTTGGATAGAAGCCATGGTTCTCAAAATACCAGCTGCCCATGAATATACATTGTGGCTCATGATTACCCGGCGCATTTGTTTCATTTTATGTTGCTGCTGCTCTTTTGGCATTTCTAGCGCGGCTTTTATAGCATCAGCTGTTTGTTCTATATCATAAGGGTTGATAAGAGTAGCGCCTGGCAACTCTTGCGAGGCACCGGCGAAGCGGCTGAGAATAAGCACCCCATCATTTCGATTGCGTGATGCGATAAACTCTTTTGCCACAAGATTCATTCCGTCATGGAGTGAAGTAACCATACATAGATTGGCTGCTTTGTAAAAAGGCATGATCTCTTCATGGCTATGATGTCTTTTAAGAAATAAGATGGGCTGCCAGTTTTTTGATTTGAATTTCCAATTTATTCTGTCGGCTTCATGGTCAACGGCGCTTATAGTGTCAGCATATGTTTTCAATAAAGAGCGGCTGGGAGCACCTATCTGTACAAATGTAAACTGGCCTTGATAAATAGGAAATTTATCTAAAAACCGTTCAATCGCCAGAAATTTTTCTATCAGTCCCTTTGTATAGTCAATTCTATCCACACCGACGCCTAAATAGTCTCCATGCAGCCCATATTGTCTTAATATCTCTGAAGCTCCGTGCTTTCCTTCATTGCCCTTATCGTCAAAATCCTTTAAGGTAAATGCAATACTGATAGGAAAAGGTTTTACAAGCGTAAACTGGTTACCGATCTTCACCGAAAAATTTTCCCAGATTACTCTTGATTCAAGGGAATTGTTTACAGTCTCTAAGAAGTTATTGCAATGGTATTGAGTATGAAAGCCAATAAGGTCAGCTCCAAGCATACCACTCAGCAATTCTCTTTGCCAGGGGCAAATGCCAAATGATTCGGGGTTAGGCCATGGAATATGCCAGAAGATGGCCACTTTAGCGTCGGGTCGCTTTTCTTTTATAAGTTTTGGCAGAAGTGCAAAATGGTAATCCTGTACAAGAATGAAAGGCTCTTCCTGGTTTTTAATTTCTTCCACAACTGCATTTGCATATATTTCGTTCACCTGCTGATAATACTCCCAATCTTCTATTCTGAACACGGGCCTGGTGTGCGCAATATGGCAAAGCGGCCACAAACCCTCATTTGCAAAACCATAATAATAATGATCCTCCTGTTCTTTAGTCAGCCATATGCGCCGAAGTGTATATTTATTTTCATAAGGAGGTACCTGCACTTTGTCATATTTATCAACGGTTTCTTTATCAGCGTCGCCGCTTCCGGATGCAATCCATAATCCACCACAGGCTTTTAATATAGGCTCCATCGCAGTAACCATGCCGCTGGCGGGCACAATGCATTTTATTTCTTTGCCCGCATGCACGTGCATATATGGCTCCCTGTTAGAAACCACGATCATTAACTTATTTTCTAGAACCTGCTTCATTTCCTCGTTCAGCCGCTCAGGTGTCCAGATCGCTTCTGCCGTCGTTCTTAATCTTGCTTCTTCCTGTGCAATGGCTTTTGCCTCCTGCATCGCCTGAGCAATTCCTGAAACTTCCTTATATAGCGGCTCAAGAAAATTAATAGCCGGACGTTTTTGTATCTGCTCTACATTTCCAAATCTTGCAGCCTTTACCCACTCCACTATTCTGTTCAGAGGAGTTAGAATACCCCACCTGATAATAAGCAGAGTGACAATAGCAATAACCAATGCCTGTATAAACCACCTGGCAAAATTGCCGAGCCAAATACTGTTGACGATGTTTTTAATATAACTGGTATCTGCATAAAACACCGCAGCCATAGAAGGTTTGTCTTCTCTCTTAATCACCCTGATGTACTCATAAAATTGTTTGCCATCCACTTTGATCATATTACCCATAGACGAATCTGCAGAAATGGCCCTCGCTATATAATCAGAAGAAGTTTGAAGGAGCGGTTGAATTGAATCATTCAGAGCAATAACGCTATCCCTGTTATAATAAACAGCAATGCCCTTAAAATCATACTGATTAATAAGGCTATTTGTGATTTTTTTCAGATGGGGGCTGTCACCTTCTTCTAAGTTTTTAAAATTATTTTGATAAAAATCTTCAGCGGCGCGAACCGTTTTTGATTGTAACTCGCTGTTGAGCTTTTGCCGTTCTGAAGAAATTTGAACTGCAGTAAAAACAAAAGCCACAATACCTACCGCAATAATAATAGAAAGAATCAGCGCTAAATTTATTTTCATGATCTACGCTCTCCAGGTAACAATATTTATTTAGCGGTTCGCTATGATGGGAGCACAAAGATATTCGTTATCGGCTGTAAAATATTATTTTTGCTGTCCGCTTTGGGGATGTAGCTCAGTTGGCTAGAGCACTAGCATGGCATGCTAGGGGTCAGGGGTTCGAGTCCCCTTATCTCCACAAAAATTTGCTTGATGGGACTGTGGAGGCAGATATCACAATACTTCTATTTAAGAAAGCCCGATAAGCCGGAAACAAAATGGGTGGGTTATATGCACTGGATCAATCGCATTTGTTTTTTTATGTTTATACTCTGCATGATCATTCTTGCTATTAAATTACTTAGATAAAAAACCCACGATTGATTTTGCCGCTTTAGCTGAAGCATTACCACCTTCGGTAAGAAGTCTTTTCAATTCAGCATAATCTTTCTTCATTTTCGCAATTCTGTTTTCATTCGTGAGCAATTCGTGCAATTCGTGTTTTAAATTTTCAGTAGTAAGCTCATCCTGAATCAATTCTTTTACAACAAGTTTATTCATGATCAGGTTCACAAGTGAAATATATTTCACCTTGATCACCCTTTTTGCAATCTGGTAAGAAATGGGCGAGCCTTTATAGCAAACAACTTCCGGTACTCCGATTAAAGCAGCTTCCAGAGTGGCAGTACCAGATGTAACTAAAGCGGCCTTTGCATGCATCAGTAAATTATATGTTTGGCTTCTAACCGCGTCTACATTTGAATAGGGCCTGGTAAAATCTTGATAGAATTCATGTTCAACGGAGGGGGCTTCAGCGATGGTAAATTGATGATCGGGGAAAAATTTACTAACCTCAAGCATAACCGGAAGCTTTTTTTCAATTTCCTGTTTACGACTGCCTGGTAACAGAGCAACAATCGGTTTTTTCGAAAACTGTTGACTGCCCATGGCTGACTGTCGACTGTCTATCTCTTCCACTAACGGATGTCCCACGTACTCTACGTCCCAGTTCCATTTATTTTTGAAATAATCTTTTTCAAAAGGAATTATGACAATCATCTTGTCAATATTCTCTTTCATTTTCTTCACGCGATTTTCTTTCCATGCCCAAACCTGGGGAGAAATATAGTAAATAACTTTTCCGCCGGATTCCGCAAATAATGTCTGTTGCTTTGCCCATTTTGCGATCCGAAGATTAAAGCCGGGATAATCAATTAGAATTAGTGCATCAGGTTTGAACCGTAAAATATCCTGTTTGCAGAATTTTAAATTGTTCAGAATAGCGCCAAGATTTTTCACTACCTCAGTAAAACCCATAAAGGCAAGATCCCTGTAATGTTTTACCAAAGCGCCACCGGCCTGTTGCATTAAATCCCCTCCCCAGCAACGAATGTCAGCTGAATCATCAATCTTTTTTAATTCTTTGATAAGATTGCTGCCATGTAAATCGCCTGAGGCCTCGCCTGCTATGACGTAATACTTCATACTCTCATCTCCGCCCTAACGCGGAGAGTTTTTAAATTTTTTATTAAGTCGCAAAATACAATATGTTGAGTAACATCTCTTCTTCGGTAGTTTTGGAGACGCTCTTCCTCCCATCCTCCACGATGTTATATTGCTGATATGATAGAACAAAATGTTCGTTTTTCTGAGACGGACCCGCTCCTTAAGGATAAAGAGATCGAAGATGAGATTCACAATAGCGATAAGAACGATGAAAGCCTGGCTGTCGGCAGACAGGGATTGCGTCGCAACAGAAGCTTAATCAAGACCTGTTGCTCGCATAAAACAACCAGTAATAAGGAGCTAGAGAATCAGCAACAGTTTTTCTTACCTTCGCCGCCATGACGGAAAGAATTTTGATTCTTGATTTCGGTTCACAATATACCCAATTGATTGCCCGTGCCGTGAGAGAAGCCAATGTATACTGCGAGATCATTCCTTATCACATTCCATTTGAATTTGAACCCGGGTTGAAAGGCATTATTCTTTCAGGCTCGCCGTTTTCTGTAAACGACGAAAAAGCGCCTGACGCTAATGTGCAGGCATTTATAAAACAGGTGCCGGTGCTTGGAGTGTGCTATGGTGCGCAATTGACAGCAAAGCGTTTCGGAGGCAAGGTTGAAAAAAGCAGTAAGCGAGAATATGGCCGTGCCTTGCTCCACAAAGAAAAAAATGATGTGATATTAAATGATGTGATGGAAAAAAGCCAGGTTTGGATGAGCCATGCAGACACTATCTTAGAACTTCCAAAAGGATTTGAATTGCTTGCTACAACAGAAAGTATCCCTATAGCAGCCTTTAAAATGTCGGTAAACGGAACTAAAACGCCGAGCCTAAAACCTCAAACTTCGAACTTCCCTCTGTACGGTTTGCAATTCCATCCTGAAGTTTACCACTCCATTGAAGGGAAAAAGATCTTGCACAATTTTTTAGTGAATGTTTGCGGTTGCAGTCAGGATTGGACTCCGGCACACTTTATTACTGATACCGTTGCTCAGCTAAAAGAAAAAATCGTTGATCGAAAAGTGGTTATGGCATTGAGCGGGGGCGTTGATTCAACCGTTGCTGCCACCCTGATCAATCGGGCAATTGGTGATAACCTTTATGGAATTTTTGTTGACAATGGTGTATTACGAAAAGATGAATTTGAAAATGTATTGACTACTTATTCAACACTTGGATTAAATGTAAAAGGGATTGATGCAAGGAAACGATTTTACAATGGACTTGAAGGAAAGACCGATCCCGAGGCAAAAAGAAAAACAATCGGCAGATTATTTATTGAAATCTTCCAGGAGGAAGCAAAAAAAATTGAAGATATAGAGCTTCTGGGGCAGGGAACAATTTATCCTGATGTGATTGAAAGTGTTTCTGTACATGGCCCGTCAGTAACAATCAAATCTCATCATAATGTTGGTGGGTTACCTGAAAAAATGCATTTGGATTTAGTAGAGCCATTACGATTTTTATTCAAGGATGAAGTGAGAAAAGTTGGAAAAGAATTGGGAATACCCGAAGAAATGATCGGCCGGCATCCCTTTCCCGGTCCTGGATTAGCCATAAGAATTTTAGGAGAAGTGACCGAGGAAAAAGTGCGACTGTTGCAGGAGGCGGATCACTTATATGTGAAAGCTTTAAAAGATCAACATTTGTATGCAACGGTTTGGCAGGCTGGCGCCATCCTGTTACCTGTAAAATCAGTAGGAGTAATGGGCGATGAACGGACCTATGAATATACAGTTGCTTTGCGGGCCGTAACAAGTGTGGATGGCATGACTGCTGACTGGGCTCATTTACCTTATGATTTTTTAGCGAATGTTTCCAATGAAATCATCAATAATGTAAAAGGAATAAACCGGGTGGTATATGATATCAGCAGTAAACCCCCCGCAACAATTGAATGGGAATGAAATCGATTGGCAATTGACATGTGAATAATTTAAATACTAATGAAAAACAGATTCGCAATTTGTCGGTACCTTTTTTTGCCAGTTGCTTATTACCTATTGCCTAGTGTTTATTGTTTATTATCTAACTCTGCCTTTGCACAGGACAGTGCAAAACACAAAATTGCCATTTTCGCTCCGCTTTATCTCGATTCTGCATTTGATGGTGGTAATAACTATCGTTACGAAAAACAATTTCCAAAATTTATCAATCCTGGTCTTGAATTTTATGAGGGGTCGGAATTAGCATTGGATTCTTTGTCAAAGGAAGGAGCTCAACTGGAGGTTTTTGTTTACGATATACGTTCGGGAAAAGAAACCCTGGCGCAGCAATTGGAAAGACCCGAAATGAATGAAGTAGAAATGATACTTGCATATGCTACACCGCAGGAAACATGGAGTATTGCAAATACAGCCAGGATAAAAAGAATTCCTTACATCAATGTAAATCTCCCCAATGATGCAGGAATAACCAACAATCCTTATTTCGTAATGCTGAATTCAACGCTGCAAACTCATCTTGATCGCATTTATAGGTATGCACAAAAAAATTACCCGCTCGATCCACTCATTGTGTTTCGCAAAAAAGGACAGATGGAGGACCTTATCAAATCTTCTTTTGAGGCTACAGGTAAAACCACCGTATCCGCTTCGCTAAAAATAAAATATGTTGATCTTACAGACAGTTTTACAGCAAATCAATTGAGGGCAAAACTGGATAGTAACCAACATACCGTTTGCATTGCAGGTAGTCTTGATGAAAATTTCGGAAGAAGATTAAGTACTGGGCTCGCTTCAATAAGCAAAGAATACCCCCTTACCCTCATCGGTATGCCTACGTTTGACAATTTGGTAAAGGACTTTACTGCTCCGCAATACAAGGGACTTGAAATTGTGTATAGCACACCGTTTTACAATTCAAGGATGGATAAGGTGAGTCAGTCCATAATTAATTATTTTACAACCAAAATGTATGCACGGCCCAGTGATATGGTGATGCGTGGCTACGAAGCCGCCTGGCGTTTTTCAAAATTATTGCTTGAGTACGGAAAAGATGTTTCCTCCAATCTTACCCGCAAAGAGTTTAATGTATTTCGTGAGGTCGATATTCAGCCGGTAGTAAACAAGCAAACAACTACTCTCGACTATTTTGAGAACAAGAAACTATTCTTTGTTAAATGGCAGGATGGAATTATTAAAGGAGTAAATTAGCTGTTCGTTTCATATCTCTTCCAGTTTCAATTTTGCCCTTTCCATTGTTCAGGGTAAAATTATTTTTGCTCACCTTTAAGTATGGAAATCAGTTTTAATACCCCGGCGTTGCTTTTTCCCGCTATCAGTCTTTTATTATTGGCCTATACCAACCGCTTTCTCGCTTTAGCAAATCTTGTAAGAAAATTACATGAAGAATACAAGCGAAATGAGCAAAGCAAAATCATTATTAGCCAGATACGAAGTCTTCGCCGCCGCATCAGGCTGGTGCGTTATATGCAGGGGTTAGGTGTGTTTAGTTTTCTTTGTTGTGTAGTCACTATGTACACAATTTATATGAACTGGATGTCGGCGGTAAAATATGAATTTGCTGTGAGCCTGTTAAGCCTGCTCGCTTCCCTCATTATTTCCCTGGTTGAAATTTCGCAGAGCACAAAAGCCCTCGAACTAGAGTTAAGCGATATTGAAGAACCGGAGAAGTCGCATTTCTTTTCTGATCTTTTGAAAAGCAAAGAGGAGAAAAAATGAATTTTATAGTCGTTCATTCAGGTTTTGCTGTGGGGAATAATTTCTAATTATCTAAACAATTTTCGAAATGAAAAAAATTCACGGAATGACGCGCATATTTCTCGCTTGTGCATCGGTTTTAATGATGCAATTGCTGATGGCACAGGACACCGCTAAGCTTCAATCATGCGAATCAGTTATAAAAGAATATCCTGTTCTCTGGCAACAACAAGCCGCGGAGTACAGGGCTTTGTGTTACCAGGCATTTAACATTGCCTTGCTGCGCATTAGCCAAATTCCAAAAGAGAAATTTAAAAAGGAAAGGCTGGCGATTATAACTGATCTTGATGAAACTATTTTAGATAACAGCTATAGTGAGGCGCAATTAATCAAGGAAGGTAAACAACATAGTGCACAGTCCTGGAAAGGATGGACAGATAGATCAGCTGCTACCGCAGTGCCCGGCGCAGTCGAGTTTTTGCAAATGGCGAGAAAAAAAGGGATAGCGATTTTTTATATTAGTAATAGAGACACCGCGTCTGTCCCATCTACACTAATCAATTTAAAAAAATTAAAGCTACCTGATGCAGCTGAGACTCATATGCTTTTCCTGTCTAACACTTCTTCTAAGGAAGCAAGAAGACAACTGGTCATGAAAAAATACAATGTGGTAATGCTGCTGGGTGATAATCTGAATGATTTCATGCGGGTGTTTGAGCAAAAGCCAATTACCGAAAGATTTGGTGAAACAGACAAGGTAAAAAATGAATGGGGAAAAAAATTTATTGTATTGCCGAATGCTACATATGGTGAATGGGAAAATGCTATTTATGATTATGGCAGGAATTTAACGGCGGATCAGAGGGCTGAAATGCGAAGAGAAAAATTAAAAGGTTATGCTGAGCTGAATAAATAATAAGGGAAAAAAGAGAGAGCCTCGCTATGTTACCCGGCGGGCTGGTATATTTTATGAAATCCCGACTCAACTCACTCGTCCCTCGAATCCTTAAATTGATTTAATTATTCTCAGCATCCTGGTCCACCTACCACCATTGTAAATTTCTTTCATGCCGTTTGCTTTTAAAAAACTGATCGCTTTTTCATTTTCGGAATCTGAGTCTGAACAAATGATTATTGGCTTTTGCATCTGACGCATTCGTTGCAGATTAATATTTATCCTGTCAATGGGAATATTAATTGAGCCGCGAACCTTTCCCTGGTCAAATTCATGAGCCGTTCTTATGTCAATAATTGCAGCTCCGCGTCGTAACGCATCTTTTACCTTACCATTTCCAAAACCAAGTAGAGTGAGAATGCCCATGTTTATCCAAAAGTAAAAAGTAAAAATTCAAAAACCGAAAGTTGAAGTTTCTACTCTTTTTTAATCATCCTTTAGCTAATATTTTTTACGTGCCTGCCGGCAGAAAGGCCTTTTTAATTTTGACTTTTGAATTTCAAACCGCAATTGCTTTTGTTTTCCTTTCGCCAATCTGCTGGCGCCACATGGCGTAGTAGAGCCCTTTCTCGTCAAGCAAGCTTTCGTGTGTGCCGG
>WNFY01005043.1_pt1 | contig 11990 bp, 9 predicted proteins | sample 5400091 | NCBI WGS metagenome assembly WNFY01 (sample SAMN13153364, study PRJNA577476) | soil metagenome | isolation source: 60 cm soil or saprolite under grassland replicate 1 | place: USA:California | collected 2016-06-15 | reverse complement strand
CCCTGCTTGGCGAATGAAACCATGGTGGGGAGCCGAATGAGATCCGGGGGATTGTCACCCGCGAGCAGGCGTGGTGTCTCGTTGATGAGATTTGCGAACTGATCCTGCTTGATATCCCAGGTCACGTTCGGGTATTGTTTTGTGAACTCTTCGGAAAGCTTGAAGGGAATATCAAACCCTGTCTCAAAGTAGGCGTTGAGTACGACAGGATCCGTGCCGCAGTTCGGGCCCGCAGCTGCCGGAGCTTGTGTCGGCGCTGAGGTAGCAGCTGTGGTGGGGGCTTCAGTGGCAGCGGGTGGCTGGGTGGCAACAGTTGTAGCGGGAGCCTGTGTCGCGGCAGGGGCAGCGGTTGTTGCTGGCGCTCCACAGGCAGAAAGAAGCATAGATGTCAAAACCAGCAAACTTGCCAAAGGCCCTAACAGAGATTTCTTCTTCATTTCTCTCTCCTTTATCAACTTGATTACGGATACGATATCATGGCCGAGATTTTATTTTTGAATTTAAATTAGTTGAACCTCCTCAGACTTCAATATGGGAAGAAAATAATGTTTTGTGTTAGTAGTATCTTGAAAGCACTTTCATAACCAGTATACATTTTTCCAATAGTAGAGTCAATAATCAGTTTTTATGCAGTTTGTCGTTCTACCAATGTTAAGGGAAGCTTGACATGTTTTGCTGTTCGGGAAGGCGATTCGATCTGGGCAAGCAATAATTCAACTGCCAATCTCCCCGACTCATCCAAGTGCTGCGAAATAGTTGTAAGGTCGGCATATTCAGCCATATCCAGGTCATCGAAACCGATAACCGCCAGTTGTTCAGGTACCTTGATATTCAATTGACGGGCCGCCTTGAGCACTCCCAATGCCTGAAAATCTGTTGCTACAAAAATAGCAGTCGGTGGCTCCGCAAGATTCAACAGTTCTTTAGCAACCTTACGGGTTTGTTCCTGCGAATATGGGGCAAGACGAATAAACGTTTCGGGAAGTCTAATTCGAGCATCCTTCAATGCCCGCCGAAATCCCTTTAAACGTAAACTTACAGGATGAATGGAATACTCGGGTAAATCTGTGTCACCCAAAAAGGCGATCCTGCGATGGCCTTTGCTCAATAGATAGGTGGTTGCCATGTACCCACCTTCCACATCATCAATCTCAACACAGTTCAATTTAGGATGTGGATATTCCACGAGAACAGCAGGCAGCCCATGATCGATCAGGCGACGCACTTGAGCATCATCGACTGGCAACGAAAGAATGATGAGCCCGTCCAGGTTTCCGGTCAAAGGCAGGCTGGATAGATATCCTTGTAAATGATCATTCGAATCAACGGTGTAAATCACCAATTCATAACTCTCGCGAGATAAAGTCTCAGCGATCCCTCGGAGTCGCTGTATGAAGGACGGCGCAGTAAAGAAGGGACTAATTACGCCGATACGTCCGGTATGTTGCATGGCACGCGCTCGAGCTTCCGCTTTTGGAATAAAGTCCAATTCATCGATAGCCGTCAGCACCTTCTCGCGCGTTTCAGAATTGACTTTATCTGGTCGGTTAAGCATCCGAGAAACGGTTGTGATGCTCACTCCAGCTCGCTTGGCAACATCATAAATCGTAGGCTTTTTTAACACTGGCATATCCTCGAATGAAAGCTGAATTGAAAGCACTTTCAGTTTAGCATACCCCGTCGAAATGCGTCAATAGTAAGAACACAATAAAATCACCACTATGCCATTAACTTGGGACGATATTGTATTTCTTCACACCCCGCGAAATCCGCAATCGTGCGCGCCAACTTGAGAATACAATGATACGCCCGCGTCGACAAATTAAGTTAGACTGATTTTCTTAAATTCCCTTGTCACCATCTCTGGTGAGAAGTGCACATAATCATCCCTGCTAAAAGTCAACATGTTTCCGGCGAGTTCAAACCAGGCAAAACCGCTTGTCCAGGCTGAGTGCTTATAGGTACCCTGCCGACGCCGTTCAAAGCCATAAATGCGGCCCGCCATAATAATCAAGTTGTAGGAAAATTTGTCATGTCGGTGAATCTCCTCAATCCAACTCCATGTGGATTTCCAATCCTCAAATATGCGACACGGCAGTGGATATTCCTCGGGTCCGCCATTATGCTGCCAATTTTTGCCATTGATGGGTAGTCCGCGCGGTTCAATGAACGTTTGGAAATGTAAATGATTCACCGATGCAAATGTTCCCAAAGCATTGTAGCCTAACCCAAAACCGGGCAGGCTGGTAGAAAGAACTTTCACCGCTTCATATGCCCAGGCTAGAATCTCCGGATTTAAAACCTGAGGCAATCTGCGTTCCGGTTCCGGTAAAAGTAGCGAATGAAGTCGTGCAAATGGATATTTATTGTACAGCAGGCACGAATGCCTTCCAAGTAATTCACCACACCAGAAACTCTCGCGTTCCAGGATCCGCGTATCGTAGTAAAACATGCGGTCGGTAAAGGATATATCTATAGATGCCACCGGTTGCGCCGCCGAGCGCTGTGGGCGAAATGAGCGCAAATGATTGAACTGCACGTTCCAATCCCCTACCTGACGGTGTTCGGTGACTTGCAGCTTCTCCAACCCGACAAGCGCCATTTTGAGGAATACCAGTAAATCCTCAGCATATCGATCATTGAACAAACGTCCACGTGATAGAAAATCAGCACACATGGCGCGCAGGCGCGAATACGAATGCCGCAAATCAAACTCAAGTACGCTCAATACTTGACTGTTGAAATATGCATTGGCGCAGACCAATACGAATGCGCCTAGCCCAAAATCAGGTGCGTCCTCCTCTTCACGCAGCAAGAGAGCAAGTTTACGCTGGTAGGCATCCCAGAAACATTGTTCAGAAGTAAAAATGTCCATTAGCAAATCGGGGATCGAATCACTAGAAACCGCGCAAATCTTTCGACTGTCGACGCGGCAGGCCGGGGGCAGGGTCACGTTTCAAAACAACATATTCCAAATCGTTGGCTGCACAGAAGGCTCGTTTTTCGGGCCTGTCACCATCCTCATTGACTGCGTAAACGTCGATGCCTAGGCGTTGAATTTCAGGCTCGGCATCCATCCAGCCATGACCACTTGTTATGTGTGCTTCCTTAACATAACGGATGGATTGAACCATGTAGCGGCGTTCTGCCTCCGGGAAAAGCGGATGCCCCTCACCTTTGAGGAGGTTGATATTGCCGTCATGCCCAACACCAACGTACAACTCTCCCAGTTCAGAAACTTCCTCAAAGAAACGGATGTGACCAGAATGCAGCCAATCAAAACAACCCGTCACGATGACTTTTTTCCTGCCACTTACACTATTGCTCTTCACCGGATGCCAGGCTGGAAACGTCCCAAGTGTGGCTTCGGTCATAACGATATATCCAAGCCTATGTGATTCACAATAGGAACGTTTGGCTTGATTGTTCGACTTTACATCAACAACCCATACATCTGGCTGGATACCAGCTACAGTGGGCAAGGTATCTGCATCTACAATGCCATCCCAGACTTCCACATGATCAACGTAACGTATGGCATTCAGGATGTATAACCGCTCATCCAGGGGAAATTTGGGCGGCTTGCCCTCCACCTGTTCAACAGCTGAGTCAGACCAGAGGCAGACAGTCAAAGCGCCGAGCCTGGAGGACTCCTCGAGCAGGCGAATATGCCGCGAATGCAGGTTGTCAAAACTACCGGTAACAAAGATATTCTTCATCAAATATTCCCTATAAACGGATATGTGCTTTCAACGCACCTGCAACAGGTTCCTCGGAAATCACATACAAATATCCACCTCCACAACCGGAGTACATCGCTCCGTGATAGCGCGACCGGTAATGGTGAAGTATTCCGATTAGATCAACCGTCAACAATGGGTGGGAGACAATTTGCGGCAGGAGTGCTTCCCAGCACAACATACATTCATTGAAGGAAGCACCCAAAGCATGGGAGTCCATGCCTATTATGGCATCAAAACAATCCCTGCCGCTTTGCCCGAGTCGGGAGATCCACCCAGGATCCAGATTCTTGATTCCCAACGGAGCATAGCCTGCGGGACGCTGATTGATCGGCAAAACGTGCAGTACACCTTCCAGCCAGACAGCCACTGTTGGATCAATATTGGATTCAATATGGCAGGGGAAAAACCCACCTTCTACATTCACATCGTAGTCAAGCCGATTGATCCCCGGATAGATCAACCCAGCCATATCCTGTGAACCGGATGGTTCTGCTTTGCCTTTGTTTTCCACCTCGTATAACTCTCTCACAAGGAGAGCCGGATCGTACGCAGGGATGGAATTCCCCCACAACTTGCGAGCGATATCGCGAGTACTGGTCCCCATCCCACAGCGATCCATCCAATAAAAATCCGGCTCCAACCCCACTACGACAATCGAACCTGGAGGGTCGGGATTTAAGCGCGAGAGGAACGGCTGGTCAATCCAACCTCCAGCCAATGCAGCACGATACGGAATACCGCCAATTACGCGGTTGAGTTCACTGTCCATCTTAACCAGGCAGGGCAACAGGAGATTCGGTAACGACGCTCTTGCCAGCCTTGCGGTCGTAATACTGGCTCTTGATCCATTGATAAGTCTTTTCCATTCCAGCACGTAAACTTGTGGATGGTTCCCAATCGAGAACCTGCTTGATGAAGGTGTTGTCGCTATTGCGCCCGGCGACACCCAGAGGAGCATCCAGCTTGTAGCGGCGCTCCAGTTTGACGCCTGCAACCTGCTCTACAACACTGACCAGTTGGTTAATGGAGACCATTTCCGCGGATCCAAGATTAATAGGAGTGGCGATCAACTCATCGCAATGGGTGATCTGATCGATACCAAACGTGCAGTCATCAATGTACATAAAACTGCGGGTCTGTGAACCATCTCCCCAGATCTCGATCAACCCCGAACCGCTGTCAATGGCTTCCACCACTTTGCGGCTGAGGGCTGCCGGCGCCTTCTCGCGTCCGCCATACCAGGTGCCGTGCGGACCGTAAACATTGTGAAAGCGTGCAATGGCAGTTTTCATGCCGCGTTCCGCCCAGTATTCCTGGCAGAACATCTCGCTGATGAGTTTTTCCCAACCATAACCTCGTTCCGCCATCGCCGGATAAGCATCACTTTCTTTTAACGCCACGACATTAGGATCTTGTTGCAGTGTGGTGTTATACGCACAAGCCGACGACGAGAAGAAGTAGCGTTGCACCCCGGCGCGGTAAGCCGCTTCTACCAGATGGGTATTGATAAGAATGGAGCGCAGGCACTCCACACGGAAGCGCTCGATGAAACCCATCCCACCCATATCCGCTGCCAGGTTATACACTTCCACGGCGCCTTCCACTGCGCGAATGGCATTCTCTTTCTCGCTCAGATCCATGCACAGAACTTCAGTACCGGGAACACGCTGATACCACTGCGGCAGCGGCTTTTTGTCTACTGCACGGATTTTGGTAAAGCCCTGTTCGTGAAATCGGCGTACCAGCGCTCCACCAATAAACCCGCCCGCACCTGTGACGACGATCTGGTCATCTTTCCCAAGATCTGGACTCGTGGATGCAATAAGATTGGCTTTCATATAGGTCTCCTTTAGATGAATGATTTCGATTTAGTACCCGATTGAGCAAGAGAATTTGTCAGGTCAAATCACAGGGCTGGTTTGGAAAGTGACTCGGTATGCCCATCCCTGGCGTTCTCTCATCAAAATAACTTGTTGTTCTTGATCACAGCACTTAATCAGGAAATACGTTCCAACATGAGCGTTCTCCTGGTATTGTCAAATTCCTACTTTCCTACTATGGGAGTTACACCTTTCCTCAAAATCATGTTTCCATATTTAGCTGTCTCCCCTGTCATAACTACCGCGAAAGCCTCTTTCGCCCTGTCATAAAATTCGAAGCGACCTATGCGCTCGATGGAGGGAGTATTTGGCCAATGCCTGTCAACGGCCTGCCAATAGGATGCTTCCACTACAGGATCCAGCTGGTCTCCCTCGACGGCAGCCATCATGCTCAATGGATGATCAACATAAGAGTCCAGTGCAAAAAGTGGCAGAATGGCATCCAACAGATCGCAAATCCTCAAACCATCTGCGCGCACAACACGCTTTCCATAGGTCTCACCCGGAAAGTGGGCATCGGCAAGCACAATCTCGTCACCATGTCCCATCCGATACAGGACAGACAGCAAATGAGGGGACATCAAAGGGGATATTCCAAGCAGCATAATTAGTGTCTCCTTGTCAAAGATCGACGACCAGTCTCTTTCCATCGTAGAAGATCTCGCGGACCCGCGTTGCTTCTGCCAGGGGGTCAAAAGGTTTTCCGTCGGCGATAACCACACGAAACACTTTCGATGCCTGCATCCCAGGATAATTTCCTTGACGATCGTCTAGAGTCAGTTGCCGTGTGCTGTCCTTCCAAGTTATATGAATTATCGCAAAGCTCCCCTGTTCATAGTTGTAGTTATCATCCTCATCTTCATACAGCATAAAAGTGCCGTCTTGTCCGGGATACACCCACAATTCAACAGGAGCGTCCGGCTGATCGCCGGCAAATTGAATCCTGGGACCGATTGGAATAATTGATCCCGCGCGCACATACAGGGGCATCGTTTCCAGAGGCGCATCCGCCAGGATTGTTTGTCCACTGGTATACCGTTTCCCTGACCAAAAATCATACCAATCGCTGCCGGACGGTAAATAGACCGGGCGCGTTTTTTCTACTCCTTCCAGGGGAACAGAATTCGCCGCAAAATACATGGGCTTGGTCACTGGGCAGACGAGGAAAGCAGGACCAAACATATATTGATCCTCGATGTTATAGACCTTTGAGTCATGGCGAAAATCGAATGGCAGCACGCGCATCATCGTGTAATCCTGATGCGTGACCTGACCCGCAAGAGAATAAATATAAGGAAGCAAACGGTAACGCAGATATAGATACCTAACCAGCGTATCATAGATAGGTTCACCGGGCTTTCCAAAGTGCCAAATTTCTCGCGGCGTGTCAGTGCCATGGGCGCGAAACATAGGCAGGAATACACCGTACTGAAACCAGCGCGCGTACAGTTCACGATACCCAAGATCGCCCACACCCTGCTCGTAATCACCACACCAGAACCACAATTCTGGTTTTTTCCTGATGAAGAATGCCCCAATATCCAATGTCCAATAGGGCAATCCGGTCACACAGAAATTCAGTCCCGCCGGAATTTGCCGCCGCAAAGTTTCCCAGTTTGCGGAAAGATCGCCGGACCAGGTGATGGTCGCATAACGCTGTTGACCGGGATATGCAGAGCGAGTGAGATTGACAACGCGTTTGCTGTGCGTCACAGCACGCTGACCCTGGTAGATAGCCTCGGAATGAAGCAGCGAATAGGCGTTGATCATTTCGGGATCTAGATAATGTTTTGCCTCTTCGGTATTGATCCGCATTTGCTCTTCCGGCTCCGGTTTTACCGCCCCATGCCAGTCGGCTTCAAATGGCTCCGTGCAGTCACACCACCAGGCATCTACTCCATGCGAGAATAATCCTTCATTGGTTTGCTTCCAGTAACAGAGGCGTGCCGCGGGATTGAAAGCATTATAGGTTGCCTGGTTTCCCAACAGGAAACCCTGTTTGTGCATTTCAGACCAATTTTCACCACCGGGTTGCATCGTTGGCCAGATAGAGACCATCAATTTGGCATGTAAGTCATGCAGATCCTTCGTCAATTGGCCGGGATCAGGATACCGTTCCGGGTCCAACGACTTTTGTCCCCATAAATCACCAGTCCATGATTTCCAGTCCTGGACAATACAGTCCAGTGGCAAACCGCGCGCTCGGAATTCGCGGACAGTCTCGATCAAATCAGCCTGGGAAACATATCTCTCCTTCGATTGTAGATATCCAAACGCCCACTTGGGTAACATTGGCACCGAGCCAGTCAGGAACCGAAGTTGGCGCACGATTTCATCGAACTCAGGTCCGTAGATAAAGTAATAATCCAGTTCATCATCTACATCGGTCCAGAGATAGGACCCTGATTGATCATCGTGAAAAGCCATCAGTGAGTAACTGTCCAATAGGATGCCATAACCACGCGTAGACACCAGCACGGGAACAGCCACTTTCATGTTCTCCTGGTATAAGTACTGGCGCTCACCTCGCAGGTTCAGCAAACCATCCTCGTACGAACCAAGTCCATACAATGCTTCACCATCTGCCCACTCAAACTCCAGCTTGGTATGGTATGCCTGACGGTCCACAACCTTGCGCACGTTGCCAGCGCGCATACGCACACCATCGACATTTTCACTGTCCTCAGTGATGGTTGCCTCATCGAAAATAGAAACCGTTACATCAACCGGTTCCAACGTTTTGCCACCGCGCTTCGGCTCCCGAGTCAGCAAATGTCCACTGCCATCGTAGTAGGTAAAGGCAAGCGTCTGCTGGTCGATGGCGATCATTAATTTGTCAGTCGACAAGAGCAGACCGGCTTCAGTTTCACGAACATCAAAGTGAACGCGATCGCCTGGTTGTGCAACGATCATCAGGCTGGGCTGGTCTCTGAACTCGGATCTTTCCGTGTAGCGCACCTGGATCACGCGCGATGAATAGCAGGTCAGCATCAACCAACCACGGTCGCTCTGGATCAGTAATCCATTAGGTTGAGTCTTGAAGGTCAGGATTGGCATACGTTTTTACGGTTCCGGTTCTTGTCGGTGATCGAACATGTGATCAACTACTTGGCATTTTCAAGGTGGATAACATATCCTTCGAATTCCCTGGCAGGCTGAATACTGAGCGTACTCCCAATCATCTGCAAATCAATATTCGTACCTGGCAAAACACCAGAGATCCGCCAATTCCGCTGCGGAAGCTCTATAATCATTTCGGCTGGCAACGGTTCGGCAAACGTGTGTACTACCAGCAAAGCCTGGCTATTATCAGTCGAGGTACGCAAAACGACCTGAGCACCTTGTGGATGCTGCCATGACAATCCAATATTCTGATAGAGTCTGCTCCTGCCATTTTTGATGATCGGTGCAACGCGACTGTAAAAATGAATAATTTCTTTGACGAGCGTCCATTGCTTTTCATCCAGTTCATCGATTTCACCGGAGAGACACAGTCTTCCCAAAAATCCAGCCGCCAGGGAATATGTCAAACGCTGAGGTGAATCGCTGGCATGAAGAACTGCCCAAATTTGGGATTGTCTAGGTAGCATAAGCCGGTGCAGATTAGCTGCAATGATCGGGATTTCTAGTGATTCGTGGGCGTCTGAAAAAGAAGCCATACTGGCGAGTGCCAGCATCGCAGGTTCCAACCTATGCCCGCCCGAGGCGCAGATCTCAATGACCAGGTCTGGGAGTTCTTTGCGCATCTGGCGGAAAAAATCCTGTACACAAATGATATGCTGTCGCAGGCCCTCCCCCAAGGACTCGGCACCATCCACCCCAATGCCAATGGTTTCGTTGTAATCCACCTTGATGTAGCCGAATCCTGTCTCACGCAGAAAATGGATGATCTTCTCGTATAAATAATCGCGTACCCACGGATCGCGGAAATCCCAAAAGCGACGCTGCCCTGCCAGGACGGGAATTCCATCTCGCTTTAGCAAATGATCAACTTGGTCGAATAATTTGGATTGGCTGCCGACCACTTCGAATTCAAACCAAAGCCCGGGGATCAATCCCTGCTCGCGGATGTGTTTTGCAGTCGCCGCGATCCCATCAGGAAATAATTCTGGGCTTGGCGTCCATTCTCCCTGGTTCAAATCCCAATTACCGTTTTCTTCACGATACCAGCCAGCATCGATGACAAAATATTTTGCACCGGAGTCTTTCAATCTTTCCGCTAAGGCACATACACGTTCATGTGTGGGATTCTCCCAGGTTGTACAGAATTCATTGACCAGCACCGGCAAACCTTGTTCGCTATCCGGTACTTGTTCAGCAGCTTTCAATTGCATTGCGCTCAGGCGCTGACAGAGATGATCGAAATCCCCTTGGATGGTTGTGACATACGCTTGAGAGCTAGTGAAGGTTTCGCCTGGCGCTAGGGTTTTATACCAATGGCCAAGTTCACGGTCAGCCAGTCCGCCCGAAAGACTTAACTGATCATCCCGGCGATACAGCTCCATTTGCCATGATCCTGACCAAGCTAATGTGGCGCCCCAGAAGACACCTGCAGCGCGGTCCTCGATGGCTGCAAATGGATGATAACCATGGACAGGCAACGAGCCGACCTGTCCAAATCGTTCTACTCGAACACCATGTCCCGACCACGAACGTTCCAGGTGAAGTTCCTCGATAGGTTGGCTTATGTGGCGTCCTTCCGCAGACCAGAAGCTGCGAAACCGATGAAGAAAAAGGCGATTGGGGGCATCATCCGATGCAAATGGAGTAATTCCCCCTAATGAAAAACTGGATAGCATTTCCAGACTCAGTTTTTCCGATCCGTCATTTCGAATTGTCATAAAAAAGGTGAGAGCTTCATCACCCTGGCAAAAGCGCAAGTGATGCTCACAGGAATAACCGCGCGTAGAATTCAAGTAGGTTATTACCTCTATTTCATCACCTTGTTGAATTTTCTCCTGGTTGCAATATTGCAGGCTGGATAACGTTCCACTGTTGCGCGCCGTGATGCCCTGGCTGAAGCCATACAATGGATCACCAAGAATCTTAAATTGAACAAGGGACTCAAGCATCTGCGCACGTATATTTGGAATTTTTTGAGGTTTCCAGGTAAGGTATTCGCGATGATGTACCAGCTCATCTGCCATCTCGTCGGGATAAAGAAGAAGTCCAACGGTCTTGCACTCTGACTCCTCCACATAGTCAACGCGCATATCGCCAAAATGATATGTGGATAACGGGACATGAGACATAGTAGACGATTTCTGCCTTTCCTGTTTGGATGCCTAGCCCTTAACCGAGCCAGTAAAGGCACCCCCAATGACATAACGTTGAGCGATCAGATATACAATCGCCACAGGCACGACCATGATTAGCCCGAATAAGGCGGCTTCGGCTTGTTGATAGCCGACCATTACACCGGGGCTGGGATTGAACCCGGGACGCAGGGCAGAGGTGGCTGCGACAAATTGCTGGATCCCTACCGGTAGGTTGAAAAGCCTATCGTCATTCAACAAGACGTAAGGTCCGAAAAAATTATTCCAATTCGTGCTGAAATTGATGAATGCCAGTAAGCCAAGCAGTGGGGTGGCAAGCGGCAACGCAATATGCCAGAACAATTGCGCTTCAGAACAACCGTCTACTCGCGCCGCGTCGAGCAGTTCTGGCGGCAGGCTGGAGGCATAATAAATATAAGTCAAGTATGTACCGAAGGGAAAAAAGGCTGACGGCAAAATGACGGCCCATTGGGTGTTGATCAAATGCACCAGATTCAACTCCATAAACATCGGCAATACCAGAGCCGAGGGCGGCAGCAACATGGTAATCAATGTCAACCAAAGAAGCAGGCGACGGCCCGGGAAGCGCGCAACTGCCAGAATGTAGCCGGCGGGAATGCTAGCGGCTAGGGATAGAATTAGTGCAAATAGTGCGTAACGGACAGAATTGAGCGCCCAGTGCAGCACTTCGCCATCCTGATACTCTACAATTCTCTGCCATGCTTCCTGAAAACGCTGAAACGAGCCAAAGGCTAGCGGTTTCAGCTCAAGAAGCTGCGGTGCACTTTTGGAAGTTGCCAATACGAGCCAGAGCATGGGGACAAAGAAATAGGCAGCGAACAGTAACAGCACCCCCCAGCGCAGGGCAAAGCCTAATATTCCTGTATCGCCGCCAGTTCTCATCCAAAAATATTTCCATCTTTGCAGGAGAGCCGGACGAGAATCTGGGTGCAGGGTAGCAACTTTAGACATACGACACTCTCCTAGTTCTCAATTTTGAAAAACCCAGTCCAGCGGATGATGAGGTAGGCGGCTCCCAGCCCAATCGCCAGCAATAGCAGCGAAAGCGCAGAAGCGGCGCCAAAGTTGCC
>WNFY01011005.1_pt1 | contig 11992 bp, 16 predicted proteins | sample 5400091 | NCBI WGS metagenome assembly WNFY01 (sample SAMN13153364, study PRJNA577476) | soil metagenome | isolation source: 60 cm soil or saprolite under grassland replicate 1 | place: USA:California | collected 2016-06-15 | reverse complement strand
AAGGGAGCCGTTCTCCAAGCTTAAACTTCAATCCGCGAGCCAGAGATTCTGCCTTGGTCAGCGGGTCAGGCAGTTTCGATTGCGCCAGCTCCACGTTTTCTGCTTTGCTCGTGCCGTAACGCAGGCGCGGCGTGGTGCCCGCCCTGGTATCGGCGGAAAAATTCTCAACTCTCCCATTTGACCAAGTAACTTCGGTGCCCTGCGCAGTTTGATCCTGCCCGAGGCCGAACAGAAGCCGCGGATCGTTCTGCGCCAAGAAGCCTGAGCCGCCGGCTTTTACTTTGATCAGTGTTCCGGCGGAAGTCTTCACCCGAACCACGGAGCCATAAGCGTCGCGGCCGGTTTCTTTACCGCCCTCAAGAATGATGCGCAGCCAGTGATTGTCCTGGCCGACATTGTTGCGGAACAGCAAGTGCCCGGGGCCCTGGATGGTGGCGAGAAATACATCCTCGTCACCATCGTTGTCGAAATCGGCAAACACCGTGGCGCGCCCGTCACTGATGGAATCAATTCCTGAGACGCCGGAGATGTCCATGAATTTCTTGCCCTCGCGATTCATGAACAGAGCGTCGCGCTCGTAGCCGCTGAAGGAGAACCCCTTCTTGAAAATCAGACGATTCTGATCGTTGCGCAGGGGTGCCGGTTTCTTTCTGCGTATTATTTTGCGTCACGACCTGACGCCAGAATTGGCTTCAAGTGTCGCTCATGGATTTCCCCGAGATGAAGCCGTTGGGCGTATAGAGATCGCTCCAGCCGTCGTTGTCAAAGTCAGTGAAGCCGCCGCCCAGGCCCACCCGCCCGACAACCCGCCGACCTCCGCGGTGACGTCTTTATACTCGGTTCTTGGTTGCGACAGACAGTTCGAGCAGATCATTGGCAAGCGATTCGGAAAGCTCTTCCGACACTTCCAGTCCGCGAGGGTTAACCGTGGCCGGTGAGGGGGCTATCAATTGCGCGCTGGCGGTACAGACAGCCAACAGGATGAGCGCGGCGCCTTCCAGCAGAGGAAATGAAAGAATCCTTTTCACTAGATTTTGTAAGCTAACGGTAAGCCATGCTGCGGTAGCGGCTAGCGTGGCAGCAATAGTGTTTTTGTACTATATCCGGCCAGACTGTCCGACGCTCTTTCTAGATAGAACCCTAAAGGACTCTGGAGCGGCTGTGGTTCGATGACGACGAGTGGTGATCGCCAATTCTGGGAACAAAGATGCCCTTAACGGTCATAAGGCTCTGTTTCCAAGTCCATGCAATTGCTCTCGAACCGAGGCAGCCTGCTGCGATCTTTGTCCAGAGCGGGAGTGAGCGATATCACGAAGCTCAGTGATCCTGGGCACTGAAATCTGAACTGCTTGGTGAGATGCTACTTTGTGGATTTATATTCCAAGCCACGCGCGTTATGCTGTCAAAATGTGCAAACTCGGCGTGCAGCGCAAAATTTCGCTATCTCAGCGAAGGAAAGGTATTTGTGGTCGGGCACCGGAGTAGCACATCCACACGCCAATCTGACGCCGGCTCAGAGTTCGCGCAAATTCGTCGTGAGTTCCGGTGTTTCTGGCTCTGCTCTGACTGTTCTCAGTTGCTGACGCTTCAGGCAAGCGGTGAGGGAGGGGTCCGGCTGGCACCGTCAAATAATGTTCTTCAAGCTATCGCCCCCTCGGAAGATCTCGTTATAGGCCCAGCCGCCAGCCGGGTGTGCGATATGGAATCCAAACAAAAACTTAACGTATTGATCAAAGAGTTAGAGTTCCTCGAGAGCGGGGGGTATCGTCTGCAGATGGGATGGAGGTCGGCTCTGGTTTTCGAGGATTCTCCGACTTGCGCAAAGCTTCCCCATTCTGCATGCCCCAACTCTCAGTGTGCGTTGTTGGATCTTGTCCCAGCGGAGAATCGCGCTCACGTCGTCCCGTGCCGGCACATTCCGCTTAATCCGGCAAGGGAGACGCTTCAGACTATGTACCAGACAGCAACGCAAGGGGAAATTGAAAACACAGTTCGGGAATGGCTAAGAAAGACGATTGAGGAAGTTAAGCAGGCTGCCGGATTGGGAGCAGCGAAAGGCAACGAGAATGCCGCATGAGAGGATTTTTGATTTCTGTGTGGATTCTCCGGCACAAGAAATTTCTCTTTTGTAATCGTTAGGCGTTTCTTGGATGCAGTTATGAACAACGGTAATGATTCGCTTTCTACTCTGCGGCATGAGCTGCAATTTATTGATCAGGGCGGATACCGAAGACCTGTCGGATCGAGGCAGCCTTTGTTCTGCATGGAAACGTCCGCTCGAATGAAAACTATTAGGCGAACCGCTCCTCAGGCTATTCTGTTCGGCGCGCTCTTGGTTGCGGGCCTTGCACAAGCAGGCGAGGTGAAGGGAAAAGTATCGGCACCAGGATTGAAGTCAGATGAAAACATCGCGGTCTACATCGACGCCATTCCGGGCAAAAAATTTGATCCTCCCGTGGCACATGCAACGGTTGACCAGCGGAACCAGACCTTCACGCCGCACACCCTGGTGATCTTGCGGGGAACAACTGTAGATTTTCTGAACAGCGATCACGTCGCACACAACGTCTATTGGCCCTCAATCAACGGCAACAAGGCACTCCGGCATAGTCTGACTATTGTGTCCCCCGGACACACAAAGTCGTTTCAGTTCGATAACCTTGGTGTGGCACGGCTCTTCTGTAATCTCCACATAGAAATGGCGGGTTATATTGTGGTCGTTCCCACACCGTACTTCGCACTGACGGGCTATGACGGTACCTTCACGATCAACGAAGTTCCGCCGGGCTCGTACACCCTGAAAACGTGGAGCGAGGACGGCAAGCCCACCACGCAGACGGTGACATTAACCGATTCCACTGCGAGCGTCCAGTTAACCGTGAACAAGTAGCGAACTGGAGGGGCGGAGCACATGGAGCCATGCACTAAATCGGTAAATCTGACAATCCTGGTAGCAGTGCTGGTAGTTGCATCGTCGTTACTCGGTCAGACCGCAAGTCCGAAACATACTTTGGTCACAGCCGTTGAAGGCGAAAGCTGGATTCGTCACATCCAAAAGCCTTTCAACGAAACTAGCATGGGCAGAAGCTCCTGGAGACTCGGGCCAAAGCCGGGAGACGGTACCTCGTGGCAATTGCACCTATCGCCAGGTTACGCCACGCAAATCGTCACGCTGCATGGTTCAGACCTATATCGCCTGAGTTGCCGGGGATGCCACGGCGAACTCGGCCACGGTGCGCCCCCGGAGATAAATTCCATCTCGAGTCTGGTACAGGCGACCTCCATTGCCACCAGCAGAGAGCGAATGAAGAAGGCGGGACGGGAGATGAGCCAGTCAGAGTTAGTCGCTCTCGCAAAGCAATCCACGTTTCTGTTGCTGCAGCGGCTCCACAACGGGGGGGAACACATGCTGCCACCCACCTTGAGCGAAGAGGAAATTCGCTCCCTGGTCCCCTACATCGAACAACTTTCCGGCGTAGCCGGTGCGGAAAACAATCAGATTGCAGTAAAGGAATCGTCCGACCGTGTCGGTGAGCACATCGTGAAATCCACCTGTCATGTCTGCCACAGCGCGACCGGGCCGAACCCCGACCCTGAGCAAATCTTGCAAGGCGCGTTTCCACCGCTCTCTACCCTTACGACGCGGGTTAGCCTCCCCGACTTCGTGCGAAAAATTACTAGCGGTGCTCTCATCCTGAGCGGCACGCCACCTGCGCTTCACAGAGGCAGGATGCCAGTCTTCTCCTACCTGAGCCAGGACGAAGCCGCCGCTGCTTACCAGTACCTTCTTCGCTACCCGCCGAAGCCATAGGGTCTCAAGAACTCGATTTCACCCCAGCTCACTGTGCCCAAACTGCGACTAACCAGACCCAACCAGACCGCATCGAGCAGCATCTTTTAGGCTCCTTCAAAACTGAAAGATCCAGCAACTACAATAGTTTGTGTAACTGGCGCCGCAGGACCGCGTTTTTCTAATCCGAGGGTTGCAGGTTCAAGTCCTGCCGCGCCTACCATGTACGGACTCCGAGCAGTGCCTCTCCACTAGCATGTCAAAAGACGTTGTGGTCTCGATCATGGTTATCATTGCTAAGCCGGAAAATATCCGCAGAACAGAGCGCATCATGCCTGATCGAGGGTGAAGCACAACTGCTCAAGGTTTGGGAGACGCGAGTCAGCAAACGAAGCTTTCTCGGAGTTGGCCCATGAAACTAGCGGAGCAATTGCACTTTTGTCATAGTTCTTTTCGCCCGCAACTGTGGCAGCTTTGCGCATCGCGTCTTCAAGACCATCTCCCAGACCAAGAAATTGTCGGATGCTACGGAGAAGAGGGTGCTTGAGCAGTGCTTCGCGCACCACGTTGCGCTTCGCATCCAGAGCTCCCTGATATGGGTATGGCTTCGCGAGCACATAGGTGTTGTCGTCGGGAGACTGCACCAGTCCGATAAGCCGCGCGTTCTTGAGTATCTTACCAACCGTGCGGGGGTCGACGTTGGCATACTGGGCAATGGCTCTCGTTCCAGGCGAGTCGAGCCACGCAACGGCGTAAAGGACCACGAAAAGTGAGTCGATCTTGACTGCCTCGAATTTCAAACCTGGCTGCTTATTACTATTAGTGCGCTGTTTCACCGCTCGGAAGGTACTATCCACCTACTCGCACTGTGCAGCAAGATTGGCAACTTCATAACATCTTCTTCATAACAACTGGCTCAAAACAGCTCATCTGTGCTTGCTGGAGCACCGCGAAAAGTCTCTATTTCTGTTGATTTTGCATTTCCCCTTTGCGTCGCTCACTTCATTTGGCGTCTTACTTTAAGTGTGTTAGAATCAGCTAGATACAGGTATCGCCTTCCGCCAACCGTCTTTCCTGCAACGGCATCTCATTTCCCACGCCCTTCCACAAAATTTGCGATGGATGGAGGTTTCTGTGAACGATCCAATGAATACGGCGTGGTGGTCCTTGCGCATAGCTTTCTTTCTGGGACCCTTCCTTGCTGGCCTCGACAAATTCCTCTACCGGCTCACTAACTGGGACCAGTACTTGAGTCCTGTGGCGCAGCGTATGCTGGGCGGCCATAGTCATCAGTTCATGATGGCGGTCGGCGGCGGCGAGATCATCGTCGGGTTGATGATCATCACCGGCTGGACCAAGCTGGGCGCTTATCTCGCCAGCGTGTGGCTTCTGCTGATCGCGGCAAATCTTCTCGCCACCGGGCACTACTTCGATATCGCGCTGCGCGACGTCGGGCTCTGCCTTAGCGCCTTTGGATTGGCCAGGCTTACGAGTGCTATCGAGTCTCAGGCCATACATGTCGTTCCGATGGAGACCGAAATGCCGCGAGCCGCGTGAATCGTGAAATAACGCAATTCAAACGCGCGCATTTGAAGCTTGCAATTAGAAGGGCCGCAATCGCAAGATCACGTGCATGTCACCACGTCTGCTTACGGGACGTCTTGAGATCGTTGCCGCCACGCTGACGCTCATTGAAATGGAAGCTGCGGATTTGAGCGGACTAAGTGAAGTGCTAAATGTCGAAATCGAGGCCTGGCCGCCACCGGGAAATGACGAGAGTTCGCTGCAATGGTCGGTGGAAAAACTCCGAGCGCATCCGGAGCATGCTGGATTCCATATTTGGTACGTCATCCTACTCGAAGGCCGGCACCGCAAGCTCATCGGACTCGTTGCCTTCAAGGAACCGCCTGATGAGCAAGGGACGATCGAGGCCGGCTACTCCATCGTCGAGAAGTATCAAAGGCGAGGAATTGGAACGGAAGCCACGCGCGCCATCATGCGATGGGCATTCGAAGATCCGCGCGTGAAGCTGATCACCGCTGAGACCTTCCCCGAGCTGGAAGCTTCGATCAAAGTGATGAAAGCTTGCGGAATGACTTTTCTGGGGGAAGGCTCGTCAGAACCCGGCGCAATCAGGTACGGAGTCACAAGAGAAGAGTTCGAGAGATTCTTGGCGCAACAAGAACCGAACGGCTAGGGCATTCCGACCTTCACGCCGCGATGTTCGCATGCCGCAGTATTCAAACATTCATCTTTTAATCGCAACCGCTCTACCGGCTGTCCGCCCACAATGTGCGACTCCACTATTTCGTCCACATCAGCTAGCGTAACGCCGCCGTACCACACCGCTTCCGGATAGACGACCAGATTTGGGCCATGCTCGCACTGGTCAAGGCACCCGGACTGATTTGCCCGAACTCTTCCCTTCAGGCCTCTCTCCGCTAACTTCAGCTTGAACAATTTCTGCAGCTCGGCCCTGCCCGTCGGATCGCAGCATCCACGCGGATGCCCCGCCGGACGAACGTTTCCGCAGATGAAGATGTGGCGCTCAAACTTGGGCATGGAAATATGTTACAGGACAGAAAGAGGATTCAGGGCTACAGGTTTGGAGGCTGCGAGGTTTCAATGTCTCACGGTTTCAAGGTTTCAAGGTTTCGCGGTCTTAATCGTCGGGCGCAGGTGAAACCTTCGAAACATCGAAACCTAGTCTTTCAACGGCACCATCACTTGCCCGTTCTTGCAGAACGTTGCCACTCGCTCGATACCGCCGCCAGTGTCGGTCAGCGTCATGACCGGCCCATAGCAATACACTGCATGGCCAGTCCGCGCAAAGTACCACTTGCCGCCTTTGCGTGGGGAAGCTTTGGCCTGTTGGGCGAAATGCGGCGCGGGCTGGGCGATTTGGGCCAAGTTGGCCGGAACCTGCGGGACGGGAAGTGAAGCCAACAACAAAGTTGCAAAAAGCTTCATGGCACCTACCTGCCAAAAAGTTATATGGCGGACGAAGCCCGCCGCATATCCGAGGGATCGGTCAACTCCGCTGGAGGCCGATTTGGCATCCGTTTTTGTGTCTTCCCCATTTTGCGGTCGGTTTTCGCGCCGTTCTGCTTTCCGGACGGAACTTTTTCTGCCTGGACCTGCTCTGATCGAACCTGGGCTGACGGGCCCTTCTCTGATGGAACCTGGATCACGGGAATTTTTGGCGCATGCACCTGCGCTTGCAAACTGTTAACGGAGGCACGCCGGCCCGGATCGGCCTCCCCTTTTTGCCGCTCCGCTTTCCTCAATGCGCTCAGTTGCAAGCTGTCCTTAAACAAAAGGTGAATCAGCGTCCGCTGCGAATCAATGGTCTTGTCTTGTTGCAACACCAAATTTGTCAGCAGACCGTAAGAAATCAAGAACAACACAACCAGCAAAGGGAGCAGACTACGCTTGCGCCTGCGCGTTACCGCCGAGTTGACTGCAATATTCATTCCGAGACCCAATCCCCGCAATCCGACACATATCGCAAAAGCAGGTTCTGCACCGAAACTGGCGTATCACTAAGATGCTGAAAGCATGGGGGTTGAACTCGGCCATCCGCGCTCTATGCGTGGGAACATTGCAACCCCTTGCATATTGATGGTAACCAATGGCCTCTTCGATTCCTGTTGATGACTCACATGTAGATGTCCTGCACCAGACCGTCCGCCATATTGCCAGCGCCGATGGTTTTCATCAGGCGCTTGACCGGGTTTTGGACTTTGCGGTTGAAGTCGTCAAATGCGATTCCTGTTTCATCTACGTTCTGGAAGACGAGGACCTGGTTTTGCGGGCCTCAAAAAATCCACATCAGGAATTGCTCGATCGCCTGAAACTCCGGGTCGGTCAGGGCATTACCGGGTGGGTCGCAGAGCACCAGGAACCGGTCGCCGTTTTCAAAGAAGCTTTCAAAGATCCTCGATTTCAGCGCTTCAATGAACTTCCCGAAGACCACTACGAAGCATTCTTGTCTGTGCCGCTATTGTCCCGCGGACGACTGGTCGGCGTCATGAACCTACAACACCGCGATCCGCATGTTTACAGCCCTCGTGATATTCGCCTTCTCTCGACCATCGGATTCATGGCTGGCGCGGAAGTCGAAGTTGCCCGGCTGGAGACACAGAACTCCGATCTTTCACTGCAGCTCGAAACCCGCAAGCTAGTCGAACGCGCCAAAGGTATCCTGCAACGAGATCTCGGATTGACCGAAGAACAGGCTTATCTGAGCATCCAGCGCCAAAGCCGTCAAAAGCGTAAGACCATGAAAGAAATTGCAGAAGCCATCGTTCTGAGCGAAGAAGTGAAGAACAGCTCGCGAGTGGACTAGCGTACCGACTTTCCTGTTCGTCAATTCACAAACAAAACTCAACGAGTGTCATTCCGAACCTGCCCTCCAAAGGAGGGCGGGAGAGGAACCCTACGACTATGGCTGTTCCGATGCAGTCTGCGGGATCAAACACCGCTGCTCAAAGCGTTTCAGATAATCGTTCGCGCCGTTACATCCTGCGATCCCGCTCGCGGCTACATGCTCTACCGTTCGGTTTCGGGATGAGAAGAGGAATCATAAAAAAAAGCGCGGGATTCGACTCCCGCGCCTTTACTCTTCCAGTAAGCTTATTGCGCGCCCGAGGCTGACGCCATGGTGGCCGCAGGTTGAGGCGGCGACAAACGCGTCATTTTGCCTGACTTTGGAGTTCCGTAATTAAGCATTACTCCAGAATCTCCCAGGCAAAGCGCCCGCACATAGACCCCGCTTTCCGACTTGGTGAGGAGCAGTTTTGTCTCCTTGTCTGAACCCAAATCGGACGCATCCGCGGACATGACCATCCCGCTCCATCCTGTTTCCGCGGATCTTACAGTGAGGATTTTGCCTGCGAGGGCGTCGTTGATGGTGAACTCATATTCGCCGGGTGCCAGCACCATTTTGCCCCAGTGAGTTTCGACCGGCAGTTTGAAGTTTCCATGAGTGGTCTGTGCCTGTCCGGCAATGCTGAATAGCGTGACCGCACACAACGCAACCAATACAACGCGAACTACAAAATACTTCCCATTCGGCTTCATTTGAGTCTCCTGTTGAGCTGTAAAGACACGTCGGCGATATGTGCCAAAACGTCTTCAGTTGTCGGGATTGACTGACGGGGTCCGGATGGAACTAATTGCCCAACGCTTGGGCTGCGAACGAACTGCAGGGTCCGTCTTCCTACCACATATCTTTGGAAGACACGATCAGTTTGTCAGATGGTTAAACAGTGCGTCCAATTGAAAAAATCTATAGGAACCATGAAGTGAAAATGCGGTACCTAGGTCACTATCGAAGGGATTTGTTCGCGACCTTAGTAACTGTTGCTGGACCTCTGCAGTTGGGTTACCGGAAGTTCGTTGACTCGCCGTTCCGCTTGGCCTACGATGACAATGACTTTCTTCCCCACACCATCCTTAAGGAGTTGTATGTCTCTGTTTCGCGGAATTTGTGTGCCTTGCCTCGCTTGCTGTTCCTCAGTCCCCTAGCCTCAGCCTCAACCCCGCCTAAGACGGTTTTCTCAGCGAACGTAGGCGGGGCTGGTTTTGATGAAGGATTTGCGGTCGCGACCGACACCGCAGGCAACGTTTATGTTGCCGGTTTAACCAACTCGCCGTCCTTTCCCGGTACGAACACCGGGCCTTCGGGAGCTGACGATATGTTTGTCTCAAAGTTCAGTCCCAGTGGACAGCTTCTCTACTCGCTGTTGGTCGGTGGTAGCAGCTTGGACGAGGTGTCTGGGATAGCACTCGACGCGAGCGGTAATCTGTATGTTACCGGCCTGACAGGATCCCCCGACTTCCCAATCGTGAACGGGTTTCAAACAACCTTCGGAGGTGGTTTTTCCGACGCATTCATTTTAAAGCTGGATCCCGATGGGAACATCGCATATTCCAGTTATCTCGGTGGCTCCGGAGATAACGAATCCGGAAGCGGGATCGCGGTGGATGGCAATAGCAATGCGTATATCGTGGGAAGAACGAACTCCTCCGACTTCCCAACGCTTAATGCTTTTCAAAGCGCTTACGGCGGAGGCATTGCGGATGCCTTCATCGCCAAGGTGAACACACGCGCAGCCGGGACTTCGTCACTCGTATTCGCAACCTACCTAGGTGGTCCCTTGTTCGACTCCGGTAATGCTATTGCAATTGATTCCGACGGAAATGCATTCGTGACGGGAGGAACCGGCTGCTGCATTCCAACGACGCCCGACGCCTATCAAACTTATGCCCAGGGCACTTCCGCGGTCTTTGTGACGAAGCTGGAATCTGACGGAAACCTGCTCTATTCCACTCTGCTTGGGGGGAGCGGGCATGACCTAGGGCGCGGTATTGTAATCGACGGCTCGGGCAACGTGTACGCAACTGGCGAAACAGATTCATTGGACTTTCCTGTAACCCCACAAGGCTTTCAGACTACGAGCAACGCGAGCCAGTTCAACCAAACGGCATTTGTGTTCGAACTGAATCCCGCAGCCGGCGGAACCGCAAGCCTCATCTATTCCAGCTACTTAGGTGGACAGGGTCCGGATTCTGGCTCCGGCATAGCGGTTGATAAGTCCGGCCGCGTCTTTGTGACCGGCTATACCGGTTCGCCAGATTTCCCAGTACAGAACCCAATCCAGGTGGGTCTCGGTGCCCAGCAAAATGCGTTCTTGGCTGAACTCGATCCTACCGTTGTTGGCACAAGCGGGTTGCTCTTTGCAACATTTCTGGGAGACACGTTCAACAATCAATCGCTCGCGATCGCACTCGCTTCCGATCAGCGATTTGCGCTGACTGGATTCATGGATCGGTTTTCGCGCGATGCGTTCGTGGACTACTTCTCGTTCGACACCGTTCCTCCAGTCCCCACTGTACCCGGGGATATCACAGCGAATGCAACTAGTCCCAACGGTACACCGGTCACGTTCTCAGTCAGCGCAGTTGACGACTTCGACCCAAATCCAGTCATCAGTTGCAAGTTTCAATCTGGGAGTGTTTTCCCCATAGGGACGACGCTCGACACCTGTGTCGCGACCGACGCTAGCGCAAATAGCTCCAATGGTGCATTCCAAGTGATTGTGGTGGGGAGCGTCCAACAAATTTCAGATCTTAAGCAATACGTAACAAACCAACACTTCGGAAATGGATTGACCAACAGCCTCAACTCCAAGTTGCAGTCTGCTACACATGATCCATTACCGGGCGCTTGCAGCGATATGAACGATTTCGTCTCCCAGGTCAACGCTCAGCTGGGTAAGTTGATTTCCGTCGCGCAAGCGACATTCATGATCAGTTCGGCGAATAGGATTGAAGCTGTCCTCGGCTGCCGCTGAAAGCACAGCTTTCAAATGAAAAGGGCCGCCTTTGGGCGGCCTCTGTTTTTGAAAATTTGAAGGATCTATCCCGCCATTCCCGCCGGTCCCGGCTGTGGCTGCTGGTGTGCTGCGGCCGTGGCGGCAGCCGCTTCGTTCAGTATCCTATGATGGATCGTAAAGAGCGCGAGTTCCAATCGATCTGACACTCCGATCTTGTCATACACATTCCGCAGATAATTTTTGATTACCTGCTCCGTCGTTCCAAGCTGTGTCGCGATTTCTTTATTCTTATATCCCTGCACGATCAACGCAACAATCCGCAGCTCTTTTGCGGTGAGTCGGTCTCGCACGCGCAATCCCACCATATCGTTTTCCGTGAGCTCACTCGGCACAGCGATGTCCTGAATCCAGGTTTCTCCGCGAGCAACTTTGCGCACGCAATCCACCAAAGCTGAACTCGTTACGTTTCGGTAAACCACGCCGTGCGCGCCAGCACCCATATATTTTTGCGCGCTCTCGCCGGTATCGCCGAGCACCACAACCCGCGTGCGGACCTTGTTTGCGGCCTGCAGTACACCGTTGAATTCGTTGTGAAAGCCCCCAGCCACAATCAACACTGCGGCGCGGAATTTATCGAGCGCCATGAACATCTGCTCGGACGTTTGCGCCTGCGCCACAATGCGCATCTCGTCTTCAACCGCCAGCACTTTGGCGATTCCCGCACGAAAAATTGCCTGGTTGTCGGCCAGAATCAGTTTAAGCATTGCTCTCGCACCTCGCAGTTACGGCTGGCGAACAAAGTCGTACGTGTCAATCACACAAGCCACGCCTTGCGCTTCGCCTGTGCCGGCGTCCTTTCGAA
>WNFY01005040.1_pt1 | contig 11992 bp, 10 predicted proteins | sample 5400091 | NCBI WGS metagenome assembly WNFY01 (sample SAMN13153364, study PRJNA577476) | soil metagenome | isolation source: 60 cm soil or saprolite under grassland replicate 1 | place: USA:California | collected 2016-06-15 | reverse complement strand
GCGTCAGGTATGAGAACAGCGATACCATCCGTCGTCTGCACATGCGAGATCATCTCATTGAACGTAGCAACCTGGTCGATGATGATTTTCACGCTGAAGCTCGCGATCGCAGTCTGATTATCGAAACCTAAAAAGCGTGGAATGATCGTATCGCTGGCATTGCGGTAAGGATCATGAAAGGTGAAATCTGTTTTATACGGATTATCAGCAGAAGCCATAGCAAAAGCGAAAGCCTCACTACAAAGAGAATACTTATAGGCGCTATGAGGTATCCTGACCAGGTGCGATCTATTTGCTAGCGGTTTGGTGGACGTTACATGGTCACGGATTACGAGAAGGCTGACCACAACAACAATCAACGCGAGCGAAAGCAGAAACCAGCGTTTCATCGATACACCCTCCTCCGGACTCGAAGTACATTCAACACGAGATATGGTGCCAGGAAGAAAAGCTTCTGTCACATCTCGTAGTGCGAATCTACAAAAGATTGTTGTGGATCGAAAGACCCGGTTTCCTTCGAATGTAGCTACAAACATGCACTACGAGAAAAATCGGAGATCCCTATGTTTGATTACGCATGGTGGTTAGAGTGGGCTCCTCATCCAGCAGCGTGCCAGATTCTTCTGGCTCTTCTGCCCACGCCTGTTGCAGTTGTAGCAAGGTGATCAGGAATATAATGAGGATAATAACATGTAACGCCGTACACCAGGTACAGATAGTATGGAGACGAACAATTTCCGCATAGACCAGGTAGAGGACAGCCAGCAATCCCGCGAGGGACCAGATGAATTGTAAAGCATTGATCCAGCGTCGCTGCGCTATAAAACGCCAGCCTATTATTGCTAAAGCAGCACTGGCCAGGCACCAGCATAGTCCAGGAATAGTAATTGGGATAGTCGTACCTGGCACAACGGAGTAACTGCTTGCGAGTACAAGGCCACAGTCAACTACTCCATGACTGGAACAGATGAGAGGAACATTTTCATAATGGACAGTTGTCAGGTAAACAGTAATGGCGATTCCTGCCAAAGAAAGTAGCAGGATTATTATCTGTCCGACTGAACGTTGCAACAGTTTCACGTATGCCTCTGTAGAATAATTGTCAATAATAGCATACCTTTGCGGAGTGCTCAGTGTCAATATTGCTTGTTTCGACTATTTCAGACAAGTTTGAGTCGAGGCGGCTCACTGTATCAGGTGTATCAGGTGTTTCAGGTGTTTCAGGTGTGTCAGACAAGTTTGAGTCGAGGCGGCTCACTGTTTAGGTGTTTCAGGTGTTTCAGGTGTGTCAGACAAGTTTCATCTGGTAGGATGGAGAGTCTTTATGTTGATACTTTGAGCTATCGGTAAGTCGTGGCAGAATAGAAAGGCGGGAGCGCCTTGATGAGACGCTCCCGCGCTTTTGATTACTGCATTAAACAGGGCTGACGCTTTCAGAGAAGTGACAGGCAGCGTAATGTTCATGCCCCTCCTTTGCCTCAAAGGGAGGTTCCACCTCGCGACAAATTTGCTGTGCCATAGGACAACGCGTATGAAAACGACATCCAGTAGGAATATTAATTGGACTCGGTAAATCGCCCGACAGGATGATACGCTGCCGGCGCTTCTCAATTTTTGGATCAGGAATAGGCACGGCTGAAAGCAAAGCCTGGGTATAGGGATGTTTTGGAGCAGCGTAGAGTTCGTCACGATCGGACAGTTCGACGATTTTTCCCAGGTACATCACCGCAATACGATCGGCCACATGGCGCACAACACTGAGATCATGCGAGACGAAGAGGTATGTCAAGTTGAACTGCTGCTGTAGCTGTTGCAGCAAGTTAAGCACCTGAGCGCGAATTGAGACATCCAGCGCCGAAACAGGCTCATCTGCAATGATAAATTCCGGATTAATCGACAGCGCGCGTGCTACCGCGATACGCTGCCGCTGACCGCCACTAAATTCGTGTGGATAGCGATCAATGTACTCAGGACGCAGACCAACAACACGTAAAAGCTCAGCCGTTCTCTCACGAATTTCTGTGCTAGAAGCGACCTTATAGATATGCATAGGTTCGGCGATGAGCGATCCAATCGTGTAACGCGGATTCAGCGAAGCAAAAGGGTCCTGAAAAATCATCTGCACACGTTGGCGTGCCTGCCGCAATTCCTCGCCACCCATAGTAGCCAGGTCCTTTTCGCCAAACATAATTTGGCCGGCAGTAGGTTTATAAAGTCGCACGATGGTACGGCCAATGGTCGTTTTACCGGAACCACTTTCACCTACAAGCCCCAGCGTCTGCCCGCGCTCAATGCTAAAACTGACGCCATCGACCGCGCGCACGTAGCCAACAACTCGTTGCAATATAATGCCTTGCGTCAAGGGGAAATACATCTTGAGGTCGCGGACATCAACCAGTGTTTTACTCGATACAGCAGTTTCTGCCATCTACATTTCCTCCCTTACAGGTTGAGTACTCGCTGATTGAGATGTCGTGGCAGCAAGTACTTTCTCTATTCTGGTCTGACGTCGCTTCTCTGCGTAGGCTTGCTGCTGCGGGTCAGTCACGTCAACCCAACAGGCCTTTAAGTGGGCGGAGTGACCTGGAAGCGCCTCAAGCGGCGGCATCGTACGACAAATAGCATGTGCGAAGGCGCAACGAGGCATGAAAGGACAACCTGGCGGAGGTTTCAACAGGTCAGGGGGGGCGCCTTCGATAGTCCTTAGTTGGGAGTGGCGTTCCTCATCCAGGCGAGGTACCGATGAGAGCAGGCCCAGGGTATAGGGATGGCGAGGATTGGCAAATAGCTCATCCGTAGTTGCCGTTTCGACCACTTTGCCAGCATACATCACCGCCACCCGGTCGGTCATACCGGCAACTACACCGAGGTCATGTGTAATAATAATAACCGCTGTCCCAAACTCATTGCAAACTCCACTTATTAATTCAAGAATCTGCGCCTGTACAGTCACGTCCAGCGCAGTAGTTGGCTCGTCCGCTATGAGCAGTTTAGGATTACACGCCAGGGCGATGGCAATCATCACACGCTGGCGCATCCCTCCACTAAACTGGTGGGGATAAGAATTAATACGTTGAGCAGCGGCAGGGATACCAACCTGCTCAAGCAATGAGATGGCCCGTCGTTGAGATTCGTCACTACTCAATTTCAAATGGATACGTAACGCTTCTCCAATTTGTTTGCCCACAGTCATGGTCGGGTTAAGGCATGTCATGGGGTCCTGAAAGATCATACCGATCTTGCCCCCGCGTATCTTCTGCATCGCACTTTCAGGTAGATCAAGAAGATCCTGGTCCTCAAATAACACGCTGCCGCCAGCCATTTCCGCTGGTGGTTGGGGAAGGAGGCGCATGATCGAGAGGGCAGTGACGCTCTTGCCGCACCCGCTCTCACCTACCACGCCTAGTTTCTCACCTGGTTTGATGGCAAAACTTACACCATCGACTGCGCGCACTTTCCCAGCTTTTACCTTAAAGTAAGTTTTTAGATCCTGAACCTCAAGCAGATACTCTCCCAAAATCGTAGCCCCTTTACAAGCTATGTACCTAACGTTCCGTCATGTAGGGATCAAGGGCATCGCGCAGGCCATCGCCCACCAGGTTAAAGCTGAGCACGGTTAAGAAGATGAGCAGGCCTGGAATGAGCACAAGTTTGGGATCAACATCAAAGAAGCCTTGGCCGTCACTGACCAAATTACCCCAGCTCGACGAGGGAGGCTGAATACCAAATCCGAAGTAGCTCATGACCGACTCCAGGATGATGTTTGCGCCGACCAACAATGTAGCGTTCACGATAATCGGCCCCGCTGCATTGGGCAGAACGTGACGAAACATCAAGCGGAAGTTCCGCGCCCCAATAGTACGAGCCGCCAGCACGAACTCTCGCTCCTTGAGGGACAAAAACTCCCCACGCACAAGACGCGCCGCATAAGTCCAGCCAAAGATGGCAATCAAGATAATGATACTCTTAGGCGTGTGATCGGTGAAAGAAGCCGAAAGGACGAAGAGGAGGAGGTAGAGTGGCACCGCCAGAACCACATCTGTAAAACGCATCAGAATGTTGTCAACGACCCCACCATAGTAGCCAGCGAAAGATCCGATACCGACGCCAAAGATGATGGCCACCAGCATCGAGCTGAGGCCCACCAGCAGGGAGACCTGGCCACCCGCCATAACGCGAGCCATGTAGTCACGTCCTACAGTATCGGTTCCGAATGGATACTGTACAGATGGCCCGGCCAACGTTGCGGACGCACTGGATACATTGATAGTATCGGGGCTGTTATGCCCTGTAACCGTAGGACCTAAGAAACAGAAGAGAAATAGCAGGAGCAGGACTACTGCACCAACGATTGCAGTAAGGTTGCGTATAAAACGGTCGAAGATGATACGGCCCTGACTCCGTCGCTTCTGTACTAACTCCGGCGCCAGTTCCAGAAAAGGCTCGACTTCTTCCCGAGTTACATTGAGTTGATCTGATATATCCATAGATTTCTCCTCTTCCCGGAAGATATCCAATACTATGAGTAGCGAATGCGCGGATCCATCACAGCGTAGAGTATGTCTGCTATCAGATTAAACGCAATCACAAACACAGCCCCGAGCAGAAGCATCGCAAGCAACACCGGATAGTCACGAGCCTCAAGCGAGTCGATAAACAATTTCCCCATGCCAGGCCAGCCGAAAATCCCCTCTGTGATAGCAGCACCGCCAGCCACAGCCCCAAAGTCTATAGCTACGACCGTGATCAGAGGGATCACCGCATTACGGAGCGAATGACGTATCAGCACTGGCGCAGGGGCTACCCCTTTCGCACGGGCTGTGCGTATATAATCTTGCTTGATGACCTCAATCATACTGGATCGCATGTAGCGACTCCATCCAGCGATAAATGTAATAGCCAGGACTAACACCGGTAAGATGAGGTGACTCAAATGATCAAGAAACGCACCGAGAGGATCGAAGGTGTAGCCGAATGTCTGAGTTCCCGATGTCGGCAGCCAGTGCAACCAAACACCAAAAATATCTTGAGCGAGGAGGGCGAAGAGGAAAATAGGCATCGAAATGCCAAAGTAGGAGAGCGTCGTCAGGCTGTAGTCTACGACTGTCCTCTGGCGCACAGCAGAGAGCACTCCCACCGTAATTGCGATGATCAGAGCAAGTGTTAGCGCACAGAAAAACAACTCCAGTGTCACGGGAAAACGCCGGCTAAGAATGTCTGTCGCAGGCTCATTAGTAACAAACGAGAAGCCAAAGTCACCAACCAGGGCGCGTCCTAACCATTTGAAGTACTGAATAGGTACCGGATCATCCAGGCCAAAACGGGCACGCAAGGCAGCCCTGCCTGCTGCGTCCAGATGAGGATTGAATATTACTGCCTCCGGCCCACCCGGTATTGCATGGATTAAAGCGAACATGAAAACGGACACTAAAAAGAGTAAAGGGATAGCCTGTAGCAACCGTCTAATGATGTATCGCCCCATAAGAGCCTCCGACGAGCGTAAAATGAGGACAAGAAATATTGGGTATAGTGTACCATATTTCTATGCATTTGTGCCAACATCTGCCATATTACGTTTGGGCTTCAGTGGCGTTGGTCCTCGTAGGCATTCCTCGGCCTACCAATAGATAGACGCCAGAAGAGCTTCTACTGGCTGCCACGAAATAGGGAACAAATTGTCAACCACAATCATGCTTTTAGCAGATGTATGTGCAGCATATGCCCACCCAGGATAGAAAGAATGCCTCTGATTGGATAGCACTGATGCATACCCAACCAGAGGCTACCTTATTTACCTACCTACATGGACGTGCCTACACCCACTGGTTCATGTTATGACTCACTAGCACTTACCGCCGTCGCACCACCATGTCCAGACGTTCACCGTCTCCGAAGCACCCATTGGTCCAGGCGTATAGTTGTGTACGTTCAATTTTGCCATGGCAATATCCTGCGGAGCGTAATATGTGATAAACGGGAAGTCCGTCAGTTCGATCGCATGGATCTTATTGAAGGCATCCTGGCGCACTTTCGGATCAGTAGTCCCCAGTTCTTGAGCGAAAAGGGGGTCCATCGCGTGGTTACAGTAGAAGGAAAAATTCCCGCCACTATAAGTATTCGCAGCAGTAGGAATCTGGGTGCAAGAGAGTAGTGGGGAGTCATCAGCATCGTAGGTGAACGTGTTCTCGAACTCTGCAAGCTGATACTTATCAGTCTTACCTGTCGGCAGTACTGTGCCGAAGAAAGTACCGGCGGGATAGTTTTGAATGTTGAGCTTGATGCCAATAGCCTTCAAGTCTGACTGTATAATCAACTCATCAGCGGCGCGCCACGGATTATTGGCTGTAGTAGAGTACAAGAACTCCAGCCTCTGGCCGTTTTTCGAGCGCACCCCATCTGCGCCTTTCGTCCAGCCGTCCTGGTCGAGCAGGGTATTAGCGGCGGCTTGATCAAATGTCGGGCAGACAACATCCGCCTGGTATCCAGGATTAAACGAACTGGGATGATCCGTACAGAGTGGTGTTGCCGACCCACGCCGGGCAACTGTGATTAAGGCATTGTGGTCAATCGCCATCGACATCGCCTTACGGACATCCACGTTTTTCGCGAGGACGGGATCGTTTAAGTTGAAGTACATGGCTTCAAAGCCTGCAGAACCGGGAGTTTTCACGAGTTTATAGCTAGTAACCGCCTTATACGCTGCCGTATTCGACACATCCAGGAACCAGGCCGAATTGATTGAGCCAGCCTGGATATCTTTCAGAACAGTGTTCAGGTCAGGCACGATACGGAACACAATGCTATCGAGGTATGGCAAACCTTCCGATGCACGATAGTATTTCGGGTTTTTGACAACAGTGAAATGATCACCCGGTTTGCTATCACTCATTATGAATGGGCCGCTGGAAACGGACGGTTTCAGGCTCTCAGGGGACTTTAAGATCGACTCGGGTGCCATACTTGCGAATACGTGTTTGGGCAGCGGTGCAAAACCCGCATCCGTCCATATCGAGACAAACGGCTCGAAAGGCGAACGGAGGTGGAAGGTAATCGAAAGCTTGTCTGCGGAGACATCCGCCGATGTGATCAGGTTGTAGCCAACGGTACTATATGCACCAAATTTCTTATTATCCCAGAGCCTCCAGGTGAAATCGACATCGTCAGCGTTCAGTGGCTGGCCATCAGACCATACCAGGTTCGAGCGCAGCTTGATCGTCCAGTTCTTGAGATCAGCGGTGACGTCACCATTGGTAACACTAGGAATTTCTGTCGCCAGGCCAGGATGAACCACGCCCTGCGAGTCGCCGTAGAAGAGCGGGGCAAAAATGGACTGATCGACCAGGACTGCAAACGTTTCCGAAATGCCGTTGGGAATAAACGAATGAGGCTCCTCATACAGGTCGTCAATCCAGGTGCCTCCCTTCACTGGCGCACCAGTCGTGGGAGTTGTTGATGTAGTCGGCGTACCGGTCGCGCCACAGGCGCTGAGGATAAGCATCAACACCGCGACGATGGAAAAGGCAAACATCAGAGATCGCGATTGGGGTCTCTTGAGCATCATGTCCTCCTCTAAAAAATAACAAGATGTAATGTACAGGTTTATTCGCCATCGTGCGAGAACCGTTCCTGTTGAAAGGTCGAGTAGTCACCTCCTCATACTGTTTGAGTAGTCACCTCCTAAATACTGTTTAAAGAAATGGGCGCCAGGGTGAGAGCATCGGAATGTAGACGCCCTGAAACCAGCGTTATATTATATTACGTCAATGATTTGAAACATCTCACATAAATGTGACTAATGCTCTGCCATAAAAATTGAACTAGCAATGACCTTTGTCACACCACCACTCCCAGATGTTGACCGTCTCCGCAGCGCCCTCTGGGCCTGGGTTGTAGTTATGCACAGTGAGCTTATGCATACCTATATCGGATGGGCTGTACAGGACGATGAACGGATAATCCAGCAGATAAATCTGATGGATCTGATTGAAGACCTGCTGGCGCGCTAAAGGATCAGACATCTGCTGCTCTTGCAGGTACAGTTTATCCAGGTTGGGATTGCAATAGAAAGCAATGTTAAACCCGGCCGGAGGGAACTGATTACAAGCGAAAACTGACGAGTCATCAGCATCGTAGGTCAGCGAATTCTCGAACTCGGCGATGTCATATTTGCCTGCTGCCGCACCTGTGGCAAGTGAGGCATTGCCACCCGTCAGGAAGAACCCGTAGAACGTGCTGGCGGGATAGTTCTGTATTTCAAGCTTGATGCCAATCGCTTTGAAATTTTGCTGCAGGATCAACTCGTCCCCGGCGCGCCAGAGGTTGTTGGCTGTTGTAGAGTACTGAAAATCGAGTTTCTCTTTGCCTTTGTAACGATAGCCACCGGCGTCTTTCGATGTCCAGCCGTCCTGGTCCAACAACGCGTTGGCAGCGACAGGATCAAATTTCGGACAGGGAGCATCGCGCTGATAGCCTGGTTTGAGCGAAGCTGCATGGTCTGTACAAAGCGGCGATGCTTGTCCACTACGAGCAGTATCGATCAACGCCCGGTGGTTGATTGCCATCGCAATCGCCTGACGTACTGCTTGATCCTTACCCAGAATCGGATTGTGGAAGTTAAAGTATATCGCCTCGTAGTTAGTTGATAGGGGATTGGCTGTCAGCCTGTAGTTGGTCAGCCGCCGGTAGGCTTTCGTCTGTGCGACATCCAGGAACCATGAGGAATCAACTGTGCCCGCCTGGAGGTCCTTAAGAATGGTATTCTGGCTGGTGACGATGCGGAATATGACTTGATCAAGGTAGGGCAGGCCTTCAACTGCGCGATAGTAGTTGGAATTGCGCTTCACGGTGTAGTGGTCACCTGGTTTGCTATCAGCCATTATAAAAGGGCCACTGGTAACGGAAGGGTTCAGGTTATCGGGGGAAGAGAGAACCTTGTCGGGAGCCATGCTGCTGAAATGGTGAGCAGGCATAGGTGAATTCAGGCCATCCGCCCACGCAGAGAGGAATGGCTCGAACCCAGACTTCAGATAGAACGTGATGGTCAAGTTATCAGAAGAGACGTCCGCTGAAGTGATCAGGTTAAGACCTGTAGTATTGGCCGCGGCAAACTTGGGGTTGGTCCATAATCTCCAGGTAAAGTCTACGTCTCGCGCATCCAGTGGCTGACCATCGGACCACTTGAGACCGGGGCGCAGGTGGAATTTCCAGATCGTGAGATCGCTGTTAATGCCGCCATTGGCGGTCGTCGGGATTTCGGTCGCCAGACCGGGATGCAGGGTACCCTGAGCATCACCATAGAAAAGTGGCGCATAAATGGCCTGGTCGACCATATTCGCGAACGTCTGCGAAGAGCCATTCGGAATGAGAGAGGTAGGCTCTTCAAACAGGTCGTCGGTCCAGGTGCCACCTTTGACAGGCTTACCAGTAGTGGTTGCAGGCTCCACCGTGGAGGCAGCACAGGCGCAGAGGAACAGGATCAGCACTGCGACGATGGAAGAGGTAATCATCAGAGATCGCGATTGGGGTCTCTTGAGCATCATGTCCTCCTCGAAAAAATAACAAGATCTAAGGCACAGGTTTATTCTCATTTATGTGAGAACCGTTCCAGTTAAAAGGAAAAGTAGTCACATTCCACACTTTTTAAGAAAAGATGGGCATCAGGGTCAGGATATCGCATTTTGACGCCCTGATGCTAGTGCTATTTTATTATAAGGCATGGTTCAAATGTACTTGACGAGTATGGTATTATTTCGGATGAAGTCCCCGTAGCTCAGTGGATAGAGCATCGGTGCATCGGTCCTAAGTTTTCTTTTTTTCATAGTATGTGCTATACTATTCCCGTGCTGGCGTAGCTCAGTGGATAGAGCGCTTGCCTCCGGAGCAAGAAGTCGTGGGTTCGAGTCCCGCCGTCGGCGTTACATGTCGTAGTACTTTCTGGAACATCTATTCAACTGACTATTGACATTCTTCAATCTCTCCTGTTATGCTTGCAATGTTGAGAAAACGTCGGAGGGATTCGGGAAATGGCTTCTAATCAACCACCTTTTACCACTCATACACAACCACACTCAGATCATCATATTTCGCAGCAGCAGACATTACCACATGTAGCTGCAACCAGTTCACCACTGCCAATGCCGATTCCTGTAAGTCCCGCGGATTCAATGGTTATTTCACGACCATCCATCAAACGACGACTTCAGATTATTATCCCCATCGTAATACTCCTGCTCCTGGTACTGGTCATTTACTTCGTCTGGAAAGCCTCTACTGCTCCCAATCCTCTTTCATCGAATTCAAGTATCACTCAACAGAACTTTGGGAATAGCCCGGCATCAACAAGCTCAAATACGGCGGCAACAACCTCTACAGATAGCGGCAATATTCAGGTCTATATCGTGGGGGCTGTTACACATCCAGGAGTATATACTCTTCCGACAGGGGCGCGAGTCTACGCCTTGTTACAGGCAGCTGGCGGCCCGTTGCCCAAAGCAAACCTGGTCGCACTCAATCTAGCAGCGAAATTGACCGACGGAGAAGAAGTCTATGTGACATTGATAGGTGAAATACCGCCGACGTACCTGGGTGGAGTACCGGGTCCTGGCAATGGTACACCCAACAGCAATTCAACGGGCCAACTTGTTAATATTAACACGGCTAGCGCCGATGAGTTGCGAACAAACCTGCATATTAGCAGCACAACAGCACAAAACATCGTCAACTACAGGATACAACACGGTTCCTATTCGTCGATTGACCAATTACTACAAGTCGTGAGCAAATCAATTTATGACCGCATTAAGGACCTGGTCACGATTTCATGAGTTGCTGTTCCTGACCAACTTATCCGCAAACCTTTCAGGCGACAGCAAGCATAAACCAGTGAGTTATTCTATTTCCCCGTGAAAAGGTAGTCGTTAAAATCACATGGTAGAGAGTGAGAGTAGAGCGTTTGACCTGCGCGGCCTGGTACTGGTCGTTGTAATTGGGGCGTGGATTGCCGGTATCCTGCTCGGAAACTGGATTCCCTTGCCTGCACTGGCGCTGCTTGTTGCCGCTTTTATAGCACTTCTCTGTCTCATTTTGTACTGGCACAATTTTCAGGTGCGGATGGGTATTCTTATTATCATATTCCTGTTGCTTGGCGCCTGGCGATATACAATTTCTTCACCTGTTAACGATATCACGGCCATCTCAGCAAACGTCGGGGCAGGCACACTTGAAGTACGAGGAAGTGTCAGTGACGAACCAAAAGTGGAGGGGAAAATCCGCTTATTGCTCATTGCGGTCAGTAGTATCAGCAAAAACGGAGGCACATCCTGGCAAGATGCTCATGGACAACTGGAAGTGGAAACACTTGGCGGAGCAATAGAGAACCCTTACGGGGCTAATTATGGAGATGATGTTGAACTACGAGGTAAACTCCAGATGCCTCTGCCACATGCTCCACCGAATATTTTCGCCAGTATGATCTTTCCTCGTATCAGTGTAAGCGGAACGGGCGGAAACCCAATTATCGCTGCACTCTATCACCTGCGTGTAGTGCTGGCAACCATTATCGCCCAGTCGCTGCCACAACCGGAGGCAGCACTTTTAACCGCCATTGTGCTCGGGTTGCGTTGTGGATTCTGGAATTGCATTAGAGCAGTTGTGGTGGTATTTTGGAGCACGCAGCTTTCCACCCCCTCACGGAGAGCAGCATTCAACGAGTGGCTATTTCCTATGGCTCTTCTATCAGACCCATCGAGAAGCTGGCAATCGATCTTTGCCATCAAGGCCTGTTAGGCCCCAAAACTCTTATCCGATGTCAATTCGCCAGGGAAGCTGTCTCACACCCTAAGTGCTGCTGTAGTACTCTCCCTCCTGGTACGGAGTACCCTTGACGAATGGAAACCGGGCGATTAGCCGCACCAAGTTCGCATCACCCTGCGCTGTGCATTGTCCAGCGAGATCACCCAGGCACGGCAACTCGCCGTTAAAGTGATTCATCCTG
>WNFY01012193.1_pt1 | contig 11995 bp, 6 predicted proteins | sample 5400091 | NCBI WGS metagenome assembly WNFY01 (sample SAMN13153364, study PRJNA577476) | soil metagenome | isolation source: 60 cm soil or saprolite under grassland replicate 1 | place: USA:California | collected 2016-06-15 | reverse complement strand
GCGAATACCTCGATGGGATTCGTTTCACCTACGAAGGCGGCCAGATCCGGTCGTTGCTGTCACTGCTCAGCTACTTCGGCAAGGGCGAGATGCGCGAGCGATCCCTCGGGATCAAGATTCCGCCGACCAATCTCAAACCAGACTTCGATAACCTCGCCCATGCCTTCGCGAACGAACTTGCCGAAAGGCTTGATCCGTCGCAGCAGCTCGGTGAAGGCGGCTCTTCCCACGCAAGCGACGGTTGACCGACGCGTGTGACACCCAGCTTTACATGGCGGAGGGTAGCCGCGACGACCTCGGCGTTTATGCGAACCACCAGTTACAGATGGCGGAACCTCCCAGCTCTACTTGGCGGCCTGGTCCAGAGTCGACGATCCGACCTGCACGTTTCGACGGAACCGCCACCTGTTTCTGGGAGCCGCCAACCAAAGCTGGGTGTCACAACGCGATCGCCCTTGCCGCTGACCGAAAATCATCCACCTCCGCCGGGCGGCAGTAACCGCTGACCGCAACAACGGCAATCTATAACCGTCACCTTGAGCCTGGGCGTGGCACTTGGACCCGAGACGCCCATGATCGCCCTCGGCGGCGGGCTCGGCGTCCTGACCGTCCGCCTCGTCAGGTGGAACACTCCACCGAGAACCAGCACCGTGATGTCCGCGGCGGGGAGAACCCCTCGGCTTAGCAGCCACGCTGCGCGCCGGACACCCTGGCCACGGCCAGCAGTTCTGCTTCGCGCGCAACCAGGCCAGCCTGCTTGTGACGAGCCTATTGCCGCGCTTGACCTGATCCATGGCTTGGGAAGATTATGGAGCGGCAGACCATCCCGAGGGGCACCGTCGGAGCATGAGCGACAGCGACGTGCGTGAACGGGTCGGCCGACCGCCCCAGACGGGCAGGCCGGTGTCCGACCTTCTGGCGTCGAAGCTTCGCCGTCCGATGGTGAGGCCCGGGACCGTCGGTCGTTGGTCGCTGACCGAACGGCTGGCGCGGGGCGATCCCCGTCCGATCGTCTCGGTGGTCGCGCCGCCGGGTTACGGGAAGACGACGCTGCTGTCGCAGTGGGCAGAGCGCAACGGCCAGGCCTTCGCGTGGGTGTCGGTCGATGAGGGGGACAACGATCCGAAGGTCCTGCTCAGCTATGTCGCGGAAGCGCTCGATGCGGTCGAGCCGATCGACAGACGGGTGTTTGATGCGCTTGCCTCCCCGGTGAGCTCGGTGCCCGGCTCGGTCGTCCCCAGGCTCGGATCCGCGTTCTGGTCGATGACCTCGCCGGTCGCGCTTGTCCTGGATGACGTGCACGCGCTGCACAATTCCGAATGCCGGGCCGCGCTGTCGGTGCTGGCCGATCATGTGCCGGCCGGCTCGCGGCTGGCGCTGGCCGGGCGGGCTGAGCCGCCGCTGCGCATCGCGCGGCTGCGCGCCGAGGGCAGGCTCCTGGAGATCGGCCCCGCCGATCTGTCGTTGACCTGTGATGAGGCGTCATCGTTGCTGCGCAACGTGGACCTCACTCTGGGTGAGGATGAGGTGGCGGAGCTGCATCGGCGGACTGAGGGGTGGCCGGCCGGGCTGTACCTGGCGGCTCTTTACCTGCGGGAGGGCGGCCCCCTGGCGAGCGCGGCGGTCTCCTTCGGCGGGGATGACCGGCTGGTGAGCCAGTATATGGAGTCGGAGTTCCTGGCCCGGATCTCCCGGCGGCAGCGGGTGTTCCTGACCCGGACCGCGGTGCTGGAGCGGATGTCCGGCCCGCTGTGCGAGGCGGTGCTCGAGCTGAGCGGATCGGCTGTGAACCTGGCGGAGCTGGCCCAGTCGAACTTGCTGCTGGTGCCGCTGGACCGGCGGGGCCAGTGGTACCGCTACCACCACCTGTTCCGCGACATGCTGCTGGCGGACTTGGAGCGCCAGAAGCCCGGCCTGATCGCGGTCCTGCGCCGCCGCGCGGCCGGCTGGTGCCTGCGGAACGGCTTGCCGGAGGAGGCGCTGGAGTACTCGATGGCGGCTGGGGACGCCGACGCGGCCGCTGGCCTGGTGGAGAAACTCGCGGTGCCGGCCCACCGGCAAGGCCGGGTCCCGACCATCCAGCGGTGGTTCGGGTGGCTGGAGGAGCGGGGCGGAATTGAGGGACACCCGATGGCAGCGGTGCTGGCCGCGCTCCTGTCCGCGTTGACGGGGCGGCCGGTCGAGGCCGAGCGGTGGGCCGACGCGGTCGACCGCTGGCAGTACGGGGACGCGGCCCGCCCCGGTGACCCTTCCACTGAGGCGTGGGGCGCCCTTCTGCGGGCCTTCTTGTGCCGGCGCGGGGCCGAACAGATGCGCGCTGACGCCGACGAGGCGGTGCGCAGGTTCGCGGCGGGGAGCTTCGTGACGCCTGCACCGGCGATCCTGCAGGGGATCGCGCGTGTCCTGTGCGGTGACCTCGATGGCGGCGACGCGTCCCTGGAGGATGGTGCCAGCGTCGGGGAGGAAGCTGGCGCGCACGAAGATGTCGCGCTCGCGCTGTGCGAACGATCGCTGGTGTCGATGGCGCGCGGCGACTGGGGCCGGGCCGGGGTCCCTGCGGACCAGGCAGGCGCCGTTTTGCGCCGGGCCGGGATCGAGGAAAGCTACGCGACACCCCTGGTCTGCGCGGTGCAAGCCCGGGTAGCCATGCACCGGGGAGATGTCCCGGCGGCGCGCCGGGAGCTCGTGAGCGCTCAGCGGCTGCGGCATCTGCTGACCTACGCCCTGCCCTACTTCGCTGTTCAGGCCCGGATCGAGCTCATCCGCGTCTATATCGCGCTCGCTGACCTCGCAGGTGCCAGGACGCTCATGCGGGAGGTCGATGAGCTCCTCAGGCGCCGGCCCGGCCTCGGGACCCTGGCCGGCGAGGCCCGGGCGCTTCGGGCCCGGCTGGCGGAGGAGCACGGTTCAGGCGCGCCTGGGGCGTCGGCCCTGACCGGTGCCGAGCTGCGCCTGCTTCCGCTGCTGTCCACGCACCTGTCGTTCCCGGAGATCGCCGGGGAATTGTTCCTGTCCCGCAACACCATCAAGTCGCAGGCGATCTCGATCTACCACAAGCTGGGCGCCTCCTCGCGCAGCCAGGCGGTCGTCCGGTCCCGTGAGCTGGGGCTCCTGGAGGGTTGACGACCCGGTTTCACCCCGTCCGGCGGATGAAGCCCGCCCTGGGCATGAGGTGCAATGGCGGCGGGCGGCGGGCGGAGGCGTACGGACGGAGACATATGGGCCAGACGGTGAGATTCCAGGAGATGTTGCGCAGGCTGGCCGACTAGGACCCCGGCCCGGCCCCAGTCGCCGCGAAGCTGGTGTGCATCGGTACGGACCATGTCCGCCAGGATGTGCGCATCGCCGGTGTCGCTTTTGGCCCCCGAGACCGAGTGCCGGTCCCGGTACCGGGCTGCCTGCAAAGGGTTCACCGCGAACACCGCATAACCCGACGCCACCAGCGCCGTCACCCACGGGCCATGATCGGTCTCAATCCCGACCCGGACCTCCCGCTCGTCCTCGTCGTCACCATCACCGGCAGCCTGCAGGAGAACCATCAGCGACCTAATGAACAGTGCTCACGCCAGCCACGGCGGGCACGACATCTCAGCAGCGATCCATCCTCCGGCCACCGGCGGGCGCACAGTCTCCCAAAAGGGCTTCCGAACGAGCCCGGGCCAGCAAGTGCTCACCCGCCAGCGGCTACCAGAATCCGAGTCTGCTCTAGCACGACTGACCCGTTAACTCTCATTAGGCCCGCCCGGGGCGCACGCCGGGCCGCACTCGCATGACGGGCGGATCAAGCAGGCTCAGTCGGCAAGGCAGACGGGGATCAGCGCACAGGCATGTTCCTGGCGCCCCGTTAACGGTGCGCCGGGTGCGCTGGCGCTGGTTCCGGCGCTGGTTCCGGCGTTCCGGCCCGATGGCCGATCTCGACGGCTAGGGCGAGGGGGACGATGAAGTCGACGAGCGCGAAGGTGATGGCGGGGCCGAGGTAGACCGGATTGCCGCCCAGCTGGGCGCCGATGATGATCAGCCCCAGGGAGGCGAAGCGGAAGACCGAGACCAGGCCGGTCGTGGTGCGGACCTCAGCGCTCTTGCCGCCCGGCAGCAGGCCCGGCAGCAGGCCCAGGGCACCGGCGAGGATGATGATGATGATCGCGGTGACGATGACCCAGGACCCGAACATGGACACGATCGTGCTCCAGTTCGCCGAGATGCCGGTGGCCAGCGCGACTACCAGCGCCAGGTTGGCCGCCTTGACCAGCTCGGGCTGCCAGTTCTTGGCGTGATCGGGGTAGCGGGCGCGGATGACCAGCCCGGCCGCCAGCGGCAACAGCACCAGCAAGAGAAGGCTCTTGATGATGTCCCAGGCGCTGATCGAGGCGCCGGTAACGACCTGCCCGGCCCACAGCGGCACGGCGATAATGTTGACCAGCTGGAGCACCACGACCACCGACACGGCCAGCGGCAGGTCCGCCCGCTTGGCCAGCTGGGCGGCCTTCAAAGACGCTGCGCTGCCCGCGCCGAGAGTGGCCAGGACCAGGCCCGGCACGTACTTGGTGTTCATAGGTGTTATCTCGGCGATGCCCCACGCGAGAGCCGGGATCACGCCCGCGTTCAGCACCACCATGGCGATGACCAGCACGACGCGGTGCAAGGGCGCTACCAGCTGCCCGACGGTATAGGTCATGCCAAGCGACAAGACGGTGGCACCTATTGAAATGGCGATGCCAGCGTTAAACAACGCAGTCAGTAGCTGCTGAGCCGTCACGCTCATCTCTCCAATCCGGCATCACGATGGCACGCTGGTCCGGTAGCAAGCATCCCCCCCTGCGGGTGACCCGTGACGCTACGCAGCCGACTTCGCCGAGGCGGAAGTGTAGGTGTCCTCCCCCGAGCCGCCGTAGGAGTATTCACGCCAGCCGGAACCTGTCCAGGGCGCCTCCGGCGTCACTTCGTAATCGGCTACACCGAACCTAAAAATAGCGGCGGTACCGCCCGTGACGTCGTTACCTTCTTGGTGCGATTGAGCCCGCGGATCAGTCTGACGCCGGGAACCGGTCTTCCCAGGGACCGTTCATTGTCGCCACGAGTGCGGCACGTGGCGCAGTCGTGGCAACAGTGCGCGATCTTCAGGTCCAGACCCAGCGCCAGGCTTTCTAACGGGTTCGCATCCCAAAGTTGTCCGGCATCACGGGCCGCCCCGCCCATACCGTCCCACCCCGCGAGCCCTCAGCCCAGGGTCAAAGCCCGGCCGCAACGCGGCAGCCCCTAGCCCGCCCAGACCCGCACCGGCCCGGATTTTCACGCAGCGCGACCATCCACCGGATGTAATGAGCTTTCTCTACGGCTTCAGGGGCGCACCTCCGGCGCGCCACACCGGACGGCCGGAGCCAGGCTTCGCGAGCAGGCGCGAGCAGCCGGGGGAAGTAAGACGGCCAGGGAGACGGGTCGTTAGCGGCCAGGGTTACCAGGGGTCTCGCCGTTGCGGGGCGGCAGCTTCGCTCGCGTCCTTCGGACGCAGGCCCTACGGACGTTAGCTGCTGCCGCGCACGGCTGCCCCGCCACCGGCTGCAACCGGTCCCCGCCGCAACGACCCTGATGCCGCGCCACACGAGCAGGACCACAGCGACCAGGCCGGAACGCCGCGCATTGTCCATGTCGGCCCTCCACCCGCAAGGGCATCCGGCGGGCCTGACGGCGAGGGGCCAGGCCAGAGGCCAGGCCCGATAGGCGCGCGGCGAATCTCCCGGCGCGTCCGAAATCATCCCAGCTGGGTGATGCCTGCCTGCCGGGACACGCGGCAATGTAAAGGGAGGCGGCCAGGGCCTGGCTGGCCGCCGCGCGATGGGGAGGCGATGCCGGTGACCACGCCAAAAGATCCTTTCGCTGTCTTGCGGACCAAAAAGTATCTGGCCTTGCTGATCCTGGCGGCGGTCCTGGGCGTGGTGATCTCGTTCCTGGTCTACTGGCTGCTCAAGCTGATCGCCGACATCCAGACGTGGGTGTTCACCGACCTGCCCAAGGATCTGGGCTTCCAGGGCGAGCCACCCTGGTGGCCGCTGCTGCCGCTGGCGGTGGCCGGGGCGATTGTCGGGGCGGTCATCAGGTACATGCCCGGCCGGGGAGGTCACTCGCCAGCTGACGGCTTCAAGCCGGGCGGCGTGGCGCTGCCCGCCGAGCTGCCCGGCATCTTGGTGGCGGCGGTGGCGAGCCTGGCTCTGGGCGCCGTGGTCGGGCCGGAGGCTCCGGCGATCGCGCTGGGCGGCGGGCTGGCGGTCCTGGTGGTCAAGCTGGCCAGGCGCGATATGCCCGCCAGCACCTACGCGGTCATCGCAGCGGCCGGGAGCTTCGCGGGGATCAGCACGCTGCTCGGGAACCCGCTGGCCGGGGCGTTCTTGCTGCTGGAGGCCTCCGGACTGGGCGGGCCCATGGCCACCATCGTGCTGATCCCCGGCCTGCTCGGCGCGGGGCTCGGGTCGCTGATCTTCCTCGGCCTGGACGCGTGGACCGGATACGGAACATTCTCCCTGACGGTACCGAACCTCCCCCCGGCTGCCCACCTGGATGTGGCCCAGTTCGGCTGGGCGCTGGCCATCGGGCTGGCAGCGGCCGTGGTCAGCTTCGGGATCAAGTGGCTGGCCCTGTTCATGCGCCCGCACGTGGAGCGGCGGCTGCTGCTGCTCACCCCGCTAGCGGGCCTGGCCATCGCCGGGCTGGCGATCGCGTTCGGCGAGGCAACCGGGAAACCGTCATCTGACGTGCTGTTCTCCGGCCAGACGGCACTGACGCCGCTACTCGAAAACGCCGCCAGCTACACCGTCGGAACGCTAGTACTGCTGATCGTGTGCAAGGGGCTCGCGTACTCCATCTCGCTGAGCAGCTTCCGCGGCGGCCCCACCTTCCCCGGCATGTTCATCGGCGCAGCGGGCGGGATCGCGCTGTCACACCTGCCCGGCCTGCCGATGATCGCGGGCGCCGCGATCGGGATCGGCGCGATGACCGCGGGAATGCTGCAACTCCCGATAACAGCGGTCCTGCTCACCACCCTCTTCCTCGGCGCCGACGGGATCGCCACCATACCGCTGGTAATCGTGGCGGTGGTGGTGTCGTTCGTACTATCGAAGTGGCTCGCCGGACCACCGCCCGAACCCAAGGTCCCCGAACCAGAAGAGGCAACCGTCCCCCCGCAAGTCCGCTAACCACGCCGCGGACCGGAAACAGCGGCCAATTCCGGCCACATGCGTCACCGGGTCCGGCAGCAGACGCACAACGGCTCGCATGCACGACCGTGGCGAGCACGGGTTAGCTGCCGAGATCGGTGACTCGTCGCACCCCGTCGCGGATCGTCCGGATGAATTCCCTGACGTGTCTCAGCACGGCTGCACGGCCGCTCCGCGCAGACACCCCTGTGCCCGGGTGCTGACCAGCCCGCATCATTGCCGCCGCCGTTGGGCGCGGTCGATGTTTCTTCACCAGGTCATCCGCCATGGCAGGTCGGCCAGCCGATTCTCCCTCCCAGATGAGGCGGTGAGTATCGGCGTTCTCCGAAGCGTGAGTCTGGATTTCCCTTACCTGACCGAGGCGGTGCCTTTTTCTTGCTCGGACTCGATGAGCAGCGAGACGGCTTCGATCAGGGCCAGGTGGGTGAACGCCTGCGGGAAGTTCCCGAGATGCTCGCCTGAGGTGGTGTCGATCTCCTCGGCGTACAGCTGCAGTGGCCCGGCGAACGACAGCAGCTTCTGGCACAGGCCGCGCGCGCGGTCGGTTTCGCCGATCATGGCCAGCGCGGTCACCAGCCAGAACGAGCAGATCGTGAAGGTTCCCTCCTCGCCCGAGAACCCGGTGTCCGTTCCCTCGACGCGGTAGCGCAGGACCAGGCCGTCCTGCGTCAGCTCATCGGCGATGGCCAGCACGGTTGACCGGACGCGCTTGTCGTCGGGGGGCAGGAATCCCATGATGGGCAGCAGCAGCAGCGAGGCGTCCAGGTCATCGGTCTCATAGTGCTGCCGGAAGACGTCCCGGCCGGAAACGCCTTTGTCCAGTACCTCGGCCTTGATCTCATCGGCACCTGCCCGCCAGCGCCGGGCGCGTTCGTCATCGCCGCGCTCGGCGGCCAGATCGGCGCCGCGCGCGGCGGCCACCCAGCACATCACCTTGGACGCGGTGAAGTGCTGGGGGTCGCCGCGGACCTCCCAGATGCCCTGGTCGGGCTCGTGCCAGTGCTGGAGCGCGGCGTCCACGAATCCGGCGAGCCCTTCCCAGACCGGCGCGACGATCTGCGCGGCTCCCTGGTGGAACTGGACGTCGAGAGCGTCGATGATCATTCCCCAGACGTCGTGCTGCTGCTGATTCCAGGCCCCGTTGCCGACCCGGACCGGGCGCGCCCCGCGCCACCCGGACAGGTGGTCCAGGGTCCGCTCGGTCAGGTCGCGTTCCCCGCCGATGCCGTACATGATCTGCAGCTCGGGCCGGCGGCTGAGGTCACCGCCGGTGACCGCGTCGATGACGAAGCCCCAGTACTCGATCGCCTCCCAGTCGAAGCCCAGCCGGTACAGCGAGCGGAGCATGAACGCCGAGTCCCTGATCCAGGTGAAGCGGTAGTCCCAGTTGCGGGCCCCGCCCGGGGTTTCCGGCAGTGAGGTTGTTGACGCGGCCATGATGGCGCCGGTCGGGGCGTAGCTGAGCCCCTTCAGGGTGAGGGCGCTGCGGTCGAGGTAGGGCTTCCACGGATGGTCAGGGATCTTGGCTGAGCTCAGCCAGTCGCGCCAGAAATCGACCGTGGTGTTCAGCATGGCGAACGCCTCGTCCTGGTTGGCCGGGACGTTGGCGTCTGCCCAGGACAGGGCGACGAAGGCCGACTGGCCCTGGGTCAGCGTCGTGCGGCCGTAACAGCGGGCGCCCAGCACGCCGAGCGGGACGCTGCCCGCCAGCGCGAGCTGCACATCCCCCTCCTTGGGGGCGATGGTCATCGCGTCGTAGCCGTCGCCGGTGTAGCTCCACGTGCCGCCGGCGGTCCCGTAGTCGAACTGCGGGCCGCAGTTCACCATGACCTCGACCCGGCCGCTGATGCATGTGGCGATCCGGAGGAGTACGCCGACCGCGCCGAAATCGGTCGGGGCCCGGTGATAATCGGGCCGTCGTCGCTGGTTCTGCAGCGGACCGACGGCCAGCAGGTCATGAACGGTCATCCATCCTGTCGGGGTCTGCCAGGTCGTTTCGAGCACCATCGTCCCCGGCACATACCGGCGGTGCTGCGGCACACGGGTCTCGCCGGGACCGAACCGGAACAAGCCGGCGGCCCGGTCAAGCAGCGCCCCGAACACGCTCGGGGAATCCGGGCGCGGCAGGCACAGCCATTCCACCGAGCCGTCCGGCGCCACCAGGCAGCTCTGCTCGCAGTTTGACAGGAACCCGTAATCGGCAATCGGCGGGAACATGCTCACTGATGCTGAACTGTGATTGGACACGACCGGACCTCCCGACTCTGGCAGATGACGCGATCATAAGAACCGTTCTGCGCCCTGCCATCCCCCCGGACGGGGGAGTCTGGCGACGGACCTGCTGCAGCCGGAACGAGATCTGGGGTAGTCCAGGTAGGGATGGACGCCGCAGTCTCGGCAGACCTCGAGACCCGGACGTTTGGGCGGTCCTATGACCTACTTACGATCAGGGCCGGCCGAACCATCCTTACTGGGTGATGAATACCCGTAGCGCCAACGGCATAGTGGCGAATAGATGCAGTGAGCTCCCCGGCGGCTCTCGCCGTCAAAGGCGATGAGGAATCCGACGATGACTATCCTCACCACGGCGGAGGCTGACGACGCCACCAGCCACGTGCGCATTTCCGGCGCGTCATGAGGCCGGTCGACCCGCGGCTGCTCCGGCATGCACGGGCCGCCCGCGGCTACCTGGTGGTGACGGCCGCGCTGGGCATGGTCACGACCGGCATGGTGGTCGCGCAGGCGGAGCTGGTGGCGCGGCTGCTCGCCGGCGCGGCCCGGGGCACTGGCCCGGCTGCCTTGTCGGCCGCCCTGATCGCGCTGCTCGCCGTGGTGGCCGTCCGGGCGGCCGCCGCCTACGGCGGCGAGGTCGCGGCCCTGCGAGCGGCCGCTACCGTGAAGTCGCAGCTGCGCCGCAGCCTGGCCGCCCACCTGCAGCGGCTCGGACCAGGCTGGCTGGGGCGGCAGCAGCCGGGTGAGATCACCACCGTGGCTACCCGCGGGCTGGATGGCCTGGACCCGTATTTCGCCCGGTACCTGCCGCAACTTGTGCTGGCCTGCCTGGTGCCGGCGGCGGTGCTGGCCACGGTAGCGGCCGCTGACTGGATCTCTGCCGTGATCATCGCCGTGACGCTGCCACTCATCCCTATCTTCGCGGCGCTCGTCGGTATGCATACGCGGGCGCGGACCCAGCGCCAGTGGCGGTTGCTGGCGCGGCTGGGCGGCCATTTCCTGGACGTGGTGGAGGGCCTGCCCACGCTTAAGGTGTTCGGCCGGGCCGAGCCGCAGGCGGACGTGATCAAGGAGGTCACCGATGGCTACCGGTCGGCAACCATGGCCACCCTGCGAGTGGCGTTCTTGTCTGCGCTGGTGCTGGAACTGGCCGCGGCGGTGTCGACCGCCCTGGTCGCGGTGGAGGTAGGGTTGCGGCTGCTGGCCGGCCACCTGGGATACCAGACCGCGCTGGTGGTGCTGCTGCTCACCCCCGAGGCCTACCTGCCGTTGCGGGCGGTGGGCCTGCATTTCCACGCCAGCATGGAGGGTGCCGCCGCGGCCGGGCGGGCGTGCGACATCATCGAGACAGCACCCTCGCCGGCCTGCGTCACTGCGCCCGGAACCGAGGCGGCAACAGCCGACCTGCGGTACGACGACATCACCCTGGACGCGGTGAGCCTGGCCTATCCGGAGCGTGACCGGCCCGCGCTAGCTGACGTGTCGCTGACGATCCGGCCCGGCGATCAGATCGCGGTCACGGGGCCTAGCGGGGCGGGCAAGAGCTCGCTGCTCGGGTTGCTGCTGCGGTTTACCGAGCCCACCGGCGGCCGGATCATGGCGGGCGGCGTCGACCTGGCCCGGATCGGCGTGGACAGCTGGCGGCGGCAGGTCGCCTGGGTGCCGCAGCGGCCGTATCTCTTCGCCGCCACCGCGGCGGAGAACATCGCCGTAGGCCAGCCAGAAGCCAGCCGCCGGGACATCGCGCGGGCGGCCATGCTCGCCGGGGCGGACACGTTCATCGAGGCGCTGCCACACGGGTACGACACGCCGCTCGGAGAACAGGCGCTGCGGCTGTCAGCCGGGCAACGGCAGCGGATCGCCCTGGCTCGCGCGTTCCTGCGGGACGCGCCGCTGCTGCTGCTTGACGAGCCCACCGCCCATCTCGACCCGATCGTCGCGGGGCAGATCATGGCGGTCATCCAGACCCTGATGGCCGGCCGGACCGTGATCCTGGTCACCCACCGGCATGCCTGGCAGGGCGGCGCCGACCGCATGCTCACCCTGGACCACGGCCACCTGCTGGCACCCGCGCCGGACGAGCCAGCGGGCAAGTCAGTGGCGGTGTTGTCGTGAGGACGCCGCTTCGCGCTCGGCGTCTGCGGGCAGGGCAGGGCCGCGGACGTGACCCGCTGCTGCGGCTGCTACGGCTGGCCCGGCCGCTGCGTGGCCGGCTGCTGGTCGCGGTCCTGGCGGGGGCAGCCGCCACGGGGTGCGGGGTCGCCCTGCTGGCTGTGTCCGGGTTCATGCTGGCGCGCGCATCGCAGCACCCGAACATCATCTGGAGCACCCCGGCTTCAGTTGAGGCTCAGCTTTGTGGCTGACCGCCTGTCAGCCTTGTGATTTTTCTGCTCGTTGACGTAATCGAACAAGTGTACGCTTGTGTCCGGTGGTGGCTGTCGTGTTCTAGTGTGCCTCCGTTCTGGTCCGGGGTGTGAGGCCGGCAGCGGCCGGGCCGCGTGGGGGCGGAGGGCGCCGCTGCTGACCGGGGCAGCCCCTTGTGGGCCTGCCCGCTT
>WNFY01005037.1_pt1 | contig 11995 bp, 13 predicted proteins | sample 5400091 | NCBI WGS metagenome assembly WNFY01 (sample SAMN13153364, study PRJNA577476) | soil metagenome | isolation source: 60 cm soil or saprolite under grassland replicate 1 | place: USA:California | collected 2016-06-15 | reverse complement strand
GACGTTCGTCAACCTGCTGGCCGCCGCGGGCGGGGTCCTCTGGATCGCCCTCGCCCGGTGGCCCGCTTCCCCGCTGCGATCGTTCGGCCTGGTGGTATGGTTCGCGACGCTCGGCGTCGTCGTCGCGACGGGGGCGCTCGAGCTCTTCTGGCGCCGGCGCCGCGACCTCGCTGCGGCGGCGCTCCCGCGACGATGACGCCGCCCACCACCATCGCGAGGCGCCCCAGCGCTCAGGACTTCCTCGAGCTCGTCGAGCGCGGCCGGCGCGGCCGGCTCAAGCTCTACATCGGCTTCGCCGCCGGCGTCGGCAAGACCTGGCGCATGCTGGAGGAGGCGCACGCGCTGAAGCAGCGCGGCGTGGACGTGGTGGGCGCGCTCATCGAGACGCACGGCCGCGCCGAGACCGCCGCGCTCATCCGCGACCTGGAGGTCGTCCCGCGGCGGAAGGTCGAGTACCGCGGCGTCATCGTGGAGGAGATGGATCTCGACGCCGTCGTCGCGCGCAATCCGCAGGTCGCCATCGTCGACGAGATCCCGCACACGAACGTCCCGGGCTCGAAGAACAAGAAGCGCTACCAGGACGTCCTCGACCTCCTCGGCCACGGGATCAACGTCATCGGCGCGCTCAACATCCAGCACCTCGAGTCGCTGAACGACCTCATCCAGCGCAACACGGCGGTGACGGTGCGCGAGACGGTGCCCGACGCGTTCCTGGAGCAGGCCGACCAGGTGGTGAACCTCGATCTGGCGGTGGAGGATCTCGTCGAGCGGCTCAAGGCGGGGAAGATCTACCCGGCCGAGAAGATCCCGTGGGCGCTCGAGCACTTCTTCCGCGACCAGAACCTCGCCACGCTGCGCGAGCTCTCCCTGCGCGAGGTCGCGGAGAGCCTCGATCGATCCGCGGCGCAGGCGGCGCGGATGGGCGAGACGCCCGCCGCCACGCGGGGGCGGGTCATGGTGGCCCTCTCCTCCAACCCGCCGCACGCGCTGGCCCTGCTCAGGCGCGGCTCGCGCATGGCGGGCCGCCTCAACACCGACTGGTTCGTGGTGTACGTGGAGACGCCGAGCGAGGCGCCGGATCGCATCGACTCCGAGTCGCAGCGTCACCTCCTCACCAACATCGAGAAGGCCCGCGAGCTGGGCGCCGAGGTGGTCCGGCTCCGGTCCGAGGATCCGGCCGCGGCGCTGCTCGACTTCGCGCGCTCGCACCGCGTGAGCGACGTCATCGTGGGCCGGACCGAGCAGCCGTGGTGGCAGCGCCTCGTGCGCCGCTCCGTGCTGCAGCGCCTGGTGGACGAGGGCGCCGGCCTCGACGTGCACATCGTCTCCTTCGAGGGCGAGGAGCTGCGGCCGTGACGCTGCGCGCGAAGCTCCTCCTCGCGCAGGCGCCGCTGGCGCTCGTGCTCCTCCTCTGCCGGCGTACCGCGGCGTGCAGGCGGCGGTCGACCAGGTGCTCGCGCTCAACCAGGACGCGATCATCTCGAAGAGCGAGCGCTCGCGGCGCGCCGCCGAGCGCAACGGCACGGTGGTGGTGCTCGCGACCGTCGCCGCGCTCGCGCTCGGCCTCGTCCTCTCGCTCACGCTCACCGCCCGCCTGCTCCGGCCGCTGCGCTTCGAGGTCCGCGACACGGGAGAGGGGATCGCCCGCGAGCACCTCCCCCGCATCTTCGACAAGTTCTATCGGGTGCCGGGCGCGCGCTCGGGCGGAGTCGGTCTCGGGCTGTACATCTCGCGCGAGATCGTCGAGTCGCACGGCGGCGCCATCGGCGTCGAGAGTGAGCCGGGAGAGGGGAGCCGCTTCTGGTTCACCTTGCCGGTCTCCGAGCAGCAGACGGCCGCGGCGTAGCAGGGCGCGCTACAGCTTCCGGTGCTTCAGCGCCGGCAGCTCCCGGCGCACCTGCTCCAGCCGCTCGCGCCGCACGGGCGCGATGCACACGCCCTCGCCCTCGCCCGGGCAGCGCGCCAGCACCACGCCCCACGGGTCCACCACCATCGCGTTCCCGAAGGTGACCCGGTTCGCCGAGTGGCGCCCGGCCTGCGCGGGGGCGAGCACGTAGGCGAGGTTCTCGATGGCGCGCGCCCGCAAGAGCACCTCCCAGTGGTCCTTGCCCGTGTAGAGCGTGAACGCCGCCGGGATGGTCAGGATCTCGGCGCCGAGCGCCGAGAGGTTCCGGTACAGCTCGGGGAAGCGCAGGTCGTAGCAGACGGTGAGCCCGATGCGGCCGAGCGGCGTCGGGACGAGGACGGCGCGGTCGCCCGGCGCGACCGTCTCGGACTCGGCGTAGCGGGCGCCGTCGGGAATGGCGACGTCGAAGAGGTGGATCTTGCGGTAGGCGGCGAGGACGGCTCCGTCGTCCGACAGGAGCACGCTCGTGTTCGCCGTCTTCCCGGGCACGTCCACCTGCTCGGCGATCGACCCGGCGAGGACGTGCACGCGGCGGTGGCGCGCCACGTCACGGAGGGCGGAGATGGTCGGCCCCTGCAGCGTCTCGGCGCCGTTGATGCGGTCCTCGTCCTTGCCCATGAACGCGAAGTTCTCGGGCAGCCCGACGAGCTTCGCGCCGAGATCGGCCGCCTCGTTGACGAGCCGGAGGGCCATCTCGAGATTGCGCGCGCGGTCCGCCGTGGAGGTCATCTGCGCCGCCGCGACGAGAAAGGTGGAGAGCGCCATCCCTTCCATGTATCACCGCTCGACCGCCGAGGCTTCACGTGTAAACTGACGGGCTCGCATGCGCGGCTTCTACACCACCCACGAGGCGGCCCGGCTCCTCGGCGTGTCGCTGCCGACGGTGGTGAACTGGATCAAGGCGCGCCGCCTGAAGGCGCACCGCACGCCCGGCGGGCACCGCCGCATCTCGCGGGAGGACCTCGCGGCGTTCATGGTCCGGCATGGGATGCCGCTCCCGGAGGAGCTCACCGGGGCCGCTCCCGCCCGTCGCAAGGCCCTCGTGCTGGGCGACGTCGGGCCCATGCGCGAGGGCCTCGCGCGCCAGCTCGCCGAGGGCGGCTACGCCGTCGAGCTGGCCTCACCGGGGTTCGCCGCCGGAGCCGCCGCCGCACGATTCCAGCCGGACGTCGTCGTCCTCTCGCCGGCCTCGCCAGACGGCGGCGAGCCCCTGGCCGGGCTCCGAGCCGACCGCGAGCTCGGCGCCGTGCCCGTCATTTGCATCGGGCTCGCCGATTGGGCTGACCGCCTCTCCGACGCGGGCTGCACGATCGTCCTCGCGCGTCCACTCCCCGATGGAGCGCTCCTCAGGGCGGTGGGGGATGCGCTCTCCGCCTCGGGTGCACCGGCCCGGCGCTCCCGGGCGCGGTAGCTCCCGGGGGATGTCGGCCCCCCACCCACCCGAGCCGTGCACGCAGGACAGCCGGCCGGCTTGCCATGTGGCCGCCCCACGCTAGGATCGGTGTCAGCTGTTCGAGGCCTCGCTTGCCGCGTCCCATCCGCTTCACTCTCGCCGCGACCGTGCTGGCCACCGCCTGCGCGAGCGCGAGGCCGATCGAGGCGCGACCGCCCGCGGCTCCAGAGCCTCCGCCTGCCACGTTCCAGCGCCAGGCCTCCTCCAGCGCGATCGCGGAGTACATCCGCGCGCGCCTCGCCGAGGCGGCGGGCGACCGCGCGGCGGCGCTCGACGCGCTCCGGCTCGCGCTCGTCCACGACCCGTCGAGCCCGCAGCTCCGCATCGCTTACGCGGAGGCGCTCGCGCGCGGCGGGCAGCTGGAACGCGCCGAGGGTGAGGCGCGGCGCGCCGTCGAGCTCGCCCCCTCCGGCGCGGCGGCGGCGGACGCGCGCACCATGCTGGGGAAGGTCCTCGTGCTCTCCGGCCGGCGCAGCGCCGCCGTCCAGGAGCTCGACGCTGCGGCGAGGATCGAGGCGGAGCTCGCCGGCGAGCGCAGGAAGGACGATCCGCAGGCGCCGCTCGACCCCGAGCCGTGGCGCGCGGCGGCGCGCGTGCGCCACGAGATGGGCGACGAGGCGGGCGCCGCCGCCACCTGCGAGCAGCTCGCGAAGCTCGACCCGGCGGAAGCCGCGGCGGCGCTGCGCGAGCTGGCGGGGAAGCTCCTCGAGTCGAGGAACGCCGACGCCGCGGAGCGGCGGCTGAAGCGCGCGGTCGAGCTCGCGCCGGGGGAGCCCGAAGGTTGGAAGCTCCTCGCGCGCATGGAGCAGGGGCGTGACCACCTCGGCGAGGCGCGCGCCGCGTGGGAGCAGGCGCTGGCCGCGGACCCGGACGACGCCGACGCGCTGCTGGCCGCGGGGCAGCTCGCGATGCGCCAGGGCGACGTCAGCACGGCGCGCGAGCGGCTACGGCAGCTCCTGCACACGGCGCCCGACGAGTCGGTGGCGAAGGTGCGCGTCGCGGCGGCCTGGCTCGACGCGAAGCAGCCGGCGGAGGCGCTCGACGCGGCCGCCGGGGCGAGCGACGACGCGCGCCTCCTGTACCTGCGTGGCGTGGCGCTGCAGCAGCTCCACCGCTGGGCCGAGGCGGCGGTCGCCTTCGGGGAGGTGAAGCCCGCGAGTGGCGAGATCTACTTCAGCGCACGGGTGAGCCTCGGGTACGCGCTCGCGCGCGCCGGACGCCCGGCCGACGCGGTCCGCGAGCTCCGCCGCGCGCTCGAGGAGATGCCCCGGGATCCTGCGCTCCTCTTCGCGCTCGGCGAGGCGTTCGATCGCGCGGGGCAGCGGGACGCCGCGCTCGCGCAGATGCGCAAGGTGCTGGCGGTGAAGGCGGACCACGCCGAGGCGCTCAACTTCCTCGGCTACGCCTACGCGGAGCGCGGGGAGCGGCTCGAGGAGGCGCTCTCGCTCGTCGAGCGCGCGCTGAAGGTCGAGCCGGAGAACGGCTACTATCTCGACTCGCTGGGCTGGGTCCTCTTCAAGAAGGGCGACCTCGCGCGCGCGGTGGCGGCGCTGGAGCGCGCCGAGGCGGTGGCGGGCCCCGAGGCGACCATCCTCGAGCACCTGGGCGATGCGTACCGCTCGGCGCACCGCCCCGCCGAGGCCGCCGCGGCCTACAAGCGCGCGCTCGAGGCCGCCGACCTCGGGGCCGGCGATCCGGACGTCGCGCTCGCGTCGCGCCGGGCTTCCGTCGAGCGCAAGCTCCGCGACCTGGGTGCCCACCCGCGCCCTGCCACCACCCGCCGCTGAGTTGAGCGGTGAAGGACCCCACCCGCGCCTTTGACAGTGCGTGATCCGGCCGCTACGGTCGGCCGATGACCGTCCCGTCCTATCCGCCCGCGGCCGAGGCGAAGCACGAGGAGGGGTTCCTTCACTCGAAGGACAACCTCCGCCTCTACTGGCAGCGCTACACGCCGCCCTCGCCACGCGCGACGGTGGCGGTCATGCCGGGCGGTGGCGATCACTCCGGGCGCTACCCGGCGCTCACGGCGGCGCTCGTCCGAGCCGGGTTCGAGACGGCGCTCCTCGACTTCCGTGGCCACGGCCAGTCCGACGGCCGCCGCTGGCACATCGACGCGTTCGGCGACTACCTCGACGACATGGACGTCTTCCTGGCGCACGTGCGAGAGGGCGCGGCGGGCAGGAAGGTCTTCGTCGTCGCGCACAGCATGGGGGCGCTCATCGCCGCCACCTGGGCGCTCGCGCCGGCGCGCGGCGTCGCGGGCTTCGTCTTCTCCTCGCCCTACTTCCGGCTGAAGCTCGAGCCGCCCAGGCTCAAGGTCCTCGGGGCGCGGCTCGTCGGCACCGTCGTGCCGTGGCTGCCCATCTCCACCGACCTGCACGTACAGGACCTCACCACCGACGAGGAGATGCAGCGCTGGACGATGGACGACCCGCTCTACGGACGCGCGACGACGCCGCGCTGGTTCGTCGAGTCGCAGCGCGCCCAGCGCGAGATCCTGGCGGGGGCAAAGGCCTTCACGCATCCGTTGCTGATGCTGCTGGGGGGCGCCGATCCCATCGCCGACGTGGAGGCGGGGAAGGCTTTCTTCGACGCCGCGCGCTCCAGCGACAAGGAGCTGAAGCGGTACGACGGCTTCCGGCACGAGCTCTACAACGAGCGCGAGCGACAGCGGCCGGTCGGGGATGCGGTCGCCTGGCTCCAGGCGCGTGCTGTGTAGGCGAACGCTTGGTCGTTGACGCCTCAGGCGGGGCACCTCTATTCTCGCGTCCATCCCGCAGGGCGGGTACGCGCCCGCCTGCTCCGGAGGAGCTCTCCCACATGGCAACAGGTATCGAGAAGGCGCCAGCGCCCCGCCCCGGCGCTCACACCGTGATCGGCACGTCGATCGTGATCGACGGCGAGATCTCGGGCGACGAGGACCTCGTCATCCAGGGCACGGTCAAGGGCAAGATCGCCCTCAAGGAGAGCCTCTTCGTCGAGGGCTCCGGCGTCATCGAGGCCGACATCGAGACGGCGAACGTCGAGGTCTCGGGCCAGGTGACGGGCAACATCGCCGCGAGCGAGAAGGTGGAGCTCAAGGCCGACTGCAAGGTGGTGGGCGACATCCGCTCGCCGCGAATCCTCATCGCCGACGGCGCCGTCTTCAAGGGCAGCGTCGACATGGACGTCAAGGGGAAGTGATCCGTGGCCATCTCCGAAGGCAGCACCATCATCGGTGAGTCGATCCTCATCAACGGCAACCTCAACGGCGACGAGGACCTGACGGTCCGCGGCCGCGTCGAGGGCACGCTCACGCTCACGAAGACGCTCGTCGTCGAGCCGACCGGCGTCGTCAAGGCCGAGGTGCAGGTCAGGAACTGCATCATCTCGGGCGCGGTCGTCGGCAACGTGACCGCCACCGAGAGCGTCGAGATCACGAAGGAAGGGCGCATGGTCGGCGACATCGCCGCGCCGCGCGTCATCATCGTGGACGGCGCCACCTTCCGCGGCCGGATCGACATGGGCGAGGTGGACGTGGAGCAGGGCGAACGCCCCGCGCTGGCCCGCGCGTCGTCGCGCCCTGCGCTGCGCCCGCCGCCGCGCCAGCTCGCCCCCCGCGTGGAGCGGCCGCCGGAGCGCGCCGAGAAGGACGGCGAGCAGAAGGCGTCGCTGGCCGAGAAGGCCGCGGCCGCGGTGAAGCCGCCTCCTCCGCCCATCCCGGTCGCGATGGGCGCGGTGAAGCGCAAGGTCATCGTCCGGCGGAAGTAGCCGGCCCGTGGCCGTCGAGCACGAGCAGCGCGGCGCCGCGCCCGCCCACGCCACCGGCGCGGTCGAGTTCGTCGCCATCGAGGAGATCGCGGGCGACGAGGCGTTCCGGGTCCGGCCCGACGGCGACGTCTCGCAGCTCGCGACGAGCCTCGGGCGCCTCGGCCAGCTCGCGCCGCTCGAGCTCAGGCCCTGGCCCGCGGCGGCCACCGACGGGCCGCGCTGGCAGGTCGTCTCCGGTTTTCGCCGCCTCGCGGCGATGCGCCTGCTCGCCCGCGAGCGGGTGCTGGCGCGCCTCCACCGCGAGCTCTCCGACGACGACGCGTGGGGGCTCGCGCTCGGCGAGGCGCTGCTGCACGAGCCGCTCACGGGCGACGAGCTCGAGGTGCTCCGCGAGCGGCTGCGCGAAGACGGCGTCGCGCCTTGGGCCGAGGAGCTGGTGGACGAGGCGCTCGTGCGCGCGCCCGTGGCCGCGGAGCTGCGCGAGAAGTTCTACGACTACTTGACCTCGACCGAGGGTGATCCGACCTCGACCTCGACCTCGAGCGATTCTGCCCCCTCTCCCTGGAACGCAAGCGGGGGGAGGGGGAGTGAATCCCCGATCCCGACCCCGATCCCGACGATGACCGACATGGACACCGTCGAGATGACCCCGGAGGAGCTGGTCGCCGATCTGGCGGCGCGCCTCTCGGCGCTGAACCAGGATCTCGCGACGGCGTTCGAGTTCTGGCAGGAGCTCCCGCCGGAGGGCCGGAGGGTGCTCGTCGAGCAGGCGCGCTACATCGGGGCGCTGCTCCCGTTCATGGAGGCGGACGAATGAGCGTCACGGCGGATCGCGCGCGGCTCCTCGAGCTGTTGCGCGAGCTCTCGTTCGAGCGGCGCAAGGTCGTGCTCGCCTCGGGCAAGGAGAGCGACTTCTACATCGACTGCAAGCGGACCGCGCTCACCGCCGAGGGCCACGTGCTCATCGGGCGCTGCCTCTTCGACCGCGTGCGCCGGCTCGCGCCGCGCGTCCGGGGCGTGGGCGGGCTCACGCTCGGGGCCGACCCGCTCGCCTCGGCCATCGCGCTCACGAGCTTCCTGCAGTGGGAGCGTTGGCGAGCGCAGGGGCAGCCGGATGAGGCTGCCCCGGAGCGAGAGGGGGGCGCGGGGGGGCCGTATCCCCCCGCTCCGGTGGATTCCTTCATCGTGAGGAAGGAGCCGAAAGGACACGGCACCGGCCAGTGGATCGAGGGGCGGAAGACCATCCCCGACGGGAGCCGGGTGGCCGTCCTGGAGGACGTGGTCACCACCGGCGGGAGCGCGCTCAAGGCGATCGAGCGCTGCCGCGCCGAGAAGCTCGAGGTCGTCGCGTGCTTCGCGCTCGTGGATCGCAGGGAGGGCGGCCGCGAGGCCATCGAGGCGACCGGCGTCCCGCTCGACGCGCTCTTCGCGCGCGAGGACTTCATCGGATGAGGCGGGCGGGCACCGCGCTGCTCGTCGTGATCTTCTCCGCGGGGTGCTTCGCGACGCAGCCGCGGCCGCCGCCCGACGAGGGCGACTGGGCCGCCGCGCGCGACCGGGCCAGCCGCTCCGCCAAGCTCTACGACGGGTTCGCGGCGGGCGCCTTCGCGCGCGTCGTCTACCTCTCGCCCGAGGTCCGCGAGACGCGCGCGAACCGCGTCGCGATCTGGAGCGCGATGACCGCCGAGGAGCGCGACCGGCTCCTCGCGACCGAGCGCGACGAGGCCACGAAGTACGACGACTTCGTCCTGTCGCTCTTCACGCCCGACCGCCCCGACAACGACCTCGACGCGCCGAAGAGCGTCTGGCGCGTGGCGCTGGTCGTGCCGGGCGAGGGCGAGGCGCTGCCCGTGAGGATCGAGCAGCTCCGGCGCGACGCGACGCTGCGCGCGCTCTACCCGCTCTTCAGCGACTTCGACGTGGTCTACCGGATCCGCTTCGCGCGCTGGGCCGCGCCGCTCGCGACCCGCCCGTTCACGCTGCGCCTCGCGGGCGCGAAGGGGCGCATCGACCTCGCGTACGGCCCCACGCCCTAGAGCCCCAGAGCTTCGCTATCAGTCGAAGTCGCCGCGCGCGACCACCGTGTCGTGGAGCAGGCGCTCGTCCGGCTTCGGGAAGTCGAGCAGGTAGTGCAGCCCGCGCGACTCCTTGCGGCGGCGGGCGCACTCGACCACGAGCATCGCGACGTCGGCGACGTTCCGCAGCTCGACCAGGTCGGGCGTGATCTTGTACTGCCAGTAGTAGTCGCGGATCTCGCCGCGCAGGAGGTGCAGCCGCGTGCGGGCGCGCTCGAGCCGTTTCATCGAGCGCACGATCCCGACGTAGTTCCACATCAGGCGCCGCACCTCTTCCCAGTTGTGCGTCACCACGACGCCCTCGTCCGGGTCGAGCGCCGCGCCCGGGTTCCAGTCCGGAACGGGCAGCGGCGCGACGCGGATCGAGGCCAGGAGCTCCTTCGCGTGCAGGGCCGCGCGGCGCCCGAAGACGAGGCCCTCGAGGAGCGAGTTCGAGGCGAGCCGGTTGGCGCCGTGGAGACCGGTGCAGGCCACCTCGCCCACGGCGAGGAGCTGCGGCAGGGACGTGGCGCCGGCGAGGTCCGTCACGACCCCGCCGCACTGGTAGTGCGCCGCCGGCACGACCGGGATCGGCTGCACCGCCATGTCGATCCCGAACTCCTTGCAGGTGGCGTAGATGTTGGGGAAGTGCTCGATCAGGAACGTCTTCGGCAGGTGCGTCATGTCGAGGAAGGCGCTGTCGTCGCCGCGGCGCTTGATCTCGGCGTCGATGGAGCGGGCCACGATGTCGCGTGGGGCGAGCTCGCGGCGCGCGTCGTAGCGCGACATGAACGCCTCGCCGTCGCGGTTGCGCAGGATCCCGCCCTCGCCGCGCAGCGCCTCCGAGATGAGGAAGCTCTTCGCCGCCGGGTGGTAGAGGCAGGTCGGGTGGAACTGGAAGAACTCCATGTTCGCGACCGCCGCGCCCGCCCGGAACGCCATCGCCACGCCGTCGCCGGTCGCGACGTCCGGGTTCGTCGTGTAGAGGTACACCTTGCCGGCGCCGCCGGTGGCGAGGACGGTGACGCCCGCCGTGAAGGTGGAGATCTCGCCCGTCTCGCGGTCGAGCACGTAGGCGCCCAGGATCCGGTTCGCCCCTCCCAGGCCGAGCCGCCCCGAAGCGAGGAGGTCCACGGCCACGGCGTCCTCCACGATCCGGATACCCCGGGCGTCACAGGCCGCGAGCAGCGCGCGCTCCACCTCCCGGCCCGTGGCGTCCTTCGCGTGCGCCACGCGCCGGCGGGAATGGCCACCTTCCCGGGTGAGATGCAGCCGCTCGCCCTCGTGGTCGAACTCGACGCCGACCGACTGCAGCCAACGGATGCGCTCCGGCCCCTCCTGGACCGTCACCTCGACCGCGTCACGATGGCAGAGGCCGGCCCCCGCGACGAGCGTGTCGTCGATGTGCTTGCCGAACTCGTCGTCTGGTCCCAGCACCGACGCGATGCCGCCCTGGGCGTACTGGGTGGACCCTTCCGAACGCTGTCGCTTCGCCAGCACCGCCACCGAACCGTGCTGCGCGGCCTCGAGGGCGAAGGAGAGCCCGGCGATACCTCCGCCCAGGACAAGGAAGTCCACGTGCTCACGCGGAGAAAGGCGTGCCATGTCATACCTCTATCACGCGATGGAGGGACCGGAATAAAGTTGTCGCTTCGGATGTGACCCTGGTACCTTTTTCTGTTCGGAATGGCTCGTCCAGTCACCATCCTCGCCCTTCTGGGGGTCCTTGGCCTCGCGGCGCCGGCTGCGGCTGACGACGTGTACTCGTTCGTGGACTCGGATGGCGTCATCCACGTCACGAACGTCCCGCAGGATCCGCGTTACCATCGCCTGAAGCAGAAGGCGCAGGCGGGCGGCCTGCACCGGATGGCCGTCGCGGGGCGCGCTCCGCCGCTGCTCCTGCGCCGCACCTCGGAGTACGACGAGCACCTGCGTGCGGCCGCCGAGAAGTACGGCCTGCCCGTGCCGCTGCTCAAGGCCGTCATGGCCGTCGAGTCGAACTTCAACCCGGCGGCGGTCTCCGACAAGGGGGCGACCGGGCTCATGCAGCTCATGCCCGCCACGGCGCGCGACATGTACGTCGCCGACCTCTACGATCCGGCGCAGAACATCGAGGGCGGCGCGCGCTACCTGCGCCACCTGCACGATCAGTTCGGGAACGACCTCGAGAAGGTGCTCGCGGCGTACAATGCCGGCCCGCAGGCGGTCCGGCGCTCTCGCGGCGCCGTGCCGCGGATCCCGGAGACGCAGGCATACGTTCGCAAGGTGCTCGCGCTCTACGACTCCTACATGAAAGGCCGGTAGCCGCTTGGCGCGCGCGATGAGCGAAGACGAGGTCGAGGGCCTCGACGAGGAGTTCCTCTATCACCTGAACCGCGGCGCGGACCTGCTCGCGAAGGGCGAGCTCGAGGCGGCGAGGACGGCGCTCGCACGCGCGAGGGAGCTGCGCCCGAAGGACCCGAAGGTGCTGGGGCTGCTCGGCCAGTCGCTCTACAAGGCCGGGAGGTACGACGAGGCGGTCGAGGTGTACGGCCGGCTCGTGGACGAGAGCCCGGTCGAGGCCGCCGCGCGCATCAACCTCGGGCTGGCGAGCGTGAAGGCGAAGCGCTACGCACAGGCGGTGCGGCAGCTCGAGATCGCGCTCGACCTGAACCCCGACCACAAGAAGGCCATGGGCTACCTCGGCCTGGCCTGGCTCGAGCAGGGCGACTTCGCGCGGGCGCGCGAGTGGTTCGAGCGCGCCGGCAGCGAGCAGATGATCGCGAAGTGCGACGAGCTGCTCGCGCTCGCGAAGCCGGCCGTGGAGGCCGTGGCGCTCGGCGACGCCCAGCC
>WNFY01005036.1_pt1 | contig 11996 bp, 11 predicted proteins | sample 5400091 | NCBI WGS metagenome assembly WNFY01 (sample SAMN13153364, study PRJNA577476) | soil metagenome | isolation source: 60 cm soil or saprolite under grassland replicate 1 | place: USA:California | collected 2016-06-15 | reverse complement strand
CTCGTCGAGAGAAAACGCATTACTTGTCTTGTAAGATGAAGAGAGGCTTTCCAGTGGCCCACTTTGTTGTCCTGGCAAACTTGCCCCCTCCGGTGGTTGCCATTCGGGTGAGCTGGTACGACGCCCCCCTACCTCTGTACGCCCCTCCTTAGCAACTGACCTGTGTGGTCCAGTTGCCTGTTTACGTGATAGTTGCTCAGTCGTCTTTCTCCCAGGTGCTGGTGGTTGCCATTCCGCGGGTGGCGGTTTAGTTCCAGGAACAGTTGGTACCTCGGCAGGACCTGAGAGCGACGAAGGACGGAGCATAGGCATATCAGACTTCGTTGGTTGATCCGTTAACCAGGAAGGAAGATCCGTACGTTGACTGGCCGGGGTCTTGCGCACAGTTGAAGGAATAATATTCGTACCTTTGGCAGGAGGCCCTCCCTCAGGAAGCGGTGTAACAGGTGTATTAGACGTAATCACTTGAGGATCACCTGCATCATTCCCATTGCCATAGCTTGGTTTTTTGCCTGTTTGCTGCCACCATTCCTTGCCTCCCGTGACCCCGCTATTCCCGTTATCTTCACTGCCTCTACTTACTACCTGTTCATGCCCCACTGTAGCGACAACCGCGTCCTTCTGCGGTTCCGCCAGAACCAGAAAGGGGCTATCATCATCCACTTCTTGTGGGAGAGACATACGCTTCACTGCTTCTTGCTCTCCTGTCGGTTGTTGCATGGTAGCATACTTGCTGCGATACTGGAGGGTTTGAAAAATAAGGCGTGAAAGCGGCTGCGTAACATTGGGGATGATCTGTTCATGCCAGTCTTGCTGGGTAACGGTTCCATTTTTGTGTGCTGCCAGGGCGAAAAACGCCTCCTCACCGCGTAAGTTACCATACTCTGCCCAGATCAACTCTCCCTTTTGAAAACGCAATATGCCTCGCTCTTCCAGGCCTGTATTTACCAGGAGGGCAATATTCTTACGGCTCATGTTAATGATTTGAATCACGTCTAACAAATCGAAAGAGTCCAGGCTGGCAGAGAACCCGGTCTGCTGCAGCAGGCGGCGCAGTTCCTCTTTGAGCTGGTGGAGATTTAAAGGCTTTTCCAGGTAGCTAACAACGCCAGCTTCCAGCGCTTGCGTACGCAGCACAGGAGAGCTAACGGCAGCAACCATAATCATGCGTGTGTTTGGGCGATACGCTCTTAGCCACTGGAGCATTTCAAAGCCATCTGCTCCTGGCGTCTTCAGGTCACCAATGACCACGTCGAATTCTTCCGACCAGAGTATGCGTATTGCCTCTGCTCCGCTCCTGGTACCTTGCACAAAATAACCATCTTTGCGGAGTGAGTTGACAATGCTAAGGTTGAGATCTTCATCATCCTCAACCACGAGAATGCGCCATAGGTCAGGCATTGCTGCTACCACCTGAAAGGGATTTGTTTTACTTTGCAGAGTGTATCACGCTACGGTTAGGTTGACAAGTATCAGAAAAGATTGCTCTCGCCCAACCACTTTTTGGATGCAGACGCGCGGCCCAGGGGTCACCGAGTCCCGCAGGCGGGACTGTGAGTTGGTGTTTTCAGCAACAAAAATGCTATACTCGAAATAACAATAAGAGCGCCCTTTTTAGGTGCATGTTGAGAGGAACAAAGAAGAATGATGCCACACGAGATTCAGCAAGATTCCTGGAAACAACTAGCTGGAGAGGCAGCGGCCAAACTGATAGAAGATGGCATGGTCATTGGTCTGGGTTCAGGCTCGACCGCAGCATACCTGATCTATGCGCTTGCCCGGCGCATCCAGGCAGGTCTAAGCATCGTCGGAGCAGTTCCCACGTCAAAAGTTACCGGGGAACTCGCCAGCAGCCTTGGTATTCCCCTCACCGACCTGGATACCCACCCTGAACTCGACCTGGATATCGATGGCGCCGACGAGATCGACAGCCAGTTGGGTCTCATCAAAGGCGGCGGTGGTGCGCTTCTCCGCGAAAAAATAGTCGCTTCAGTAGCACAGCGTTTCATTGTCCTTGCAGATATAACCAAGCAAGTAAAGCAACTGGGACTCAAAACGCCTCTACCTGTTGAAACTATCCCCTTTGCCGCAACCCCTGTACGCAAGCGTTTAGAGGCCCTTGGAGCAATCGTTCAATTACGGCAATTAGCAGGCCAGCTATATTTGACCGATAACAACAACGTCATCCTGGATTGTACCTTTCCAGGCGGTATTACAGATCCTCCAGACCTGGAGAATCGCATCAAGCGTATCGTTGGAGTGGTAGAAACAGGTCTGTTCTTGAATATGGCCAGCCAGGCCATTATCGGTGGACCAGAAGGGGTAAAGATTCTCTCTTGATCAGCCAACCGGCCGGCCCTTGTTCCTTGACATGGAACAAGCTGCCACGTATACTGAAAACAACTTTTAAACCCTTCACATTATAAGGAGGTGCGAAGCACTTTCTCGTAGCATCGTCTGACTAGATTCCCTTCTGAAGTCAAGGATGACTGTTTCTGATGCAGCAGGGTCGTTGAGTTCATCATTATAAAGGAGCTTCTATCTTGAGCAAAATCGCGGAGCAATCCTCCACTCCTGGTCCCTGGTCTCTGACCACAAGGCGGATAGTGACCGCTGGTGTCCTGGCAGCCATCATTTTGATTCTAGGTGCGACTGGCCTCGGCTTTCCCCCTATTCCCAACCTTAGCGGCAAACTAACGTTTGAGCATATACCGGTGATTGTGGGTGCAGTGCTAGAAGGCCCAATTGTGGGTCTGGCAACGGCTGTCGTCTTTGGACTGGTCTCCTTTTTCTATATACTTCCAAATTTCTGGATAGCACTTGCACGCGTTCCCATCGGCCTCACGTCCTGGTTAGTATTCGCAGCCTTACGACGTTTTAATCGTGATGTAGCTGCCGCCACTGCAGGGGTCGTTGGGGCAGTAACCAACACGGTCTTCGTACTGACCTTCGCAGTCTGGCAGCATATTATACCTCTCCAGGCCGTACCAGCGATCATACCGCAAGCCATTTTCGAAGCCATTGTTGCGGCCATTCTACTTGTGTTGATAGCTCGTGCAGTTTACATTGTGCAAGGACGTTTTGTTCGTGCGCCCGAGACAAAATCGCGCGATGAATTGCCGTATTAACCATGCTCGAAGTCAATAACGTTACCTTTAGTTACAGTACACACGGGGAGCAAGATGCTCTCCCAGCGCTACATGAGGTAAATCTCTCCATCCCTCCTGGGGAAACGGTTGCCATCATCGGGCATAACGGCTCAGGAAAGAGCACTTTGGCAAAGCTCCTCGCTGCCATTTTAAAGCCTACCAGTGGTCTTGTGCAGGTCGATGGTTTACGCACCGATGCAAGTGGCGAAGATCTGTGGACGATTCGCCAGCGGGTGGGCATCGTCTTCCAAAATCCGGACGACCAACTGGTGGCGAGTACAGTCATCGACGACATTGCCTTTGGCCCAGAGAATCTTGGCTTGCCACGCTTTGAAATTGAAGAACGCATACAGGAGGCAATGGCGCTACTCGACCTGGAAGCATACGCAGAGATGGCCATCAAAGATTTATCGATAGGCCAGAAACAGCAGGTGGCAATAGCCGGTGTACTGGCCATGCGCCCGCGCTACTTACTCCTCGATGAGCCAACCACCATGATCTCCAATCATACGGCACGTCGTTTATTAGACACTGTTTATAGACTCTCCCAGGAGCGTGGTATCAGCGTCATCCACATTACCCACTTCATGCACGAGGTAACTGGTTTTAAACGGGTCATTGTTATGCACGAGGGACACGTGTTGATGGACGACACACCGGCCAGCATTTTTGCACGAGCCGGCGAACTACAGGCAGTAGGATTAGATGTCCCTATGGTCACAAAGCTGGGCCGACGCTTACATCAACAGGGCTGGTCAAGACTACCAGAGGTCATACTCTCTATCGACCAGTTAAAGGCTAACCCATGCTCTTCGAACTAAGAGATGTGCATTATGTATATATGCGCGGAACGCCTTTTGCCTCCGAGGCACTGAGAGGTCTCTCGCTCTCTATTCCCGCAAACCAAACGGTAGCCCTGGTAGGACCGACCAGGGCAGGTAAATCCACAGTTGTCGATCTACTTGCCGGTTTGATAAAACCAGGCCCAGGAACTATCCTCTTCGAAGATGCTGACATAGCTGCACCCTCTTTCGACATCAAGCGCATCCGCTCTACAGTTGGCATCGTATTTCAGTCACCCGAGGCACAGATCTTCGAAGAGACCGTTGGCAAAGATGTTTCCTTTGGCCCACGCAGCAAAAAGATGCCGTTAGCAGAGTCGCGCCGGTTGGTTCAGGAAGCGCTGGAAGCAGTTGGACTGCCGTATGAAGATTTTCGCATCCGCTACACCTATGCTCTCAGTGGCGGAGAGAAACGCCGTGTCGCTATTGCCGGTGTACTCGCACTACAACCGAAAGTCATTGTTTTCGATGAGCCAACGGCGGGACTTGATCCTCGTGGACGGCGGGAACTGCTTGATCTGATTGTGAAGTTGAAACAAGACCACAACCTCACTGTTGTCTACACATCCAGTAACCTGGAAGATGTCGTTGAGCTGGCAGACACCATCTATATACTCAATCAAGGGCGATTGGTATTTAGTGGCACGCCTCGCGAGATACTAGCGCACGTACACGAGTTGACAGAACTAGATATCGCACTGCCAGAGGCTGCACAGATTGCCCTGGCCTTGCGCGAAGTTTTTCCCACTCTACGTACCGATGTAGTGAACCTGGCAGAATTGGAGGAGGAAATAGTTAAACAATTCACCATACCTATCAGGACTGATAGGGAAACGAGGGCGCAATGATTGAACTCTCTAGAAATATCACCTTCGGTCAATATGTAAACAACAGTTCAGTCCTGACGCGCCTGGATCCTCGAGCCAAACTGCTCTGTGCCCTGCTCCTGATAGCCCTGTTTAGCTATGTTAGCAACTTTACAGCTCTGGCTGTATGCTTCCTTTGCTGCATCTTTTTGCAAGCGGTTTCTCGCATTTCCGTTCTCTATGTCCTGCGCGGTTTCAGGCTCATCGTCATCTTTTTGGGCTTTCTCTACATTCTCCAGGTTGTCTTTTACTATTCACCCACGCAACACACCAGCTTGATATGGCAGTGGGGCATCTTTGCAGTTTCCTGGGAGGGCATTCTTCGTAGCGCAGTAACAATTATACGCATCCTCTTGCTTTTTTATCTTGCATCTATGCTCATGTTCACAACTTCACTGGTGGATCTCACCGATGGTTCAGAGGCACTGCTCTCGCCACTCCAAAGGCTTGGAGTGCCTGTTAACGGAATGGTCATGGTATTTGTCATTGCCTTTAAGTTCGTGCCTATCCTTGTTACTGAGATAGAGCGTTTGATAAAAGCCCAGGCCGCACGCGGCGCATCCTTCACCCAGGGAAATGTTGCTCAGCGTGTTACCAGATTTAGCTCACTACTGATACCCCTGTTTGTAAGTGCCTTCCGCCGCGCCGAGGCTCTAACCATCGCCATGGAGGCGCGCTGCTACGCCGGTGGAGTACGTGGTTGGCGACGCAGCAAACGCCGCGAGCTCCACTTTAAACGTTTCGATGTGCTGGCATTGGCATTGACGATCATTTTCTGTGCTGTAACAGTTATTCTGAACCTGGTTGCGCGGTACTAAGGGCCCGATAGCCATCTGTCAAGCCCTATCTGCCTCGCCAAAGGGCTTCTCAAAAGTTGTCAAATCTACCTCCCGCCCCACCCCGAGAAGAGGAAGAGCAAAGAGTTACATTTTCATCACGAAAAGCCGTGAGCCACGATGGCAATCAATATCAAACAGATCAGAATACTACCAAGCCAGAAAGCAGCATGAAGCGCATCATTTCTCTGCGGCATAGGAGGTAGTTCCTCCGGGGCCGGCAGTAGTAGCCTGTGTTCCTCTACATCCTCCGCTGGAGCCAGTGATTGGAAAGTCTGGGCCACACTGTCGGGTATAGCTTGAGGGGGTGGTTCAAAACGCTGCTTCCCCCCGAAAACTGGCTGCGGCATAAATGACGGGGGTGATTCAAAGCGTTGGCCCTGGCCAGCTCCAGGGACAAGCGTACCAGTTACAGAACGCATCGCCAGTAGGTCCTGGCGTAGTTCAGAAGGACGCTGATAGCGCTGGCTGGCAACGGGACGTAATCCTTTGGCCAGGATGGCATCTAACTGCGCCGAAACGTACGGATTAAGCCGTTGTGCCTGGGGAATACTTCCGCTTACTCCTGCGGGCACACTACCGGTAACGGTGTGGTAAGCCGTCGCCAACAATGAAAAGAGATCAGATCGTACATCGATCACTCCACGAACAAACTCTGGAGCCGTATAGACGGAAAGGCGCGTACGATCAATGCCAGAGATAAACTGTGTTGCACCACCAGCAAGGACGATGGAGAAGTTAGTCAGAACATACCGGGAACCAGAGCGTGTTATCATGATATGTTCCGGGCTAATGAGACCATGCACCAACGGCGGAGATTGTTGCGCGAGTAATTCTAAAACTTCAGTCATTTGGAGGCAACATTCAATGATATCTTGCTCCTGCAAAGCCCTACCGGTACGACGCATGCGAGACAATAAAGACTCCCCGTCGATAGGTTCAAAAACAAAGAAGCTTCGTCCACGATCACTGAAGGCATCCCAAAGTGTTGGTATATGGGGATGCCTACCAACAGATGTCAAGGCTATCGTTGCAGTACGCAATGTAGATTGCATCACAACAGAACTACTATCCGGTAGCACCACTTCGCACATCATCACCTGTGAAGCGCCCCGTTGAGCATCCTGCGCAATCCACCTGGTTTCAGAAACGCCCGATAACCATTCCTGGCTTCCTTGCCTTTCCTGCAGGCGATACCGCCCATCACGCAAGAGAGTTCCGGGCATAAGTTGCTGGTTATCCGCTGTGAGGGGCTTTACCGGATTCTGTGATGGCGAAGCCAAATTCCTTTGCGCTGAGGACGGCATCTGCCTGGGCCTTGTCAAGGGGTCGGTGACTAACCGGCTGGCACGGGGAACATTTTGCAAGCGCGGCACGTTCTGCCTCGGGGTACCGGTAGACTGTCCCAACTGAGACGATGGGTGCGGGCGCGATGGCACATTCCTCGGAGATAACACATCAATATGTGGCGACCCCGTTCGCATTGCAGCCTGTCTAGAAGCCTGTCCAAAATTGGGCTGTGCTTGAGACAGTGTTCGATCCGGGACATTATTGTGTCCAACTCCTGATATCGATGGGGAGGGAGAGGGGACAGAAGGACGGGGAGTCTCCGGCACCGGCAACGATGAAAAATTAAAGGGCTGCGGCATATTTGGTGCCTGCGTAGAAATAGGGAACTGGGGGGTGTTCGGCACCATTGTTGATTCTCTCGAAAAGGCTGGGGCGTTTGATGGCAAATTGCCGGAAGAAGATCTTCCTAATGGACCGCTTGACTGCGGTCGTAAAAGTGGTGATCCACTAGAACCATCAGGCTGCCTGGGTTGCTGCGAAATATTTTGCTGTGTTGGGGCAGTGTTACGTCCTGAAGGCCCGAGTTGACCAGGTATACGTATCACGAGACCACAACGTGTACAAGGACTCCTGCTTGCATCCCATTCATTCCCACAACGTGGACAAATCATGATATACCCCTCTCTACGTTCGAGTAAACTAACACGCAAAACGTAGTGCGGTTAAATAACTCGACGTATTGGATGCCAGAAATAGTGCTGCCCCTATAATCTCATCAACCTTTGCGACTTTCCCCCAGAAGGCTCGCTACCTGAATCACCCGTTCTTAACTTATCTCGCGCTGAGTATAGTAGAGAACATGCAGGAATGTCAATGTATTTAACCATTATTCCTAGCACTTTTATCTCACTTTTTAAGATTGCGCCCAATAGGGGCCAGGCCAACCAGGAATACCTCCAGGGCCTTTGCCAGTTCGTAAAGCTGCGTCGCCTCGGGTATGGAAACCTCGTGTCCGGCATGTGCTACCTGGTAGAGCAATTGCACGGCAGGATGTTTTGTGGGTGAAGCTGGTTCAGATGTAGCAGAGCCGAGCAGAGCAGCACGCATGGCATCCACGCTCGCATTCACTTCCTCAAGATTGGCGATGTCTATAAAGCTGGCAGGCTTGACCTGGCCTTTGCCTTTGTTGCCTGCTCGTTCCGCTTCCCATTGGCGCCTTCCCTGTTTACCAGCGGCACAATAACAGAACTCCGGGTGGGTGGAATCAGAGTTTAACAAGCCAGTGTCATCACAGATTGGGCAAATAGGCATAGTTGGCCTCCTCGTCATCAAACATATTAACACACTGAAAGTACTATACCACACAACAAGTCCAGAGGGCAGGTAATCCCTATTGGCGTCAACCTCAGCGGGATTGTTAAGGGCGGCAGCCCCTAACCTGGGGCTTGGAGCACAGCCCCAACTTTTTCCTCTCCTATGCGCCGCATGCGGCGGCGCACAAGAAAACGAGCTACGAGAGCCGTTGCTTACCCGTCAAATAATCCTTGAGCATATCCTCACAGTCGAAAGCAAGCCTCCCAAAAACTTCTCCAGGTTCGCGCCAGCATGCCCTGCCTTCACTAGAGTCCTGTAGCGTCCCGCTAACAATAGAGCCTCTATAGGCAATGGAAGCAGCACGAAAACGAGGATCACGCCCGAGCCCGGAATAGACGCCAACGATCCCATCGAGCGTGACCGTGTAGCCCGTCTCCTCGCGAACTTCGCGCAATACACACTGCTCCACGGTTTCCTTGTAGCGGACTATCCCCCCAGGAATGGTATAGCCCATACCATCTGAACGATCTATCAACAGAATCCTACCATCCCGCTCAGTAATGACACAGGCGCTGAGTATAGGAGAGATTTGCCCCAGGGTGAGAAGAGCAATGATACGGAATACCAGTCCTGCAATTATCCCCTTAATCTTCTCTTTCATCGTGGATGCCATCCCCCTTCAACAAGTCTGACTCTTCTTCAATTGTTGTGGACTTCAGTAGTATGTTCGCTAGTATATTAATAATCGGGGCTTTTGACAAGGTCGCAAAACCATCACAGCAGGGCGCGTGAATTCTTGTGCACATGAATTGACAAGTCCAAATACGCCTACTATACTATATTCAGTTACCTCACTAGGTGAAACATCTGATCTTGCCTATTCTGGGGGTGCTTGCGATTGGCTTTCCGCTTTGGGCGCTCGTGCAGCCAGGACAACCTGCGCCGTTTAATCTCTTCCCCTGGATTGCCCTCGCGATTGTTGTCCTCGCGCTCATCTACGCTACGATCCTCAGCCGGAGAGATCCGACACTGGGGGACCGTGTGGGATCGATCATCGCGGACCGCGAGTAGCTTGGAGGCTGGAAGGACCTCAGGAGAGCTTGATGTATCGCCTACTCGCCATAGACCTCGATGGTACCCTACTCACACCCCAGAAGCTAATTACACCTCGTACACGTGATTTGTTATGTCAAGTCTCGGAGACTGGCATAGCTATTGTGATCGCAACCGGTCAGACCTCGCAAGTACTGCGTCACGAATGCGGAGCGCTGCCACTGAGGTGGTCTCCCTCTTGGCTGTGGTTGGTAGAATAGAGGAAAAACTGGCAGAAGAAGGGGGCCCCAGGCATCATGGAAGAAAAGCAAATAGCATCAATTGGCTCGTTCTGCTTGAACGAAGCCTGTGAAGAGTATCAGCAAGTAAATCATGGTAACATGATGAAATATGGCCAAACCGAGAAAGGGGTGCAGCGCTATCGCTGTAAAAGCTGTAAGAAGACATGTACCAAGACCAAGGGGACGATGTTTTACCGGTGTCGGCATTCGGAAGAGGAAATCGGAGAATGCATGCAGATGCTTGGAGATCGCCATAGTTTAGCAGCGATCCACCGCAGAAAAGGGGTGAAAGAAGAAACGGTATGCAACTGGTTAGAGCGAGCCGCCTCCCATGTCGAACAGTTTGAGGAGGGGATCGTGAGAAAGCATAAACTCAGTCGTGTGCAGACAGACGCCCTGTGGACGTACGTCGAACACAAGGGTGAAAAAGGGGGAAGTTAGAGGAAGAAACCAGAGGAACATTAGATTAGGTGATATAACTCCGCAATCACTGATAACAGATGAAAAAACATATATAGAGAATTAAGTGTTCAGCATGGTGAAGAGGAGGTGAACAAAGAAGTCACCATCAGTGTAGAGAGGGCAAAATAAGCTCTTCAATCACGAATGCAACGCCATCCTCAGCATTGCTCAGTGTCACATAATCTGCTGCCATCTTCATCTCCTCGGGAGCATTATCCATTGCTACACCCAGTCCGGCGAAGTGCAGCATCCCGATATCGTTGTGATTGTCCCCAATCGCTACAATCTCTTCAGGCCCGATACCCAGGTCAGCGGCGATCATCTTCAGTGCATTGCCTTTCGAGGCCTCGGGGTGGAGAAACTCCAGCAGGTCGTACGCTGATTGCGTAACATAGAGTTTGCCTGCAAAGCGTCTTTCAAGTTCTTGCCGCTTTGCTATCAATGTGCTTTCTTCTCCAACCGCTGCCAGTTTAATGCAGGGTAGAGGATAAAGCGAAGCTACATCACCAACTTCTATAACAGATGGCACTGGCGGGCGATACCACTCACGTGCTCGCGGTGTGCCAGTATCTACATAAACACGCTGATAGTTATGGTAGGCACGAAAAAGGTCGAAAGAACGTAGTGTATTAAGTGTTGGCAAGATGTGTTCAGGAGGTATAAGCTTCTCATGGAGGATATATCCCGTATGTATATCAGCAATGATTGCTCCATTCTCAATGATTTGCGGCGCGTTAAGCGGTAATCCTGCGCAGGTATGTCGGAGTACGGATAGCGTCTGTCCTGTAGCGATAACGATGGTGATGCCTTTCTCTGCTGCTTGACGCAATGCTTGATACGTTCGAGGGGTAATAATCTTTGTAGGCCTCGGTGTGAGCAGGGTGCCATCGAGGTCTATGGCAATGAGACGGTACATGAAGGGCTCCTAGATGTTCTCTCGTATGTAGGGTAAAACCCGACAAATAGGAAAAAAATTCCACTGAAGATATCATTCTTTTGCTTATTCAGAAGCAATTCCTTAAACCACTCAATGCACCATTTCGCTACCAAATGATTCTACAAAAATATTATTCGGTAATCATAGCTTCTAAAGAAGTAATAGAATATAGGCCAAACGGATATTCTCTATTGTTACAAAAAGGGCAAACTTTAGCAAGTACGCATATTGCTGACGATATTAATTTTGATTCTTTTCATAACATCCTCTATTATAGCGCAACGTCTAGGTATATAAACCCACCAGAAAGTCTTCGTGAATATCAAGATACCGAAGTCATGACAGGAGTTGAGAGCTGGCGGGATCGCACAGAACTGCAAAAACTGCTTACTAAAGCAGAGGCACTTGGTAAGACGAGTGAGATTGTTGTCGTTGTGGATCACCCCGACCGTTTTGCCCGAGGCCTCGATTTAGTGCTCTTAGTTGAACTGCTCACCTACTATAACGCTCGTGTCGAGTTTGTCCAGCAAAAGTTTGAAGACACGGACGAGGGAAAACTTGTCCTTCACCTGGAAAGCTATTCGTCTAAAAAGGAATGGCAGAGGATTAAAAAACGAACGCATGATGGGATTGTTGATCGTGTCTACATGGATAAAAACACACCGCGCGCTAAAAAGTGGTACCGTCCGCCGGTGCCCCCCGCTATAGAAGTTGAGGATGTGGTGAGTCTCTATCCACAAAGATGTATCAAAGTTGTCGGCATTGGTGATGCAGAGACCTTACGAGACAAGCGACAAGAACTTGAACGCATCTTTGCAGGCAAACTCTACGTCACGCAATCCTCTTTCGATATCATTGAGTTCCTCCATCCAGAGGTCTCGAAGGGCAATGCGTTGCAAGCGATCGCGGCAGACCTGGGCATCGCTCCACAGGAGGTCGTGGCCATCGGTGATAACCACAACGACA
>WNFY01008968.1_pt1 | contig 11998 bp, 11 predicted proteins | sample 5400091 | NCBI WGS metagenome assembly WNFY01 (sample SAMN13153364, study PRJNA577476) | soil metagenome | isolation source: 60 cm soil or saprolite under grassland replicate 1 | place: USA:California | collected 2016-06-15 | reverse complement strand
AACGATGGAACGCCATGTTACAACCCGGAATGTGTTCCGCGATGGTGTCGGTGAGCAGAACGTGGCTGGGACCGCCCGGCGCCGCTGCGACACAGGCCTGGATCCAGTTTTCTGCCGGTGGCGTGACGTTCGGTCCGCCCACTCCCGCGTAGCCACCGCTCAGAAGTGTGCCGATTAGATAATAGAGCCAATCGACATCCGCCATGCAGTCGGAATCGGTATAAGCAAACACGTCGCCCTTCGCCACCCCGGCGCCGGTATTACGGGCGTGACTCAATCCCTGATTGTTTTGATGGATATAACGCACCCCCGGGAACTGCGCCGCGATGTAAGCTGTGTCATCGGTCGATCCGTCATCAACGAGAATCACTTCGTATTCGAGATAATTAAGTTTGGCTAACGACTTTAGGCAGGCTGCGAGCGTCCGGCCGCCGTTATACGAACAGATAATTACCGATACGAATGGCGCGCGCTGCAACGGGCAAAGCGGCAATCCAGAGCTGTCTTGGGCCAGTTTTTCTCGAAGCGCGTAAAACGCTTTCTTCGGTTCCCGCTCCCGTGTCACGATCCCAAATGCCCAATCTGTGATTTCCTGTCCCCCGGTGAACCATTCATCGGTCCAGGTAAAGAAGATCGTTCCGGCAAGACCGCACTTCATTACGCTATCGATGTGCCACCTGAGCATTTCGGCCTGTTCCTCCTCAGAATGCCTGATGGTGTCCATGCCGAATTCTCCGAGAATCAGCGGGCGTTCTTGCGCGAGATTTTGCAGCCGCAGCAGGTAACGTTCGAAGTCCCGCTGATTGTGCAGGTAAACATTGAAACAGCAAAAATCGACGTTCTGAGGGAGAAGATATTCGGTTGGAGGATAAGTGGCGTAGGAAAAAAGCGCAGCGGGGTCAGCTGCCCGCCCGACCTGAATCAATTCTTCGACAAATTCCATCACTCGGCGCGCGCCAAGCCAGCGCACCATGGTGCTGGGAATTTCGTTTCCGACAAGATATCCGAAAACCGCGGAGTGCGCCGCATTAGCACTCACTCCTGCACGCACTGCTTCAGCAATATCACGGCGCGCTTTTCGCTCGGCCAAAAACTCGACATGCTTCGCCCATGGCAATGTAATGAGCACACGCATGCCGCCACTTGCGCAACGATCGAGAAACCATCGCGGTGGAACATGATAGATCCGCACCACGTTGAAGCCAGTCTGGCGCATCAGCGCCAGATCGGCGTCAACCTGCTCTGGTCGTCCGAGATAATTTCCGTCTGCGTCCGGCCTAAATGGACCGTAGGTGATCCCTTTAAGGAAAAATTTCCGGTCACCTTCGAAAAAGAATTTCGCGACTGCGCGAATGCGCGAGTTGGTGCTCACAGCGGCAGTTTCCTAGTCCATGCAACCGACTCACGCAAGGTGGATCGACCCGAACAGCTTTCGAGACCGCATGCTATACGAATGCGATTTGGCCGCCTGAGTAGCATCGGAACCGCCACAGCGCGCGTCCGCCCATCTGTGGGCAAGGCGCTGCTCGATCAATTAGCCCAGCGTTACAAATCGACGGGCGCGCGACTCAATCGACTAATGCACGATTTCATCCAGCGCTTCGCGCAATACGACGCCGGTGCGGGCGATGTCCTCCGGCGCGTGCGCTGTGGAAATGAATCCGGTTTCGAATTGCGACGGCGCGAAATAAACACCGCGCCTCAGGCAAGCGTGGAAAAATTTGGCGAACATTTTCAAATCGCTCCGTTGCGCACTGGCAAGATCAACAATCGGCCCCGGGGCGAAGAACAAACAAAACATTGATCCAATCCGATGAAATGTGGTGCCGATTTTTGTATGCGCGATAGCCTCGCGCGCGAACTCTTCAAATTGTGCGCCAAGTTCTTCCAGCAGTTTCCATCCATTGATTCGTTCCAGCTCGCCCAATTGCGCGAGGCCGGCCGCCATTGCGAGCGGATTCCCGGAGAGTGTTCCTGCCTGGTAAACAGGGCCGTCGGGCGAAAGTTGATCCATAATTTCGGCGCGCCCGCCAAACCCGCCGACCGGCAGCCCCCCACCAATCACTTTTCCAAGAGCGGTCAGATCGGGTTTGATCTCGTAAATTTCCTGAGCACCCCCGCGGACGACACGGAACCCGGTCACCACTTCGTCCAGGATCAAGAGCGCGCCATGCCTTGTGCATTCCTCCCGCAGGATCGATAGAAGGTTTCCCTTTGGAAAATAAAGCCCGGCGTTTGCCGGGATCGGCTCAACGATCACCGCTGCGATTTGATTTTGATTCTCACGAAACGCTTTTCGCACCACATCGACATCATTGAATGGCAGCGAAATTGTGAGATCGACAAATGCTTGTGGTACTCCGGCGCTGTTGGGCTGGCCGTGCGTCAGCGCGCCGCTCCCCGACTTCACGAGCAGCGGGTCAACATGTCCATGATAGCAGCCATCGAATTTGATGATTTTATTGCGGCCCGTGAACGCGCGGGCCAGCCGTATACAGGACATAGTTGCTTCTGTGCCGCTGTTGACCATCCGCACCTTTTCGATCGACGGCATCCAGTCGCAGATTAATTCTGCCATTTCGACTTCGAACGGGTTTGGTATTCCGAAACTCAAGCCGCGCGAGGCAGCTTCGCAGACAGCATCGATAACCACATCCGGCGCCTGACCGAGAATCGCTGGTCCCCAGCTGCCGACGTAATCGATGTACTCGTTCCCATCGACATCCCAAATCTTCGAGCCTTTTGCGCGCGCGACAAAGAACGGCTCGCCGTTCACGTTGCGAAACGCCCGCACCGGCGAATTAACTCCGCCAGGGATCCGTTTTTTGGCGGCGGCAAATAGTTGAGAGGAGCGAGAACTCATGCGCCGACGATAATCGTTAAATCATTAAATCCCTAAATTGTTCGCAGCTTACTCCTCCATCACTCCAATACTTCATCACTCCGCGATTGAGCTTCATTGACACTTACGCTCCAAACCAGGATAGTTTGCCTCTTCTCAAAAACCGGCGGGGTAGCCAAGTGGTAAGGTCGCGGTCTGCAAAACCGCTATTCGCGGGTTCGATTCCCGCCCCCGCCTCCAATCCCAAGAGGTTTTTTTGGGCTGTTCTGGACGGTACTTGAGGCGACGCAACTCTGCCACACGGGCGATATGCCTGTGTTCCGACGTTTAGCCGGCGCGTTATTTCAGCGCCGTTCGGGACGCTACTTTGGCGGGATCTCGAAGTGTATCGTCTCCTATGACGATCGTGTCGCCACTAAATGGCGGCATTGGCTTGACCGGAAAGCGTGGACGCAAAACGCTAAAACAGTCCGCTGCAAGTGCAAGGAAAACGACTACGAACACTGCTGCACACTTCATGTAAGCGGCTTTTATCGGCTGAATCGTCCGATGACAAGGAAATTTGACTACAGTTTGTGGCTCGAAGCCCGGCTCATAGCAACATGATGGATAAAAGCGACGGACGCGGACTGTCCGAGCCGAAATTTGGAACTCGATTTGGTTTTTTGAGTTTTCGAATTAAGATCACGCGCTGTGCCACAGTTTACTTATCGTGCGCGTAACGCACAGGGCAGTCTGGTCGAGGGAGTGCTCGATTGCCCGGACCGAGCGGTTGCGATTCGACAAATCGAATTGCAACAGTGCATTCCGATCCGAATCGAATTAGTGGCCGCCGAGGCAAAAGTAGCAGGGCGAGATGGTGCGGCGCCAGTCGCTTCGACTCAGAATCTGAAGATTCCGCACGGGCAATTGCTGATTTTCACCGAGCAACTAGCCAATCTTTTGCAAGCGGGAATGACCCTCGACGAGGGACTATCGGTTCTGGAAAAGCGTTTGAAACAGCCACGCTTGCATCAAGTGACGCACGCATTGCATCAGTCGCTAATCGACGGCCGCAGTTTCTCGCAAGCGCTGCGCGAGTTCCCGCGCGCTTTTACGCCGCTGTATGTAAATCTCGTGGCAGCGGGGGAAGCTAGTGGCGCGCTGCCGCAAATTCTGCTCCGGCTGGTTAAACACCTGATGCAGGCAAAAGAATTGCGTGATCGTGTGCAGCAAGCGTTGATTTATCCGGCGATTCTGGCCATTGCGGGAATCGGTCTGGTCACGCTTTTTGTTACCTTCATGGTGCCGAAACTCGCCAGCTTTATGGCACAGGTCCAAACTGGCGGCTCGCTGCCATTTGCCACGCGAACTCTGCTGCAGATTCATCACCTTATCGTTGGGTATTGGTGGGTCGGCGTGCTTCTGGCGGTAGGCGCGATGGTGGGGTTTCGGATCTTTGTGCGCTCAAATGAAGGACGCATCGCCTGGGATCGTTTTCGTCTGGCAATCCCAGGCTATGGGCGAGTAATCCGTCACCGTTATTACGCGCAGTTTGCGCGCACGCTTGGAACATTATTGGAAAATGGCGTATCCCTGCTGCGCGCGCTCGATCTCGTAACCGAGATCGCGGGTAATCGGTTTCTCGAAGCAAAATTGGCCGAAGTTCGTCGTGCGGTCATTGATGGAGCGACACTTTCCGCTGCGCTGGCAGAACAAAAAGTGTTTCCCGATTTGTTTACCGATATGATGGCGGTTGGAGAGCAGACCGGGCACTTCGGGGAAACCGTCCAGACCATCGCAGATGTTTACGAACGCGAACTTGACCGGACGAGCTCGATCCTGTCACAATTGATTCCGCCGATGATCATCGCAGTGATTGCACTTGTAATCGGGCTGGTTGTTTACAGTGTTCTTTCGGCAGTCTTCGAGATGACACGTAGCCTGCAATTTCGACCACATTAAGAACTTGCAGATTTAGCCCCGCCAAAATAATCTGGCCGACCAAATGGTTCGCATAATTCTTTTGGCATTATTATTTGGGACTGTTTCGCGCGTTTATGCGCAGGAAGCTTTTAGCGACGAGTTACATGCCTCGATTGAAACAAGACCGGATCAGGCGCCGGCGGAAAGCGCGTGGCTCGATCTCCGGCAAAACGCGCCTCAGAATTCGAAAACGCAGGAGGCGCCGCCTTGGGTGGAAGCAGTCACTCTGTCGGCCACCCCATCGGTAGGTGACACGTCGTCGAAGAGCGTCTTCCGCATTCGCGTCGCGCCTCCGGGACCTGATTATCAAGTCCTCCTTTGCCGCTTGTTTTTCGATGACAAACCGGGTCAGCAACCGGAACTGATTGCGTGGGATGAGTCCGGTGCGCACGTTATGCGTTCTGGCGCGCTCGGTTCGGGGATTGATCTGCCCACTTCTGATTCGGTGATGATTCCCATGACCGGTGCTTCGTCGATTGATATCGAAGTTCCAGGAGATGGGAAAACCGTGCGGGCTGCGTACCTCGATTGGATGGCCAGCAGTGCGGTGGTTCATCCGCTGAATGCCGATCGCCGCGAAATAATTCCGGAACCATTCTCATCGATGCCGCCGTTGCACTCACCCTCTGAAGACCTAGAGCATTTTGGAACTGTCACTGCAACGCTTGCAGAAGAACCAATCAAAATTGGCACGGACATTCAAGAAAGCGCCGCTTTTCAATTTGGGATCGAGGCCCAGTCGCTGGCAGCGCTACTCACTTTCGAGGTCGCCAATCCGCGTGTCGATGCTCCACCGGAGATTTATCTCAATGGTCAAGACATTGGGCCAGTTTCCCTGGTGTTGCCGGAACTGGCAGACCCAGGTTATCGCGGCCAGATGGAGTCGCTCCTCAAACAAATGTATTTTCGATATACGGGTTGGCTGCGCGCACAAAAGATTGTCCCAATAACAAGCCTGAAAGTCGGAACAAATGATTTGATCGTCGTGAACGGAGCCGGCAGCGGTAATTCCGCGATCCGCGGCACCCAGATCCAGCTAAAATATCTCTGGGACAAATCGGATTATCTTCTCAAAACCGGCCAGTAGAAAATTTCTGCTGGAAAATTGTTACGCCAGTGAGAATTTAGGGGCCTCTCTTTGGGAATCTGGGAATGACAATACGAAGCAAGCAACAGGGATTCACGCTCCTTGAGATCATGATCGTCGTCGGCATCATCGTCATTCTTTTGGGATTGGCGATCTCGAAAATTGGCAATCCGACCGGGTTCGCCAAGCAGACAGCCGTTCGAGCCGACGTTCAAGCGATCGGGACGCAGCTGCAGCTTTATGAAAGCATGAATGGCTTTTACCCGACGACTGAGCAAGGTTTGCAGGCGCTGGTCACGCAACCCAGCACCGATCCGCGGCCCACCCGCTGGTACCAATTGTTCAAGCAAGTGCCAAAGGACCCGTGGGGCAGCGAGTACATTTACGGTTGTCCCGGCCAGAAACATCCCGACAGTTACGACCTGTATTCCGCAGGACCTGATCGGAGACAGGACACCGGAGACGACGATTGGGGCGAGTAAGTCAGCTCTATTCGCGCCGATCAGTAAGACTGTGGCGGCGCAGTGCTGAGATTTGGCTTCATTGACCGACCGGCACTCGGCTTCCGCGGAATCACTCCTCGCGCATGAGGACGGGTTATTTCCCCCCGCCCTGGAAGCGACAGTGAGGGGGGGGTAGATAGGGAGGAGGGTACGCCCGGTCCGGCTGGCACCGTCCGTGGCATGGGTTGCATCCCCGCCGCGAGCGGCGAATTCGGATTCGGCTGCGTTTGAGGCGGCCTGTTGGAGGCCCGCTGCGACAGAAGCGCCTCGTTGAAGGTAAGAGTCGCAAAATTTCCATCCTTGCTAATTGTCACTTTCGTCGCCCCTACACGCTCCGACCATTCGATATTGGCGATGCCATAGCCATCCACTGGTTCTCTCGTGGTGAGATATTTTTTGAAATTTTGGTCGGAAGTGGAAGCGATCGTAACCAGATCGCCTTCCGGCGAATGCGCGGCGTTGGCTACATACAGGTCTTTCGCAAAATCGGGTGTCGCTTCGGGCAAGCCACCTGCTGTAGCGATTGCAAAGGGCGACTTATCCACCATCGCAGAATAGCGATCGAAATTAAATCGCGGCGGAAGAACATCGCCGGCCTGGCTGGGGATGGCACCGAGCAGCGCCAGGATCGAGATGAGTGTGAGGGAATACTTCATGATTACTACCTTATTTTGCCTTTTGTGTCGGCGCAAACCAGCGGGCGATTTTAAACTTACCGCGCATCATCGTCGGATCACTGCCATCTATCGCGAGGTTCACATTTTCGAATACTAGGAAAGCATCCGGCTGTTGCACATCATAAAGAAAATGCACCAGGGGCGGCCACGCGCTTTTGGTTTCGATTGCAGCGAATACCGCCTGATGGTAAGGGGTTGTTTCACCAGAGCCAATCGCGGGATTCTCGATCAAGACATTATGCTTGCCGGCCACTTCCCTTAACTGGTCAAGCAGGGCGGAAGCTTCCGCGGGATTCTTAAGCGTTGGTTGATGTTGCCGGATCCACTCGTCGCGTTTAATCCAGAGATCGCGTTCTTTCATGTAAAGGGCTTGCTCGGCCAACGTCGCTTTGCGGGTAGCCAGCTCGCTGCGTGCGCGACCCAACGCGCCAAAAATCCAGCTCAGAATCAAAAGATTCACAACCACGAAAAGCGAGCCGGCAACAATCCATGAAAGCACACGCTCACGTGGGTTCATTCGCTCATACCAGGCCGGCATCATTGTGGTCTCCCCTCCAATCGAAACTGCGCATGGTCATTTGGCAAAATGCGAGGCGAGGCCATGTTGAATTGAAAGATTTGCAGCCCGGAATTCTTCTTTACGTTCTCGATGAACTTGTAAGCAAGATCGGCCGAATTCGCTTCGCCTTCGACGGAAATCTGCCGAGCTGACTGGTTGTATGTAGTGATACGCACATCGGTGGATGGCAGACTCTCGAAAAGATGCTGCAAAATTTCGACCGGGTAATAGCGCGAATCGATAGCAGGCGCCAACGCCTTCCAATTCTCCTCCGTGGCGCGAATAAACTCCGTCTTCGGCGCGTCACTCACTATGCGTCGCTCCAGGCGTCCAATCGCGAAGCGCATGAAGCCGAGGTATGCCAACAAAAGAAAGAGGAGCGCGGCGTAAGCGCCGCCTGCCCAAACGAGCCGCTTTCGCCATTCCGCTTGCTTGGTTAGTTGGGCGCGCCGGCGTCGCCAGCTTTCTGGTAGCAGATTTAGTTTAATCGAAGCAGGTGGGAGTTCGATACCGACTATCTCGGCCGGGCTTGCCAGAATTCCCTGGACCGCGTCGCGCAGTTGATAACAACTCTCGTCTAGCAATACACTCGGATCCGACACATTTATGCCTTGGAGCTCAGCGCTCAATCGCAACTGTGGCAGTTCCATTTCCAGTTGTTTGCCGTTCCCGTTTTCAAATGCTCGGGCAAGACTCAGTTTTCCATTCTCTGTCATGGCATAAACGAGAGGTTGAAACCACGCTTTCGTTCTCGTTTTGCTCGATCAATTCGAAGTCAGTGGTCACTTCATCGGCTGAAAATGGCAACGCCTTCTCGATCTGGATCCGGATCATCTCGGGAAACTCTGCCGAATCGATCGTGGGTAAACGAAATCGCTGAGCGAGCACGCTCGTGACGGGAAGTCCAAGGACGAAGTCGTCGGTTGCAGTAAGTAACGGCACCGCTTCATCGAGCGTCTGCAGCTTGCGTACATTCCACGATCCGTTTTGCTCGGCTGAACGCAGAAAGCTCCAGCCGTGCGCGGTAGGAATGATAAAAACGGATGTCGCTCCGGTCTCGATATTAAAGCTCCTTCCAGGTGATCACTTGAGGAATACTACCTCCTTTTCGAACTATCATCTGCAAAGAGCGTGTAAGGTTGCCTGATTTTCCCATACTCAAAATGCGAAAAGTTTGGTCTTTGAAGACGACCAAGCCCGCGATCTGCTGAAATTGCTCAGGTGTCAGACCCAGCGCGATTTGGACATCAGCCAAGCTACCGAACTGGGTGTCATCGGCTGTTCCATCGATTCCGTCCGGGCCACGCCTCAACTGTAAGAAGCGGTCAACCAAATCGTCTCCCATACCTGGCAAAGAGCGCAAGACATCGCGCGAAGCCCAGACGAGATCGATTGGGCCGGAACTGTTGATGGAAAAATCCGCGTCCCAATCTGGCCTCGAAGTGAACTCCGCCCAGCCAAAGACTTTTTTGAGGTCGTCCACAGAAGTCAGCGGGGCATGCGCTGGATGGTAATCGTCACTTTCCGGCGGAGCGTTCAAGTGATGAAGCCCAACGTTTGGCGACACCCAATCAAGCAGAGAATCCATCATCGTGTCACGATCATTGAGTTCGAGGCCTTTGAGCTCAAGATATCGGCGCAAAATTCCGACACGCGTGGGATCCTCGCCCGCAGTGAGCCAGTTCAAATTCAGACGTCCTCCTTCTCCGGTCACGCCAACGTCATAGCTTTCACGATCGCCCATTTGTCTATGCAAGTTTGGCGAATCCGGCGCGATGTTCGGATGCAACGCAACTTCTGCACCTGATGCTGCCATTGCTTCCGCCGCCAGAACACGGTTCGCATTACCGGAAAGCGCAAGGTGAGAATCAATGTCCAGCGCCCATGAAATGACCATCGCGCTAAGCAAAAATAGCGCCCAAAGCGATAACATGAGGGCAGCGCCACGAATCCTCTGATTTCTGATCTCCTTGGCCGCCGGACCCTTGGCAAAGGTGGCTGACTTCTGACCTCTAAACAGGATCGGCATTTTCACATGCTATATGGCGTTCGCCGTAGGGGGATAATTGTTTCCCAAGGCGCCGCGTCGCTGCGTCCCACGGTTAGCTTTACCAGCGTCGGCAGCCGGTTCGCGTCGCTCCAGCGGTCAATCCACGTGTTCAAGCGGGGATCGAAATAAAGTATTTGGAGAGTATTCACATTTTTTATCAAGGGCACCCAGGTCCCATTCTGATTTCCGACCTCGGAATCCTCGGAATCCTCCTGTGGTGTTCGCAAAAAGCCGAGATCAAGTCGATTGCTCTTGCTGTTTTCAGATTGCAACCGCAGGGAGACTGTGAAGTCGCCCGCCGCGTAGCGCGTCAAGAGTCCCGGTCCAGCGCTGCAATTCCATTCTATTTCATCGCGTTGACGGTCATTTAATTTAAGCGGTTCTCCCCTCAGCTCGGCCCGTCTCGGGGTCAAACTTTGCCATTCCGCCGTCAGGAGATCGCGCAATCCATCATACTGCGCCTCTGCTGCGCCGACCTCGGAAGAGACGCGCAGTGCCGTTAGATTCGATTGCACAAAACGAAAAATAGCGAGGGACATCATTCCGAGAATCGCGACCGCCAGCGTAATCTCTAGTAGAGTGAAACCGTGGCGCTTCGTGGTGTACGGTCGATCGCGAGGTCCGACCGCCGGGCCCGACGAACAGACTAGCGGTCTCTCCCTAACATCTAGATGATATCTGGTATCCGGCATCGCGTTTTGCGTTTTGTTTCCTACCCAGGTCGATAAACATAGAACCGAATTTGCCTCGACTGGGTGGCGCCCCGGCGCTGCCACTGTGCAGTCAGCGTGACAAGGTTGATCCCGTTGAGCATTGTCTTATTCGGTTCAGTCAATTCGGCGGGAAGGCTTTTCTGAATCAACTTTACCACGCCGTAACCGTTGTCGATCTTGAATTCCTTGGCTTGATCGGGGAAAGCTCGCGAACCCTGAATTTCCGCCATGCGATTAGATAAGATCTGCCGCACGGCATTTTCTTCAGCACTGAGCGTGCTCGCGTTGAGACAATTTTCCACTGCGCGTCCGAGCGCCAGGACCCCGAAGGCGAAAATCGTCACACCCAATAAGACTTCGTAGAGGGCAAAAGCGTTGAAGCGTTGAAGCGTTAAAGCGTTAAAACGGCTTGGCTTCGCCCGCTTCAACGGTGTAACGGTTGGCCTTTTTAACGAACGATCATCTCGGCGCATAATCGGTGACCTGAGCCCGCGCCGTCAGCGGCGCGTAATTTGCCGCCCACGAACCGGATCGACCCTTGAACTGGACGGTCGCCGGCTCGCATGTTCCTGATGGCCAGAAAATCCATTCTGCAGGATGCTTGTTCTTCAACGCCGCCGGCAGCGAAAGCTTCAAAACCTCTCCGCGACCCAACGCGAACTCCGCCGTCGCTTTATCTTCGTCGGCCTCGGCGAAAGTTTCGGGCCGCGCTACGACATTATTCTTGTTCCAAACGATCAGGTAAGGCCGGCGCTCTGTTACGCTGCGTTCTTGTGCGTGCCGCACAAGATTGTTGAATCCATCCAGAGAGCGTTTCAGCTGTCTATCCGCAAGTACCCCGGTCAAGCTCGGTACCGCCAATGCAAGCAGCAACATGAATATGAATACCGCGAGGACAATCTCGACCAGCGTAAAGCCCCGCAACCGTTGCACCGGCGAACTTACTTGATTGACGCCGAATCACAACACGTAGGAAACCGGTTAATAAATGACGGAAATCCAAATAATGATTGCGGGAGTCGGCCTTCTAATCGGCCGGCGCTGAAGCGCGCGGCAGCTTTTTGGTTTGTTCCCAGCGTAATCACGCGTCTTCGCCAAGGCTATGTCGTCGCTGGCCCGCCGCGTCGCCAAAGCTTGGTTTATCGACCGAACATTGATGCGGGGGCTGCGGCCTCCTGCTCATCCACTGCGGCCGGGCCGCCGAATGGTATTTTAAATCCAGCGACCACAAACACCTCGACGTCGGGCGAATGCGGCGTCGCCCCAACGAGCGGCGCAACGGTGACAAAGCTCCACCGTGTAGGATGAATATTGAGGCTTGGTCCGATCAGGAACTCGTAGTCCGGATCGTTCCGTGATCCCTTTTCGGTTTTGCGTTCCCACAGCGTTTCGACGCCGACATTTAGCGTTGGATCGATCACTGCGTAGGTGAACGCGCTGCTCAACGCGATTTCGGTTTCGCGCCCGCCACCGGTCTCCTGCTCAAAGGTGAAATTCGCGGCCCAATTCCAGCGATTGGCAAAGGTGTCGCCCAGAAGCAGCTTCAGCTCCCATACGTCGGGCTCGTTATGATTGAAATTCCATTCGCCGTAAAGCGTAGGA
>WNFY01009286.1_pt1 | contig 12001 bp, 10 predicted proteins | sample 5400091 | NCBI WGS metagenome assembly WNFY01 (sample SAMN13153364, study PRJNA577476) | soil metagenome | isolation source: 60 cm soil or saprolite under grassland replicate 1 | place: USA:California | collected 2016-06-15 | reverse complement strand
AAGCGCACCCCAGTTGGTTGTTTGTCCTCCGAGAGCATAGATATTGCCATCTCCGCCAAGAGCCATACTCATAGCGTATATGCCGTAGGGAAATGAAGGTTTCGTTGCCCAGGCATTCGTTGAAGGATTATACTCTTCAACCACATTTGTATACCCACTACTGGTACTACCACCCACAACATCAATATTGCCACTCGAATTTAAGGAGTAGCCAAAATCCTCACTCGCCGTTGGCATGGATGCTTCTGTCGTCCAACTATCGGTTGCGGGGTCGTACATATTGACCGTATTGATTTGGCCGCTTGCATTTTGCCCGCCAATTGCGTAAATCTTCCCGTTCGGCGCAGTGACCAGACCTAAATCCATTCTTGGAGTTGGAATGGCGCTCTTGGTTGTCCAACTATCGGTTGCGGGGTCGTATTCTTCGACATTGGTGACATACGTACCATCAGAGAGTCCTCCTCCGATTGCGTATATCTTTCCGCTTGGCGCTGCTGCAAAGCGAAGCCCGTAGCTTGCGGTTGGCATTGAAGCCTTTCTTGTCCAGGTATCGGTTGCGGGGTTATATTCAAAGAAATCAGTATAAACTCCGTTATTATAACCACCGCCAAAGTAGAATTTGCCGGTAGCACTATCGTATGTAAATCCCATACTGTTTCTGGCAACCGGGGCAGGAGCTTTTGCTGTCCACGTATCAGATGACGGGTCGTACTTTTCAAGCGTGGTTAAGAAGCTTCCCTGTCCGTCGAAACCGCCTATAGCGTATATATGTCCATTTGCATCTGCCGCAACACCAAGATCGCGGCGGGCTGTGGGCATAGGAGCTTTTGGAAACCAACAAGGGCTTGTAGTAGAGCAAGTCGGGCCGGTTGCTTTCGCGGTCTTTGGCAAAAAGACAAACACCAAAACTGATATGAGGAAGAAGATGCTTATGTGCTTAAAATATGATTTCATGCCATCTACGATTTTAGCTAAAAGCCCATGTTCTAAAAGGCTTAACAATTTTAGTAAAGCAGAGGTTGACGTTTATGTCAATAAGTAAATTGGAATTGAACATGGGTGTTGAGGCGAAAATGGATTTGGCGGTCATTGGCAAAAGCGCTAACAGCAGAAAAGATAGGAGGAAGAGGGTGTTTGCGCTAACCAGAATATGGCCACTTGTTAGCCAGAAATCTGGCCGTAGAACCAATAGGCGGGTAAAAAGTTAACCAAAAAACTGTACCACCTGTTAATGAAAAAAGAGAGCCACCCCCCACTGTATTCTCTTTCAAATCAGCATAGCTATGTAACGATACCTTACTAGTATGCGTTAGGCTCTGCTACCTTCTTGGCAAAAAGAGCACTTTCCTGTCGTCTACTTCTTTTGAGATACAATGTAGCGCAAAGGATGACGTTCTGTTTCTCTACATAAAAAGGAGATATGCAAATGGCCTCAACGTTCAGTTCCTGGTGGCAGAAACATTGGCGTAGTGCAGTGGCTTTCGTCGTTGTGTTGTTCAGTATATTTGTCTTGCTGGCATATGTGTTTAGATGGGACTGGGTAGGCGTGAGTGGAGAAAATAGTAAGGTAACGATAACTATGATTACCCCTGGGGCTACTACCGCTACTCCCGCAACTACTGTGGCCAGAGAACATCCGCCGGAAAAAAACCTCTGGGATTGGCTAGGCTTACTCGCGGCATTGGGTGTTCCTCTTGTGGTAGGACTAGGAGTAGCTTGGTTCACGATCAAATTCAATGAGCAGCAAAGCCGAACAGAGCATGAGACTACATTGGATAACCAGCGTGCAAAGGCCCTGCAAGACTATATCAACAGCATAGCTGCTTTATTGCTTGACAGAAATTTGCACGAATCACAACCAGATGCCGAAGTACGAGTGATCGCACGAGCACGAACATTGACTGTGCTCCATATGTTAGACGCAAGCCGTAAAGGAGATCTTCTCCGATTCCTCTCTGAGGCACAGCTTATCACTCATAACGCTACGGATACAGATTTTCCCATTCTTGACTTGAGCAATGCCGATCTTAGTAGTGCTGAGTTGAGCGATGCTGATCTGAGCGGTAATAAGCTGTACGATGCCAATCTGAGCGGTGCTAACTTGAATCGTGCCGATTTAAGTAAGGCTCGACTGATCGGCGCCAATCTGAGCGGCGCCAATCTGAGCGGTGCCTATCTCAGTCCAGGCGCATTATTGAGAGAGGTTGATTTGTTAGATACTAATCTAAGTGGACATGATTTGAGCGGCTTAGATCTGAGTGGTGCTGAGTTGACTTATGTCAAGTTGAGCGGTGCTGACTTGAGCGATGCCAAGTTAAATAGCGCCGTGCTACAATTCATGACTGATCTAAGTAATGTTGACCTAAGCGGTGCTGACTTGAGCGATGCCTACCTGTGGGAAGTCAATCTGAGCAGTGCCAAACTGAATGGTGCCAAGTTGAATGGTGCCGTGCTATTCAGCACTAATCTAAGTAATATTGACCTAAACGGTGCTGACTTGAGCGATGCTGATCTGAGCAATGCTGCTCTGATCGATGTTAACTTGAACGGTGCCATTGTCACCAAGGAACAGCTAGATAAGGGCAAAAAAGGCTTAAGACTACTGATTTCACAGATTTCTCTCATCAGAGAAAGACGTTTCACACTTAGTAAAGCTCGCCGGCTCCGCAATGTAACACGAGGAGCCGACGGGAAATCTCTCTGAGAGAGGAAAAGATCCCAAAACGGGCCACCCACCCACAACACACAAACTGTGTTCTCGTTCTTGGTCAGAATTGTGCGAATCAGCCATCATTGTGGGGAAAACTTCAGCAACAACCTAGCGTTCTGGTATAGTTTTTTGGTTAACACCTGTACAAAAATTTGCTCAGTGGCAACCGATTATGGTTAACAGTTTTTTACTGCCTGGCAAGGAAATTTGGTTAACATTTTCAGGTGAGTGGCAACGAGTGTGGCTATCAAAAACAAGAGGGCGCTTATGTTTTTCAGGACTGATATCGCAAATTCAAATTCTAACAATTATAGTAGAGCAGAGATTGAAGAATATGACAATACGAAAATCGACCGAAAAATCTATACTGAAAAGTCAGTCGCTTGACAACCTAACAGTATCAAGCGGTACAGCAGCCCTACATCTAACGTTAGTTGCGTTAAATATCAAAAACGGGGACGAAGTACTTATTCCCGATATAACGTATGTTTCCACAGCTAATGTGGTTAAATATGTCGGCGCAAAACCTGTATTTGTGGATGTAGACAGAGACATTTGGGCAATTGACCCAAGCAAAATAGAAGAAAAAATTACTAAAAATACAAAAGCTATTATTGTAGTCCACCTGTATGGACATCCGGCAGACATGGATACTATTAACTCCATAGCCAAAAAACACAAAATCGCCGTTATTGAGGATGCATGTGAAGCGCACGGAGCAGAGTATAAAGGGGCAAAGGTGGGGTCATTAGCAAAAGCCGGTTGTTTTAGTTTTTCCGGTGCAAAAACAATTACAACCGGTGAAGGCGGGATGGTCGTTTCAAATGACGTTTCTTTCATGAAGAAAGTAAAATCAATCAAATCAAACTTTATAGACAGTAAGAGACATTTTTACCATACAAAGATAGGACATCCTTATCGCTATACGGATGTCCAGGCAGCTATTGGTTTAGCTCAGTTGGAAAAGATACAGACGTATACTGATATAAAGAGCAAGAATGCAAGATTGTATAATGATTTGTTTAAAAATGAAAAAGATATTCAGCTTCCGCCTCAAAAACCTTGGGCGAAAAATGTATTTTGGCTTTACTCAATCGTATTAAAAAAACCTGATTTAAGAGATACACTTCTCGTTCACTTAAAGGAACAAGGCATACTGACCAGGCCTTTTTTTGTCCCGATGCATAAACTTCCGATGTATCACAATAAAGCAAGCTATCCCGTTTCAGACTTTTTATCCGAAAACGGCATCTGTCTTCCTTCCGGTTTAAACTTGACCGTCAATGACATAGAATATGTTTCTGAGAGGGTACGTAAGTTCCTTAAAACTTATGCTTAGAAAAGGAAGAATATCTGATGCTAAGGCGTTGGCAAAGATACATATTTCAGAGTTACACGCTGACTTTTTGCCCCAATTAGGAGAAAAATTTCTTAGTTTACTGTACACGAATTTTTTCCAAAGTGAAAATACCTCTATTTGGGTAGCGGAAGAAGAAAAGCATCTGCAAGGTTTCATTGTCGGGTCAGAACATTTCAGTTCTGTCTTCAAGAAAATTTTAACAAAACATTTTGTAAGTTACGCTTTACTACTACTTGCTCAAATTGTAAAAAGGCCGAGCATAATCAAGAATGTTTTTGAAACGTTCTTCTACATAAGAAAGGAAGGAGCCAATCTGCCGGATGCGGAACTCATCGTTATCTCAATTTTAAAGAAATACCAAAGAAAAGGATTAGGCAGAGAACTAGTTTTTAAATTGGAGAGAACCCTTCTTTCGCACGGAATAAAAACCTATAAAGTCAGCGTAAATGCGACAAACTCTGCTGCAAATGCTTTTTATACATCCGTAGGTTTTAAGAAACACAGCGAATTTACCCTCTACGGGAAGAAACTTTATTTGTTGATTAAACACATACAATGAAAGTATCGGTAGTTCTCCCAACATTTAACGAAAAAGGTAATATTATTGTGCTTATCGAACGAATTGTCAAGCGCTTCAATAATCTTGCTTTTGCTTACGAAATAATAGTTGTAGACGATAACAGTCCTGATAAAACAGGAGAAATATGCAAAAAATATTTCTTGCAGAACAAACAGGTGAAGATATATATCAGGACAGGAGAAAGAGGATTTGCTTCAGCAATATATTACGGCATGGGAAAGTCAAACGGAGATACCATAATCGTTATGGATACTGATTTCAGCCACGATCCGGATCTAATTCCGGTTATGCTTTCAAAAATAAAAAAATGTGATATTGTTATTGGTTCCCGATACGCCAAGCACGGAGGCGGAGAAGACAAAAAAAGGTATTTGATGAGTAAGATTTTTAATATGTATCTTCGATATCTTTTGAGAATCCAGATTTCCGATTTTCTCTTTGGGTATTATTGCGTGAATAAAAATTTCCTTCTTAAAAACAGTCTTCTCAATAAAAATATTTTTAGCGGTTTTGGTGATTATTTCATTAGACTACTTTATTACATGAATAAATCAGGAGGGACATTTTTGGAAATTCCTGCATTCTACAAAAGCAGAGTATATGGGGAGAGTAAATCAAATTTAATAAACATGCTTTATACTTATACAAGAACCTCTCTGGCTTTGCTGATCCACGATTTATCTGACTAATATGTTACAATTATTTCCGATAAAGAAAAAACTGAAAAAATGAAGAAAAAATCCTCTGCGGAACTTTACTTTAGAAGGTATTTGAAAATTGCACCGCTCTCTGTTGCTTTATGCCGCTCTGTTGAGGCTAAAAATTTCTCTTCTGTTAAAATGACAGCGCCGATTCTTGATATAGGATGTGGTTTTGGAGAATTTGCCCAAGTTTTTTGTGATGATGATATTGATATGGGTCTTGACAATGTCCCGCTTGATTTATTAGCAGCCTCGAAGGTAAAGAAATACAAGAATCTCTTACTGGGAGATGCAAGACACTTACCGTTTGCCAATGAAAGCTATGCAACCGTAATGTCTGTAAGTTCACTTGAGCATATAACAGATGTTGACAGGGTCTTTACTGAAGCGTACAGGATATTAAAACCACAGGGATTATTCATTGTATCTATGGAAACAAATGAGGTGGATAAGCATATGTTTTATAGTCAATTGCTGAAAAAGGCTGGCTTACAGTGGTTAAGCGATTTGTATATGCGTATGTTTAACAATATTTTTCATAGACATACATTGCTTTCTCAAGAAGAATGGGAAAAACAGATCAAAAAATCAGGATTCATAATACAGGAGACAAGGAGTATTGTCACTCCAAAAATTATTAAGCTCTTTGATATTTTTACCCTTACAGCATGGCCTTCTCAGCTACTAAGACCCGTTACTGGTAAGAGAATTGTGTATCGTCCGCAGTTCATCGTTGATATGCTCACCTCGCTGTTTATTAAGCTTGTTGACGATGAACAAACCAACGGTACCGTTCTCTTTTTAGTGGCCAGGAAGCCTTAGTTACTAAATTCTGAACAAACCTGGAAAACATAAGCAGAACCAGCATAGTAAGAAATAATCCAGCGCTGATCACTTTTGACAATTTATATAATGGGATATCTTCGTAAGTAAGTTCAAGGTATTGAACTCCTGCTGGCAGTTTTGCGTTAATTACACCATTTTGATCTGGGTATAGAGGTATTGAGCTATTATTGCTTTTCAATGACCAACCTGGAAAATACAAAGTATTTTCTCTAATCACAATCGGAGTTTCCGCACTCAGTATATACACGTGTTTTGTGGAAGTTCTTGTGAGCGGTTTAACAATACCCTTTCCAGTAAGTACCTCAAGGGGAGTATCAGGTCGTTTTGGGAACCAATACGAAGGTGTTTTTGTCCATTTCGAATTCATAAAAGGCGGTGTTATGCCAACTCCTGCCCAAGCATGCTCGCGAAGGTACGGATCTCCTATTTCCGGGATTACTCTTCTATGTCCCCAGTTCAAAATAGTTGATCCGATGGTAACGAGAAATAAGAGATATACTAATTTTCTTTTGGACTGAGCAAGCAGGAAAGCAATTATAAAATAAGCAGCAATCACCGAAATGCAAAAACTGATAGCCAGTGAGAGGCGTCCATAAGGCATCAGCATGCCTCCTGCTCCGGGAGTAAAATCCCAGAGGAATGTAAAAGCCGGATGCATGAGCAGGAGTATGATTATGCATAAACCGGTCCAAAAAGTATAGTCTAGCTGTATCTTTTTAGGAATTCTTCGGAGTACAATCATTACTAATGAAAAGGCTAATATAAAAATCTGTGCATAACCAATAACTAATTCTAATTCACCATGATGTCCCTGAAATAAAAATCCATACATCCAAGGAGAGTAAAAAAGGTGGGAAAAAGGGTAAAAGATAATCCTCGACACAGATTCTACGTTATAAGTGTCAGGTGAGTAGAGAAGATATGGAAGCCACACATAAAGAGATGAAACGAAACCGATTAGTAACGAAAATAGGAAAGCGAACAAAGATTTAATATCCTTTTTTACAAGGTTGAGATAGACAACATAGAGAATAGCAAGCGCCCAAAAAACAACAGCAAGCAAAGGATGTGCCAAAAATAGGAGAAAAGTAAACAAACTAATTAAAACTAAATAAATAAACTGTTTTTCAAGTGAGTATTTAGTAATGAAAAAAAATATTAGCGGTACAAGTGGATAAATTAAGCTTTCGCCCGGTGTTGCTCTAAAATGCGTATCAATTAAATGATACGGGGCAAATAGGTAAAATATACCTGCCGTAAAAGCTGAAAATTTATTATTAGTCAGTTTGTTAATCCAAAGATACATGAAAATGCCCGAGAAGAAATAGGTCAAGCTGAGAAAGAGCTTAGTGCCTGCAATAAACGTGAATCCGAGCCAGTGAAAAAATGAAATGAAGTAATAGGGTAGGGGGTAGTTAAAAATGAAAACAGGTACTCCATACATTGCATTAAGTTCTGCTGACCAAGAAGGCATAATAATTCCTTCCCGAAGCGACTCGTAAAAAGAGATAATTCTGTATATGTGGATATTAAAATCTCCGCTTTCATAGTCGCCTGGACGTAACAGGCTAATAAGCGGAAGAAGAGAGATGAGTATTAATAATATAAAAAGATTTATCTTCTTTTTCGGATAGACAAACCGATAAAATACCAATCCAACGGTGAGAACAAGAGACGCAGCAAGATTTACCAGAACCATGTGATATGCGGGCTTCATCATTTAGCTTTACAAGGCAGTGCGACTATTGTAACGTGAGTCAATCTTCAGGACAATTAACTCACATTAATTTGATTTTATATAGGTTTACAATAAAGTAAAAGTATTGTATCATAGCCTTGCCGGAGAAAACGGGAAGAACGCTGCTCAGAGGCTCTTTCAATGGCAGAAGCAGATGCCTTTTCTCTCGCTTTGTCAGCCACTCAAAGAGCGTAATTCTCCATTCCTACCGGAACGCCATATGGTTGTATTTCAATTTTTACAGAAATTTGTAAAGTGGTGTTTTGACGAAGATCACTATTACCGGATGATGGTAAGCATGTTGGTATTCGTTTGTGGAGGAATGATCCTGTGGTTATTTGTCCTTAATTTTCTTATGTTAGGCGCTTGTTGTCCGCAATGAATGTCTTTGATTTTAACAGTAGACATGTTCCGAAATAGAGCAAAAAATAACAAAAATTTGTCGTTTAGCCTGATTTGACAATCCAAACCATCAATTTTGAATGATTTGAGTTTGGGCTGCTATAACAAGCTAAATTGAATATGTGTTTATTTCGGAACATGTCTAGTAATGACGCCCTCTTTTCCCTCAACCTAGCTTTACAATTGGCATTGGCAGAACGTGAAATACCTAGAGCACTGCACCTAACCACTCCATCCTGATCGCGGTAATGCCTGATGGATTGAGATAAATCCGAGCTTAGTTGTGAACTAAATATATAAACCATTCCGGGCGACTGGTGTGTATAATGCTAAATTCTAGGTAGCTGGTTTTCCCTGTTTCACTTATCAAACGCTAGCGAAGAGGATGGAGATCAGCAATCCGCTCTAGCTCTTCGACGGCCTCCAACACCTCATGCCGTTTATTCGGTGAATCAAGTACCTTAGCAAGACTAACCAATGCAATCTGTGTTTCAAACGCACGCTGTTTTGCTGGTGTCACATTCTGAGCGGCGTTAATAAATGTCACGATCTGGTTATAAGTAGCTAGGTCAGGTCGCACAACAAGCCATTCTGCGACGTGGGGAGGGAGGAAATTACGAGTGTAACGGACTTATTCCTCTTCCATTTCACCGGTAAAAGGATCTAAATAATAGTTTTTAGCTTGATGGTCTACTTTTTTTCTAAACCAGACAAAAAAGGTAGGGAGCTGTTATTCTTCCTACCTTTTTTGTCTTACCAAGCTGTCTCTCTTTTAATTGAAAATGCCTAGCTGTACCCCTAAATTAGAAACATAGGGGTTGTGTCTATCTGCTTCATGGAGCTGCATATACAACTTCATGACATTTTCCTCTTCCATCCTTGAGTGCATGGCCTTTGCATATCTCAGGGCTGCTTTTCCTGCCTTGGCACTTGCCTCTATATCATGATCTACCAAGTAAAGCTGTGCTTCTGTCATGTAGTAGTAGGATCGCCAGACATTCAAATCAGGACTGAGGGTCTCAATCGCGGTGGTAAGCTTACTGCGAACAAGCTTTCTGTCATCCTTTGTTTTCTGCCAGTGAAGCAGCGATTTTGCTTTCTCATGATGGACTGCGGAAAGATTGAACCGGAAAAAACTTTCATCCGGCTCTATGGGGCCTTTGTACAGCATGGTAGCTGCTTTATCCTGCCATTTTTGGCATTTCGCTTGTAAGGACTCGTCGTTTCCGGCAAACGGCGTATTAATGTTTGCTGACTCAAGATAAATGTTACCTTTGAGCGGGCCATTTCTCACTTTATCGACACATTCCATAGCAGAGGTTATATCTTTTCTCGCTTCCACAAGGTTTCCCTGTTGGGTATTTGTACACGCGCTATTGACAAAAGCAGAGGCTACTAACTCGGCGTCTTCAAGCTCTATTGCGAGATCAATAGCCTCTTTTGCGTGCTCTGAGGCTGTTTTCTGATCCATCAAGCACTGCTGTTTAATTCTCGTCGATAACTGGTAATACCTGCATAAAAGCGTCTTCCAAGCCTGCTCATCAGTAGATCTGGCATTTTGCGTTATCTTTCTGAGCTTTTGCAGTCTTCTCTCCACCCTGAGTGCAATATCTATCGGGCCGCCGTTGTGGATATATTCATGCCCCATGACAAGAATATCTTCGTAGGCGTAGTATGCATCCTCTTCTATGAGTTCAGCCATTTGTGAGAGTGGATCTTTATACTCGCCTTTATTATTCTCGAAAACGACAAGCCGCCAATCAAGCCCTAACAGAGCCGGGGGAATTTTGAGCAACTTCGCTAAAAAGATACGCCGTTCATGGTCGTGTGTAAACACTGAGGACTCCCATTCTTCAACGCTGCGCTTGTCAAAGCCTGATGCTATGGCAAAGTCTGCCTGTGTCCGAAATCGTTTTGAGCGATAACATGCAATGACCTTCCCCATATGCGGGAGGTTTCCAATACCAGGGGGAAAGTTTCCGTACCTGCTCCACCAATACCAGATCAGCATACCTAGACGTTCTCCTTCTCCGTGCTATTCCACGTATGTACCCTGATTGTAAAGTATGCGTCAATCCGTTTCGATCCAATTGTACTGAGTTTGCAGAACTTCCGCTACTCGCAAATGTCCTTCGTTTCCTCAAACATCGGCGTTGTGTAGTATTGGTCTGGAAAGTGCCTTTTTTGTCTTATTACCCAAAAGGAGGAAATAGTATGCAAGGGGAAAACAGAAGTGAAGTTGCAAGGCTTATGCAGGAGATTGAGAAGCGGTATACATCTGCAAAGTTAGGGTTAGAGGGAACTGCAATCAAGGCTCCGCATGAATTCATCACCAAGCAGATGGAAAACCTGGGGGTTATTCATGAAAAACTTATAGAGCTTGTGGGAGCAGATGAGGCAATCAAGCTTGTCGCAAATAGCATGTGGACACCAACAGATCAGGGGAATACACCCTCATAAGAGGGAAATGAAAAGGAGTACTCGTGCGTTGTCACACTATGATACGCGAACACAATCTGCCTGCGTGTATTGCAAGGAGGAGAGGAGAACGTGAGCAAGAAACAAAGGAGGGAGCGGATCTCGCCACACGTACCGATACCACAGAGTGAAATGGACGCACTCTCTCAGGCTCCTGTCTACTATGCTGCCATGTTATTAACGCTCTTACCGCCAAGTCCTGAGCGGGAAACAGTGCTTGATATGCTGGAAGCGGTAGAAGAGAGACTTGCAGGGCTGAGTGCACAGGGGAAAAAACAAACTGAGCATATTTTCTTTACCCTGTCTCCTGAAGAGCTAATAGCGTTGTATCATGCAATCCTGGGCTATGTGGCGCTCAATGCTCCTGGGACAAATACGCAGGCATTGCGTGCAGTTACAGAACGGATGAAACCGTTCTTGCCGCGCAACTAAGGAAAGCTACGGGGGACGAGGGTACTACCAAGAATTGTGTGAAATTATCCGCGTAGCGGTGTGGAACAACCTTGAGTTTTGTGCTACAGCTTCATGAGAGGTGCTTGTGTGAGCTTCTGAGCGTATACATTCACACGAAACTCGGTGGTACCCTTAGTTGGAAAATTGTTCTTCAGTGATACATCTTGTTGTTATGATCATCAATAAAAAAGCCATAGTTTCAAAGTCTCTTTGATTTAATGGCGTACCTTTCTTTTTTGTGCTTTTTCTTGAGTAGTGATGTAAATTGCCTCTGACCTGCTCTATTAACTCTATAATTCCGTCTATGCTAAACGTTAGGTGTTCTTCCTGCAAAAAATTCTGAATATTTTGAAGATGGTTTCTGTATGGTTTTATTGCAGTATCCAGCACCTCTTGAATGACGGTTCTGAGTGTTTGATTAGATTTAAAATTATTCGTAACCTGAGTTCGGTTTGTTTTGCCATGTGCATAGAAGTCTTCTAAGATAAAGTAAAAATTATAATATGCCTGTATATACCGTGATACATGAAACTCTCTGATACCTTCTCTATGAAACAGCATGACAATTTTTAACGACTCATCTTTGCTTTTCCGTTGGATAATTTCCTTGAAAGTAGCCGCAGTAAGCCTTATTCTTTGTTGTTCTGGATAGTAGTGACGAAGTGAATAACTCATAACGTCAAGTTTTTTCTGTTCTTCCTCGCTTTCTGGAATAAAAAAAGTCTCCCGTTCC
>WNFY01005035.1_pt1 | contig 12001 bp, 11 predicted proteins | sample 5400091 | NCBI WGS metagenome assembly WNFY01 (sample SAMN13153364, study PRJNA577476) | soil metagenome | isolation source: 60 cm soil or saprolite under grassland replicate 1 | place: USA:California | collected 2016-06-15 | reverse complement strand
TGACATGCGCGTATTGCACCGCGCGCGCGATCTTCGCCATCAGCGCCACCGCACGGCGTGGCTCGCTGCGCAGAGCCGGCGCGGCCTCGAGCAAACTGCCGCCGCCAGCGAATTTCATGCTGAAAAACGGCAGCCCCTCCTCGTTCTCGCTCACTTCGTAAATGGGCAGAATGTTTGGATGATCCAGGCTCGCCGCCGCTTCGGCTTCCCGCCGGAAACGCGCCAGCGTCTCCTGCGAATCGGCATGATAGGATAAAATCCGTTTCAGCGCCATGATCCGGCGCGAACGCCGTTGCCGCACTTGATAAACGGCGCCCATTCCGCCCCGCCCGATTTCTTCCAGAATTTGATAATTGCCGAGTCGCCAATCGGCGTCACTAACATCAATTTCGCCGAGCACGTCCTCGAGCGATTCACCATCATAGCTGTCAGCGCCCAGACCCTGAGAGAGCAGACAACTCAGGCAAAGTCCCCGCCTGATACGCCATCCCGATCCACACTGCGGGCAGGCCACCGCTTCCTTTTGCAGACGGAACGAAACAGGAATGCCGTTCATGGGAATGTTAAAAGGGTTTAAAGTGATACAAAATTAGAGATGTGAAGCGGGCCAAGATTGGCCAGAGTCGAGTTAATCCGCCGTCGGCCCAGACCACTCCTCTTATGTTTCTACGAGAATTGGAGGGCGAAGTTCTCGAAAATGTGAGGCAAAGTTTGCTACAGGCCGTCCTCTAAGCGCACGACGCTGGATACTGGACGCTTGATACTGGATGTCGCTTTGCTATGCCCGCGCCTCTGTGAGACGCGCTGCTCGCGAACTATTCCGCGGCAGTTAACGCCGCGGCCAGATAGCGCAGCTCGTCGTCGATCTCTTCGGGTCTTTCGACGGTTTGGGCGACTTCATCGCGAAGCAGCGCGCGATAGCGTCTCCGCAATTGGTGCACGAGGCGTTTTACCGAGACCTCCGGCACCCCGAGCGTTTTTGACAACTTTGCGTAGGAAACATCTTCCCGCTCTGCCTGCAGACAACTACTCAGCACGTCGAAAACGCGTCTCCGCCCGCGCTTCTCGCATTCCTCGCCCAGGCGGCTCAAGGCGCGCTCGACCACAGTGGCCGCCCAGCGCACATCGAAAATCCGCTCCGGCGACCATCTCTCTGATTCGTGAGCCGGGATCGAGAAATGCGATGGCGCCTCAGCCATCCACTCATCCCAAGAAACGATTTGCACGTCGCCACCGCGCTTGCGCGCGCGACGCTTGTCAGCGGCATCGCGCAAGAAATCCTGCAGCGCCTTGAGCACGAGCGAACGAAAGCGCCCGCGATTCTGGTCGGCGCGCTCGAGGAGAGCACCTTTAAGCATGATGACAAAAAAATCCTGTGTGAGATCCTGGGCGTCGGGAACGGAGTTCCCCTGACGGCAGATGAAAGCGAAAACCGGTCGCCAGTAAATTTTGCAAAGTTCCGCGAGGGCAGCGCGCGCCTTTTGCTCGTCGCCTCCCGAACCTGCACAGGACAAGACGATGCTCCACCGCGTCGTTTTAAAGCGGTCGGGCCGGCCTTCGCCGGAAGCAAGCGCATTGGGGTTCACAGCCGCTCATCATCTCATTTGCGCAATTGTTGGCAAGCCGGTAATTTGCCGCTGGATACTACCGGATATTCGGTGCTGGATCGCGTTGTAGCCGCGTCCCTTGTGAGGCGGCGTGCAGCGGACCTTAACCCCAGGGACTGTTGAAAACTCCCGTGCGCCCTCTCATACTCTTGTTCTCGAGGGATTGGTGTAGCTCTGTTGAACAGCTGCGCGCTGAAGCACGTGAGCGCCGTTAGGCGCGACATGTTTGTAGCAAAATCCATCTCTTGGCGGGCCAAGCTCCGTTAGGAGCGGCCTACAACGGGCGGCACACCGGTTTCCCATGCCACTCCGACGGAGCTTCGATTGGCTCTTAACCCGGCGCTAGAGACAGGCCGCGCCTAACGGCGCTCTCAACCACTGCTGCGTTCATCAGCTCTTTAACAGAGCCAACTGGCGTTGGAGAGAGAGGAAGAAAATCCGCCTCAGGCGGATGCGTTGGCAGTGCTTCAACAGTCTCCTCTAACCTATGCGCGCTGCCGGGCGTACAAGCGAGACGGCAGCATCCGGTAAATCCCATGTGCCGCCGTTGCAAATGCGAGTTGTAGTCTCGTTCGACTCGGCTCAGGGCAAGTCTTAGAAGGCGAAATTGAGGCCGCTGCGCACCATACCAAAATTGTTGTCCGGACCGTCCCTCACGTTCCAGCTGAAATCATTGATCCAGCCGATATGCGGAGTGATGCGGACTTCGATGCCGCCCCCGAGCTGGCCGATTGCCCTCGTCTCGGAATCGGTCTGTCGAGTTTGGAATTCGCAGTCACACCCCACAAGCTCCGTTCTCTCGCCGCCGCCGAAGATAGCGCCACCACCAGCGAAAACGTACGGTGCAAAACGAGTGCAACGGATCGGGTAAATTCCGACGTTAAACTCGTTGTCCGCGTACCACTCCGGACAAGGCGGCGGAACCACCTGCTTCATCTCTTTTTCGGAATAGATTTCCGCGCTCGAACATGGACGTCTAGTCTGTGCGCTTAGCCTCGACAGCGTGCGGCGCTGCTGTCCGGCGGGTTTCAAAACGTGCGGTGCGCACAGGCTACAAGCTTATGTTCCGATGAGCCGGCATGTCACGCCGCGATGGAACATAGACCTCCCCCGAAAACTTTCGGGACTGGGTCCTTGCGGCTCTTCATGTCGATGGAATCGGCACTTCACCTACAAGTGTGTGCGCCTGCCGTTCGCATAGGCGTATAAATAAGAAAGGCGACTGATCCGGCAGCTGCCGGACAAATCGCCTTCTTATTACTAATTATTTATTTTATTGCAGTACGGATTTGTTAGTTTTGGACGACCTAGTCGTTGCAGTGGCCAGGACCTATGGTTCCCTCGTTATATTCCGTGAGGGTTTCTGTCAGGTCGCTGGTCTGACTTGTTGGCAAATAACCGCTGCCAATTGGCGGTATTACCAGGCCGCCGATCATGGCATCAGCATCGGCGATGGCCTGGTCTGCGTCTGTCGGGTCTGCACCATTGGATATGTTAAGCTTGGCAGCAATAAGCTGGTGCGCCAGTATAACGAGGCCATTGCCTTGTGCAGGCTGATTAAGAATTTGTAGTAGCTGAGCTTCCGTGTAGTTGACAGTTCCAAGGGTAAGGTTGTTCACCGGCCATGCGTCTGGATGATTTTTCCAATAACCTTGTGTGTAGGTGCAGTTATGCGGCGAAACGCATGGAATTGTCGAACAGGTAATGCTATCGCTAAATTCGCTTCCTCCGTTTGCGCGTACATGAAACACGTAGGCTGTATTACAAAGCAGTGGCGTGCCGGCACACTGACTGGTAACGCAACCGTTATCAAATAAATGATCGTCTCCAATCACAACGGTAACACTTTGCCCTGCGCCGAGGATATACATACTGCAATCCGGTATCTGACCGCGGAAGTCTGCCGTGCAAAAACTTGGGCCGCCCGGATTCCACCCAAAACTATTGTAGTCTGCCAGAGTTTCCCACTGAATCGTAAATCCTGTAGGCGCGCCGCCATCTCCGGCGGTCACAGTAACGCCGATATTCGATGCCGCTGATGTATCGCACGCAATCGAAGGAGTGCCTGGTGTAGGTGTTGCTGTAGGTGTAGGTGTTGGCGTCGGTGTAGGTGTGGGCGTTGGCGTCGGTGTAGGTGTGGCGGTGGGTGTGGGTGTGGCGGTGGGTGTGGGTGTGGGTGTGGCGGTTGGTGTGGGTGTGGCGGTGGGTGTTGGCGTGGGGGTAGGCGTCGGTGTAGGTGTGGCAGTCGGAGTCGGTGTCGGCGTCGGCCTAGGGGTAGGTGTAGGTGTAGGTGTAGGTGTAGCAGTCGGAGTTGCGGTAGGTGTTGGTGTCGGAGTAGGTGTCGCATGTAAATGCTGATGACATAAATCAATCTTAAATGATATCACATAGAAAGGATACCATGGCGTCCAAGGGAAATCAATCAACGGCTCGTGCAAGTAACGATGCTCACGATGGCCGCACGCAACGTTTCCGTATTCATCGGATAGCGTGGCTTCATATACCGACGAAGCTTCGTGGCCGCGACCTCCATCAGTATGCCGTGTAACAACGATACCATCTGTAAGCTGAGGTAGGAGGCTCATAGCGTTATTCAGTCTATGGGCAAGCGTCTTTACCTGTGCCGACCAATGCTGCCCAGAAATTGATTGCGAAGCATCGTCCCTAGCTTGGATCATTGCGCTCTCGCTAAGACGCTCACCTTGCCTCCTGAACTGTTCAGCGGACATCGTAGCCACTCCAACAGCAGTGCCGGTCGGCACTCGACTAAACTGTTCGTAAATAAACTGCACTTCTCGCTGTTGTTCAGTAGTGTGATCAGCGTGCGCTGATGTGAATGCCATCATTAAAGCAATGGCGACGGTAGTTATTAGTTGTTTTATCATTTGGTTTTATCTAACGGGGCACATTCCTCCTCGTACGTGGCTGCCCAGGTCTTATCGAATTCCCAGCGCTAGTCTCGCCGGCATTAGAGTTGCCATGTCTCACCTCCTTCTCCGGAAATGGCGGGGCGAAGTTCTCGAAAAACATTCGGTGCCTAACCAAATAAGAAAGGCGACTGGTACGTCGACCAATCGCCTTTTACTAACTGTTACTATTTGTTTACTTTATGGTGATAAAGATTTCTTTTCTCTTGCGTAGGGGCAATGGACCGGGACAGTTAGGACCATGTTGTAGGGATCGGCCGCTTCGCGTGCGATTGCGTCGTCTGATTGCATGCTCGTGGCTTCTCTTCAGTCTGTTCAAATAGGACTGCACCGCCCGAAGACGATGCAGATTAAATGTGAACTTATTGGCAATGACCAGGGCCAATCAAACCTTCGTTGAACGAGGTTAGCGCTGCGATCAACGTGCTCGTTGCACTTGGGTTGAGTGAACCTGAACCTATTGGTGGAACGACGAGACTGCCAATCAAGGCGTCTGCATCATTAATTGCACTAGCGATGGCGGTAACATCGGCGCCGTTGGCGACATTTAACTTGGCTGCAATCAACTGATGCGCCAAGGAGATAAGGCCATTTCCTCCTGCCGGTGTGTTGAAGATCGCGCAGAGTTGCGTGTCGTCATACGTCGTATTGCCGAGGGCAAGCGAAGTTACCGGCCACAGGTTGGTGTTGTTTCCGGTTACGCATCCCAGTGGGCCATGTGTTTTCCAGAATCCCTGGGTAAACGTACAACCACCGCTTGGGTTACACGGCAAGGTTTCGCATGTCAGCGTTGAAGTGAAGTCGCTGCGATTAACTCCGCTGGTTGCGTGCGCAAAGGCACGAAACACATATTGAGTGCCGCATGCTAACGATGCACCAGCACAGGAACTCGAAGCTCCAACGTCGTCAAACAGATTATCTCCAATTTGGACGGTAATGCAGGAGTTCGGTGCAAGGTTATATCGACTATTTCCTGGGACACCGCTGAAACTTGCGGCGCAATAGCTGGGAGTTAAGTCACTCCAACCATATATCGCAAAATCTGCTGCGGTTTCCCATTGAACGCTAAATCCGGCAGGGGCACCTGTGGTACCTGCACACACCTGGACTTCAATGTAGCTCGCCGCTGAGGTTCCGCACGACAATATGGGCGTAGAGTATTTACTAGCTGGTCTTGCTGCCTGGCTAGTACCGATGCTGAATGCAAGGGCAATCGCGAAACAGATATTACCTATTCTTATCATTTGTTTTCTTTCTTGTTTGTCTGGTTTTTGATTGCTGGGGGCCATGCTTACGGCTACCCAGGAGAAATTTATTGGATTAGTGGACCGCTTCTCACCTCCTTCTCCGGAGGCGGCTGGGCGAAGTTCTCGAAAAAATTAAAATTAGACGGGCCCCGAAAACTTCCGGGGCTGACCGCGGTCGGGAAGCACGCACGAAGGCGCAAGGGTCATGAGGCGCAATTGTCGTTAGGCGCTGCTCTGCGAAGCCGAAGAACTTTTGGCGTTCTTTTGCGTACTTGGCGGAAGAATCTTCGGTTACGGCGGAGCCGCGCTGGTTCATTCGTCCGGCAGTCGCCGGATTTGGTTAAATGAATCCAGCACGAGCATGATTAGGAGCAGGAGTCGGTGATGCATGATCGCCGGAATCTTTATGGCGATCTTTGAAGGTAAGCTCGGCGATGCCAAAGTTATTGAGCTCGCCAATTCTTTTGCGACCGTGCAGTCGCATTGGACCTTGAAGTGCTTGAAAGTCCGTCCAATGCTTAAAATCGACATTGGGGGAAAACGCCCAGCCTCGAAAAGAATTCGCAACATCCGCTTCCGTGCTGGCTGAGTTTCGTTCCGCTTCGAACTGTCTCTCTACGCGAGGGGGTGGGACCCTCAAATTTTAGGCTTGCTAATTAGGGCGCACGGAGTCAAACCAGCAGGTGCTATGAAAACCCCATCTGGAACATTCGCATTAAAATTCGGAATTCTGGCAGCAAGCGTCACCGCTTTGATCGTCCTCGTCTCTGCGTGTGAGAAGTCTCCCGCCCCAGCCACCGGAAACCCCCCGATAGTCATCTGCATGAACGAACCCGGGGTGAAAGTGAAAGCCTCTTCACAAGCTGTTGAAGATGCATTTAAGCACCTAATCGGAAAACACGGCGAGAAAGTGTGTAACGTTGATTATTACCACGATCATCCGGATCGCCCGGATTGGCATCAGGGCCAGGGCCGGCTGTGCATGACAAGCGCAGTACGTTCTGAGGCCGGTGGGACGCCGGCGCCTGCAGATCCATCTCATCTCGTCCAGCGGGTTGCTTTTGACACTCTTGACGAGGCACAGCAGTTCCTCTCCACGATAAATCCGTAACAGTATTTTTCGCAAAACCGGGTTTGAAGAACGGGTCAGCACGGCAACCGGATGACCTTAGGCAAAAAGCGCCTTTACTTGGCAGGCATCACCCTGCAGCTGTTCCTCATAATCACCGTTTCATCGCGTGACACGTTCTGGCTCCTCTCAAAGAGCAAGACTATTTTCCCAGCGTCGTCCAAAAACTTTTGGCAACGAGCGGAGCAAATCGCATCGATCGCGGTAGGACAACGCTTGCCGCCTTCGAACCCGGTCCGCCACATTTTGACTGGGTATCTGGATCTTTCGGGGATCGAGGTCGGATACGGCTTCTTCGCGCCAAATATCCCGAATAGTTACAAGCTCGTGTTCGAACTTCGTTTTCCAGACGGGCGCGTTGAATACGAGCTGCCACGCGTGTCCAATGCGGCATCCGTCCTGCGTGTTGCCGGTTTGTTGGACCAGATTGGGCGCACTCGTTCTGAGGCATTTCGTCAAACGATGGTCAAGCTGCTGGCTGATGCGATGTGGCGGGAGCACGCGGACGCAACAATGATTCGCGCGATCTTCGGATCGGTAGTTTTACCAAGCGCGCCAGAATTCGAGCATGGGAAAAGGGAATCATACGAATTCCTATATGCCTACGACTTCAACGTTAGCGAGAAATCAACTGAGCAAAGCACGCCGTGAAGACATTGTCGGCATGGCGGGAACGACTGATCGATTTCTTTTTTCCGGCTGAGTCTGATACTTGGCTGGCGGTCTTAAGAATCGGTCTTGGTCTTCAGGTTGTACTTTATGCGCTGTCCCTGCGAGATGATTGGAATTATCTCCTCGCAGGAACAGGCCATGGGCTGATTAGCCGAAATCTCGGAGAAGCAATTCTCTCTCTGGAAAGCCATTTGATTCCGAGACTGGGATGGTTCGTCGCTCTCGGGACGCAGGTTGGCCTGCGCGAAGAGACAGTCCTTAGCGTTGCGTGGATTTGTTTACTCGGTTCCGGCTGCGGTCTTCTTATGGGACTCGCCTCTCGATTCGCAGCGATTCTGGCCTGGTTTCTTCACCTGTGCGCAGCAAAGAGCGGTGGGTTCATATCGTATGGCGTGGATAATTTTATGACCATTGGACTCTTCTACTTGATGTTGTCGCCGCTGCCGGATCGATATTCTTTCGACTGGCGACTGCGAAAATCGCGATCGAGGGATCCACAGCTTCTGGGTTTTTGGCGTCGGGTGCTTCAGCTTCACTTGTGTGTCATCTATTTCTTCAGTGGTCTCACGAAATGTCTCGGCCGCGGATGGTGGGATGGCTCGAATGTGTGGCGCGCTCTCATCCGTCCGCCTTTCAACATTATCGATCCCGAGATACTCATAAGATGGAGATACCTGTTCCCAGTTGCGGGAATCTTTATTTGTTTGTTGGAAATTGGATATCCATTTTTTATTTGGAATGACAAGACACGAAAGATTTGGCTGATCTGCATTTGCGGGGTGCACTTTGCAATTGGCGTGACAATGGGAATGTATCTGTTTGCGCTCATTATGATCATTCTTAATGTGGCGGCCTTCGGCCCAGACCTAGTTGGGGACAGCGCGAAACAATTATTCGTTCGCCGACAGGCGGCCCACGCGTAGGCCACTGGGGACAGTCCTCGTGGCTGATACAGGCTATTTGCCCTCGATAACGGGCAACGGTGTTGCTATCTTCGCAACAGGGTGAACGCCCAACCTCCTTCCGCCGAGACTAAGCCGGATCTCCCGCTGGAGATCGCGCACCTCTTGTTAATCGACGTAGTGGGTTATTCGAAACTGCTCGTCAACGAGCAGATCGAATTGCTGCAGGAACTTAATCAAATCGTCCGAAAAACCGAATGTTTTCGATCGGCGGAAACATCCGGCAAACTCATCCGAGTGCCGACCGGAGACGGGATGGCGCTACTTTTCTTTCGTAGCCCTGAAGAGCCAGTGCGATGTGCTCTCGAGATTAGCAGGACCCTTCAAGATCATCCGCACATTCAGGTGCGGATGGGAGTTCACAGTGGCCCGGTCAACCGAGTCACCGATGTGAATGACAAAACGAACTTTGCAGGATCGGGAATAAATGTCGCGCAACGGGTGCTGGATTGCGGCGATGCCGGGCATATTCTTTTGTCGGGGCATGTGGCGGAAGATTTGGCAGAGTACCGGCACTGGCAGCCCTACTTGCACGATCTGGGCGAGTGTGAAGTGAAGCACGGCCTGCGCCTACACCTCTTTAACGTCTACAAAGATAATCTTGGCAATCCACAGGTCCCTGAGAAGCTCAAGCGAGGAAAAAGATCGAAGCAGGCCTCCGCGGTTCGGCCAATCACTTTTCCCCGTTGGCCCAAGATCGCGCTTGTAGTGGCTTTGCTTGTGTCCGCTGTCGCTCTCGTCATCAGTTCGCTGATCTTTTTCCATCGAAGATCGGCGCCGCCGTCCACATCGGCGCTTCCCGAGGCAACAGCTACTAGCTGGCCCACCGCTATTCCCGAGAAGAGCATCGCCGTTCTCCCCTTCGAGAATTTAAGCGACGAGAAAGAGAACGCCTACTTCGCAGACGGCGTGCAGGATGAAATCCTTACTGGCCTAGCCAGAGTGGCCGACCTGAAAGTGATTAGCCGCACCTCGACGCTGCAGTACAAAGTCGGTACAGAGCATAATCTGCGCGAGATCGGCAAGGCGCTCGGCGTGGCGCATGTGCTGACAGGAGGCGTCCAGCGTGCGGGCGACCGTGTACGTGTCAGCGCCCAATTGATCGATGCACGGACAGATACACAGCTTTGGGGCGAACGGTACGATCGCGATGTGGCGGATGTATTTGCAATCGAAAGCGAGCTGGCTGGGAAGATAATCGCTCAGCTCAAAAGCAAACTTTCGGCGCAAGAGAAAGCAGCCATCGAGCAAACGCCGACGGCCGATCTTGCTGCTCATGATCTGTACATCCGGGCCAAAACACTCATCGCAACTGCTGTTTACAGTACACCCTTGCAGGAGGGCCTGTTCGAGGCCGTTCGGATGCTGAATCAAGCAATCGAACGCGATCCTGCCTTCGCGCTTGCCTATTACCAACTCGCCCACGCTCACGATCTGATCTATTTCGCCGGTCTCGATCACACTTCCGCGCGGTTGGCCATGGCCGACGCAGCCATTCAATCGCTCACTCGTTTACTTCCAAATTCTGGTGAAGCGCATCTTGCTCTCGCCAAGCATTTGTACTGGGGTTACCACGATTACGACCACGCTCGGAGGGAACTTAGTCTGGCACAGAAGAGTTTGGCGAACGATCCGCTGTCGTTTGTGCTGGCCGGCTATATCGACCGACGGCAAGGACGCTGGACTGAATCGACCCAAAACCTTGAGCGCGCAGTCGGACTCGATCCACAGAATCCCCACGCTCTCCAACAAATCGCTTACAGCTATTATCTTCTGCGACGTTATGCAGATGAAGCGCGCGCCTTGGACCGCGCAATTGCAGTTATCCCCAAAGAAGCAGTACTGCACGCTTCGCGCGCGGAAGTCGAACTCGACTGGCATGCCGACACCCGCCCGCTTCTCTCCGCCATAGAGGCGATCGCTGCCGACGACCCGCGCGAAGTCAAAAACATTGCCCAGCTTTGGCTTCTTGGATCGCTATGCAAGCGCGATTTCGATAGTGCGCTCCGCGCCCTCGGTGCTCTTCCGGCGGCGGGGTGCTATCAAGATGCCATTCCGTTTCCGCGGCCCTGGTGCGAAGGCGTCGTAGCTCAGCTGCGCGGTGATAAAGCTACGGCGCATGCTGCCTTTACCATCACGCGAACTGAAGCGGCCAAACTCGTTGCGGAACAACCTGATTATCCGGAAGGACTTTGCGTGCTCGGGATGGCTGACGCGGCCCTCGGTTACAAGGAGGACGCAATTCGCGAAGGCCGCCGCGCAGTCGAGCTCTTACCGGTAACGAAAGATTCCAGCGTTGGCGCTCTGTTGGTGAAAAATTTGGCGCTTATTTATGCGTGGACCGGCGAGAAGGATCTTGCCTTCGAACAGTTAACCATCGCGGCGAAGCTTCCCGGTTTTTTAAGCTATGGTGAGCTCCGTTTACACCCGTACTGGGACCCGCTGCGCGGCGACCCGCGCTTTGAGAAGATTGTCGCCTCCCTCGCGCCAAAATAGGCGGCAGGTTTCCAAGCTCAGGCAGTATCGGCGTCGACTACTTGTCGATGCCAAAGTAGTAACATGGCCATCTTGGCTGTTTGTGATGCGGGGCATCTTGCCCGCACGATAGCCGCTTCGGGCTGGAAGCCCGCTCGACGGAACAGGCAGGATGCCTGTGTTACAGTCTTCATCCTATTTGGATCGCCCAAGACTACCCTTCTGCTTGCGCCATGCCTGTTTCTTGTCGGCCGCGGTCGGGTCTGAAAAGATTTGAAACTTTTCGAGAACTTCGCCTGGCAGCTTCCGGAGAAGGTATTGAAGGAAGCACACTGCCGATGCTGGAGACTCGGCCAACGGCATTACTAGGATTCCCAAAAGGGTGAACGCGCGGCAACGAATCGAAATATCCCTACGTACGGGATTGCTAGGAAATGTGGTGCCCTCGCGGTTTTGTGGCGCGCGAAGCATCCCCAATTGCGCAGTCGTTGCCGAAGGCGAATCACCGTATTGACGTAGTTTAACGCCAGTGTAAAAATAGGCGACGCGTAAAGGCAGTTGGGCGATGCAATCGCGACGTTTCTCTGGGCTGCCGCTCATCGGCATCTTGGCCGTCATCTACTTCATCGCCGGCAAACTCGGTTTGATGCTGGCGTCGTTGCACTCCAGTGCATCGCCGGTATGGCCGCCGGCGGGAATTGCGCTTGCCGCATCACTCTTGCTCGGTTATCGCGCGTGGCCGGCCATCTTTATCGGTGCATTTCTGGTGAACGTCACGACTGCGGGAAATGTCGCTACGTCATTTGCCATCGCCACAGGCAACACACTCGAGGCGCTCGTGGGCGTCTGGCTGGTGAATCGATTCGCCAGCGGCACAAATGTCTTTGATCGTCTACAAGGCGTTTTCAAATTTGCGCTCGCGGCAGGGATCAGCACTATCATTAGCCCTGCTTTCGGCGTGACGAGTCTTGGCGTCGCCGGC
>WNFY01005033.1_pt1 | contig 12003 bp, 9 predicted proteins | sample 5400091 | NCBI WGS metagenome assembly WNFY01 (sample SAMN13153364, study PRJNA577476) | soil metagenome | isolation source: 60 cm soil or saprolite under grassland replicate 1 | place: USA:California | collected 2016-06-15 | reverse complement strand
CTCACTGAGTTCTGTCGGTGCCAAATGGATGTACAAACGAGTCGTATCGGTGCTCTTGTGTCCGGCAATCAGAGCAATATCCTCCAGGCTTACCCCTGCGCGTTTCAGGATGGTACATCGTTGATGACGGAGGGTATGAGGGGTCAGCGCACTTAGGCCGACCTTCTCTCGTACTCGTTCGATGATCTCATCAAAAGCTCCAACAGCCAGTGGACAGCCTGGGTTCCGTGTGGATTCCGACAAGAAAATCAGGCCAAGGTCCTCGCCATCGTAAGCAGCGATGAGGGCGCGACGATCTCCTTCGATGTATTGGCGGACCAGATACAGGACCGCAGCCGAAACGGGAACATACCTCATGCGCCCGTTTTTGGTCGTTTCTGGGCGGATCGTGACCATCTCTCGTGCCCAGTCGATATCATCCACACGCAAGGACATGAGTTCCTCACGCCGGAGAGCGGCATCGTAGGCCAGCAAGATCATGGCGCGCGTGCGAGCATCTTCCTGCGTCACGACATGCGTCAGGAACTGATTCCACACCGAGTCTTCGGGAACCCACGGCAGGCGCACTTTCTTGGGGGCTGGCCCTCGCGCAGGACGCTGTCCATTGCGACCTGCATTTCCTCTAGCAATGGGATTGATGGGATTGGCCCGCAGCCGTTTCCGGATGAGGAACTCGTAAAAGAGACGACAGGCAACCACACGTTGTGCAATGGTATTGTCGGAAAGCCTGCGTCCTGTGATGTTGAGGATCTTGGTCTGATCCTCAATCATGCCTCCTCGTCCCCGTCTCTTGGGGTTACGTCGCTTGAGGTTGGCAATGTAGCCGTCGAGATCAGCTTCATCGGCTTCAAGAAGGCGGTCAGAATCAATGCTGCTGAAGTAGGAGAGCAGATCTTCAATCGAGCGCGCATACGCATCGAGCGTCTTGGGGCGCTTTCCTTGAAGTTGGAGTCGCTCTACAAAAGCACGAGCGGTTGGATCTGCTGCGACACGGGGGTAATAGACCCATGTTATTTCTGGTCCTCTCATGACTTTTTCCTCGTTGCTCATCACTTCCATAGCTGGTAAAATGCACCGTAGCATGTTTTAGGTAGTGAGGCAAACACAAGTATGTCTGGTACACCGACGAAAGCATTCGAACCATGCAAAAGACTGATCTTTGGCCATCATCCGAGCTAACATCTACCCCGCGTCATGGAGAGCGTCCCTTTGCACTGGCACATGTAGACCATACTGAGTTGGATATTGTTCTCGTTTCGTCGATCACTGGAAAACCTCTGGACAAACCCTGGGCCACGTTCCTGACAGATGCCTACAGTCGCCGTGTTCTTGCCTGCTATGTGACGTACGATCCCCCTAGCTATCGGTCAGTGATGATGGTCTTTCGAGAGTGCGTGAAGCGCCATCAGCGCTTGCCACAGGAATGTATGGTTGATCGCGGCTCCGAATTCGGAAGCGTCTACTTTGAGACGTTGCTCACGCGCTACTTTGTCACGAAAAAAGAGCGTCCGGCCTCGCGACCTCGAACAGGTTCAATCATCGAGCGACTCTTTGGGACCGTCACGACGCAACTCCTGCATCAATTGCTGGGCAATACACAAGCCACGAAGAAGCCGAGACTTCTGACACGTGAGGTTGACCCCAAACATCTGGCCGTCTGGACGCTCCCCAGGTTTGGAGCTAGACTGTGCCAGTATGCCTACGAGGTGTACGATCAGATGGATCACCCCGCTTTGGGACAGAGTCCGCGTGAAGCGTTTGCGCAGGGAATGCAGCTTGCTGGACTGCGCACCCATTGTCTGATTCCGTACTCAGAAGAGTTCCTCCTGCTCACGTGCCCGACAACGCGCACTGGGTGTGCAAAGGTGGATAAAGCGCGCGGCATCCTGGTCAACGGGTTACGCTACAGTCATCCTCTGATGCGTTCTTCACAGGATGTAGGAAAGTGTGTGCCAGTGCGGTATGAGCCTTTTGATATGAGCCGAGCGTATGCATTTGTCGAAGGGCAGTGGTTGCCGTGTACAGCCGACGCCTTTCTCCAGGTCCAGGGACGCTCGGAACGAGAATGGGAACTGATCCTGGATGAATGGCGTGAACACATGCGACAACACGGAAAAAAGCGAGTTACCGTCAATGGCTCACTACTCGCTCAGTTCTTGGAAGAAGTGGCAACCGAAGAACAATTGTTGCTCCAGCAGCAACGCGATCTCGAAGGGCTTCCCATTCGTGAGGCCATTGTCGGCCCGTCCCAGATGATGGGCCTGCTCCCCAGCGCAGACCCGCAAGAGATGGACGAAGAGCTTGATCTGGCAACTCTTCCCCGCTATGAGGAGTATCGCTAAGATGGCATACCTGACAGGAGAGGCCAGAGCACAACTGGATGCCTTTAAGGCTGTCACCGTGAGGCATGAGCACCTGACGCGCGTTGATGAGCAATTGTCCTTGTGGGTCGAAGAGCATACCGATGCCACGCATGTGCTGCTGTGTGGCCCAGGTGGTGTTGGGAAGTCGAGAGTCCTCGCCGTCGTGGCAGAACGATTCGCCAGAGAGGAACTGGATCGCTTCATGGTTCCAATCCTCTTGCTGGAGCCGATCCCGCCAGATCAGGGGCCCTACCTGCGGTTGGATTACTACTGGCAAATCATCAACGCGCTCAAAGGGCATCTTCTGGTCAAAGAACTTCTAGGGAACGTGGCTCACCTCATGGACGCTCCCAAAGCGACTCGCTCAAAACTGGGTGCGATCGATTGGCTGAAGGTACGCGGAGTGGCAGAGCAAGCCCTGATCCGCGCGCGCGTCAAAGCGGTGTTCGTCGATGAAGGACACCGCTTGATGCAAGGGGATGGGAGTCACAGTGTCGATGAGCAACTGGAATGGCTGAAGTCGTTAAGCAATCGCACCAATGTGTTACACGTTCTCGCTGGTCCCTATGCCTTGTTCGGGTTTCGCAATACGAGCGGACAACTCGCTCGTCGTGGTCGAGATATTCATTTCGCACGCTATCACGTTGAGAACAAAGAAGAACGCAAAGCATTTGCGGGGGCCGTGCAGTATCTGCTCGAACGGGTACCGCTCTCCTGTGACGTGGATGCCTTTCTCAAACGCTGGCGGTGGTTTGCCGAAGGCTGCGTGGGTTGCATTGGGATATTAAAGGACTGGCTGGTTGATGCGGTGGCGGCAACCTTGGTACAGGAAGGGACCAGCTTGACCGAAGAGATCCTCACTCGAACCATGCCTCATCCGGCCAGACGAGTCAGTCTGGAGATGGAGGCACGTGCTGGCGAACACAAAGTAGCTCTCCACGATCGCGAGAGTGCGAAGCAGTTCCAGGCGCTGCTGAAAAAGCCTGCCAACGCAGAAAACGCCGAGGCGACACAAGCGCAAGGCCGTATCCCTGGAGCGCCACTCCCAACAGGAACAGAGCAGGAAGCGGAGCCCGTCTCTGCAACGTTGCCCATGCCGCAAGTTGCTCCCAAACCCACCAAGCTCCGCGTGGGTCAGCGTGCCCCTGAACGCGATCCCGTTGGGGAAACGGATATTCTCTCTGTGCGGAAAACTGCTGGATGCTCTTTTACCGAAGTCATTTCGGTGACACCGTCTCAGATGGAAGAAGCCGGAGTTTCACGCTTTGAGTGTCCAACCTGTCTTGCTGTGAGGGATATCCAGCCAAAGGGAGGCCGGGTAAAGTTTTCCTGGCACCCCAAACGTACGACCAGCACCCCAAATCACGGCTTGCGCTGGGTGAAGCGAGAAAGCGCCTGGAAACTTTCTGAATGAACAATGGGAACTCGGGGAAACGAACACCTGAACATGCTTCTGGCGGTACAAGATGCCAAGAGAAGAACCGGGCATGTCAACCGAAGTCAAGTCGTATCAATACTGTTTCCGCTCGCAACAGGACGAAGCGGCAGCAGGAGAATCCACAGTCCAAGCGAAGGAACAAACCGAGCCAGCGCGGAATTTAGATTCTCGTAAGGAGGAGACGCGATGAATGAGCAGACCTACCTGCTCTCCTTTGGGGGAGTTTCGTCGGCAGAAGCGAACAGGTATGCAGAGGAATTGCGAGAGGCTCTTTTAGATGCCACCGCTGAGATCGCTGTGCAGCGGCAACGGGAGAATCTGCTGGCCCAGGATCTGGGGGCTACCCTGGTGCTGATCATGGGAACGCCAGCGTTAGTGGCGGCAGTGAAAGCTATTGGTAACTGGCTGCAAAAACGTCACAGCGCAACGCTCACCATTGTGACGGCGGAGAAGAAGATTGTCGCAGAGAATCTGACGAACAAAGATGCGGCGAACTTACTTCAACTGTTCCTAGCGCAAACCGCTGAATACAAGGAGTCCGATCCATGAGTACATCCACTCTTCCACCCACTGCTCCTACCACCCTCGTCATCCTGCTTGGTGCCAGTGCTTGGCCGCATTCCCCGGGCTTGCAGCCATCGCAAGCCTTCGTGCATGCTGCGCAGGGGTTCAAGTATTACGTGCTCGATCGGCAAGGCTTTGGCCTGCCGACGGCAAATCTCTTGGATTTGTTCGATGCACCTTTGAGCGCCTCCGATCAGTTGGAACTGCTTGGTTCCTTCCTGGAACAACGGGCACAGGCGCTCAAAGCAGTGAATCAGGCGAAGCGCGATGTCGTGGTCTATTTCGTTGGGCATGGCGGCTTTGCCGGTTCATCTGCGGATTTTTACCTTCTGCCTCACCGTGCGAATGCCAGCAGTTTGAGAGCATCGGGCATAGCCATCGACGCACTGGCGGAAGTGTTGCGAGAAAGGGCCCGCCAGATGCGGCGGTACCTGTTTCTGGACTGTTGTTTTGCTGCTGCCGCTTTTCGCTCCTTCCAGGGAGGACCAGATCAGACTGCCATTATGAAAACGCTGAATGCCTTTCATGTGCAGGCCAGAAGCAGCGGCTTTCCCGGAAAAGGGACAGTCCTCCTCTGTTCTTCTGATCAGAAATCGCCTTCCCTGCTCTTGCCCGACGAGAGTTCTACGATGTTCTCTTCTGCCTTGCTCGATGTCCTCAGGAACGGAGATCTCCACCGGCCCCCCCAACTGTCATTGCGCGACCTTAAAGAGTTGGCAGAGGGCCGACTGGCTGCGCTGCCAGAGAAAAACGCCCCTCGTCCTGGTCTGTACTCTCCTGATCAGAGCGAAGGCGACGCGGCTGACGTCCCCTTTTTTCCAAATCCTCGCGCCCAGGTAGCCATCCCTCCTCAGCATTGGGCCACGCTTCCACATCCACCAACCCCTAAGCAGCCTAAACGCCTGCGCACACCACTTGTCGTCGCCTTGATCTCGCTGATCCTGCTTCTCCTTGCAGGAGGGAGTCTTGGCATCTATGGGGCTGCTACAGGCAACTGGCCATGGAAGGCATTTTTTCCGGCAGGGAGGGTCACCGAGTTCTCTGTCCTCACAGCCAATAGCCACCCAGCCGGGATCACAGCCGGACCTGATGGCAATCTCTGGTTTACCGAGAACAAGGGCAACAAAATCGGACGCATCAGCCCCAGCGGCACGATGATCACTGAGTTCCCTGTCCTCACAGCCAGCAGCGGGCTAGTCGAGATCACAGCCGGACCTGATGGCAATCTCTGGTTTACCGAGTACCAGGGCAACAAAATCGGACGCATCAGCCCCAGCGGATCAGTGCTGCCCGAGTTCGCTCTCCCAGCAGCCAACAGCCGCGCCATCGGGATCGCAGCCGGACCTGATGGCAATCTCTGGTTCACGGAGACTGTTGGCGATAAAATCAGGAAAATCGGGCGCATCAGCCCCAGTGGCAAGATCACCGAGTTCGCTCTCCCAGCAGCCAACAGCATCCCATCCGGGATCGTAGCCGGACCCGATGGCAATCTCTGGTTTACCGGGCTTGATGGCAACCAGATCGGACGCATCAGCCCCAGCGGATCAGGGATGATCAATGAGTTCCCTGTTCCAACAGCCAGCAGCGAGCTAGTCGAGATCGCAGCCGGACCCGATGGCAATCTCTGGTTTACCGAGTACCAGGGCAACAAAATCGGGCGCATCAGCCCCAGCGGCACGATGATCACCGAGTTCTCTGTCCTCACAGCCAATAGCCACCCAGCCGGGATCACAGCCGGACCTGATGGCAATCTCTGGTTCACGGAAGCTGATGGCAACCAGATCGGACGCATCACATCCGGCAAGTGATTCGAGGAGAGAGCGTGGTACAGTCATTTGTCAGGATAATTGCACGACTTGTCAGGTTACGTGCCTCGCTGGCTAGCGCCTTCAGCAGAAGGTCTCTAGCGCCGAACCTGGCGTGACATCAGCACGAAGACAACCTGAGCTTGATGCGCCTTTTATCTCACCTATTCATGAAATCTGCGCCATTTTATGTGACAAAATTGGCAGTTCCATTCTTGGTGAAGAGAGACGAAAAAGATGAGCTACAATGACTTGGCATTTTATGTGGCAGAGACCAAGGCTCAAAAATCATCTCGAAGCGCCTCTCAAGGCAAATCTCGGCATTAATCCTGGCAGAAACGCGCCTTTAATCAAGTCAAATGACAGTTTCAATGGCGACATTGATCAAATCTGCCGGAGTGTCCATGGTCTGGACCGCCGTGTAGATCGCGTGTGCGGCGACATGACGAATCGTTTTCCCGTCACTCTTGATTTCGAGATGCGCTCGAATCGCACTATGGTAGCGATACATCGTTTTTGGCACAATATCAGGAACCAGATCCTCGGGAAACTGCATCACGGCTCGAATGTGGCTGATGACGGCACCAGGAATCTCTTGTGGATCGGGAAAGTAGCCCAGGCGTTGAAAGACTTTGAGCAAAATCATCAGAGCAAATTGTGGACTATCGCCCCGTGCTCTCTTGCTCACAAAAGCGACATCGGTCGGGGTTGGGGTATAGAGTTCACGTAGCTCCTTGACCGAAGGGGCACGCGAAAATCGTGGATAGGCCGTCCGTTCAATCGCGGTCATATGAGATCCTCCTCCACAGTGGTTTTATGGCCTGATGGAGCCATAGATGTGGATGTATGGCGCTAGCATACGCAAAGCCCATCGGTTCGACAACGAGAGTAGGACATTCGTCTGCGCGCTCTTTGTGTTGGATCTGCCTTTCGTGGCAACGCCTGTCCATCCACTTCCAATAAGTCCTATTAATGGAAGCAATACTTGTGCTTTGCTTCCATTAATGCGAAAATAGGTGGTCAGTAATGGAGAGAAACAACTTCTGATAACAAGGGATAAGATGATCAGAGAGGATCTTGAGCGGCAGCTTACTGCGTATGCAACCTGGATTGGTCGGCAACCTGTTGCCGAAAACACCCGTCGTGCCTATCTCTTCCAGGTACGTCAATATGGAGCATTTCTCTGTGCAAGAGCATTGCAGCATGACGATCCCTTTAGTGACCCTTTTGCTCGCGATTATGCCGTTCGTGATTACAAAACCTACATCAAAACAGAAGCGAAAGCGAAGCCTCGTTCGGTCAATTTGGCACTGGCCGCTATTGATCACTTCTATCTGTTCCTGGGCATGGACCAGGCACGAGTGAAGCGAGAAGAGCTGCCGGCACAGTCCCCGCAATCCTTGAAACCAGAGGAGCAAAAAGCGTTTTTGCGTGCTGTGGAGCGAACTTCTTCAGTCCGCGATCAGGCCATCGCAACGCTCCTCTTCTACACTGCTTTACGCTTGAGCGAATGTGCAGATTTAAATGTAGATGATGTGTGTATTTCAGCTCGTAAAGGACTCGTCGTGGTTCGTTCCGGCAAGGGAGATTCCTACCGTGACATTCCGCTGAATGCAGCAACTCGCGAGGCGCTCAAAAGATGGCAGAGACAACGGGCGAAGCAGTTTCCAGATCATCCAGATCCCGCTCTTTTTCTGAATCTCAAGGGAAGACGCCTTTCCACACGCGGTATCGATCTGATCATTCGTCGCCTTGGAGTGAACGCGAAGCTGGAATTGTCAGCCCACATCCTGCGCCATACCTGCCTGACCAATCTTGTCCGACGTGGCAACGACCTCGTGCTGGTCGCTGAGATTGCAGGGCATAAACGCCTGGAAACCACGCGTCGCTATAGTTTGCCCTCCCTGCAAGATCGTGAAATTGCGATGGAAGAATTGCAAATAAATTACTGAGGGGACCTGCTTTTGCGTGCCGAGAAACTGGCATATTTCATATGCACATTTGGGATGGGTATTGTGGCTCCCTGATGATACGCGATAAAGTCGTAAACGAACTTGCACTATCCTACAATGAAGAGAAAGGATGAAAGAGAGATGGATTCTGTTACTGCAACTGCTATCATTGCAGCCCTAGCCGCTGGAGTAAGCGGAGGGGCCACTGAACTTGTCAAAACGGCTATTACGGATGGATACAATACCCTCAAAACTTTGCTGAAAAAGAAATTTGGCGAACGAAGTAACGTTGTTAAATCAGTCGATGTACTGGAAGCGATGCCTGACTCAGAGGCGAGCAAAGCTCTCGTCAAGGAAACCGTCACCGCCGTGCAAGCAGATCAAGATCTCGATATTCGTCAAGCAGCCGAAGCCCTGCTCATGCATCTCAAAGCACAGCCAAGGGGCGAACAGTACATCCAGAACGCCCAGGGGAGCTATATTGCTCAGGCCAGTGATCACAGCAGCGCTAGCGTCAACGTCAATACACCCAGAAATCCATAATACATGTCCAGGCGTAATAGAGATAAGCGAAAAGCAAAGCAGGTATCACACAGCCAGATAGCATACGGCAGTCTTATCGCGCAAGCTAGTAACCACAGCAGCGCTAGTGTCAATATCTACAATGATAGTGTTAAGCCTCATACTATTGATACTGCTGCAATAGAAGCCGCTATACACAAGCTGAGGAATATGCCGCTCAACGCATCACCTGGAGCAAGCTCGCTCTCGCTCGGCTCGCGTCCGCCTGCATATGCACCTAATCCTTTATTCGTGGGACGCGAGAATGAACTGCGGACCATCGCAGCGCTGCTCAGGGAACCTGTACGCGCTACTGTGGTCATCACAGCAATGGGTGGCATGGGTAAAACCCAGCTTGCTACTGAGTTCGTCCGCCGCTACAGCAGCTACTTCGCAGGCGGTGTCTTCTGGCTCAACTTTGCTGATCCCGCTGCGATCCCGATGGAAATCGCAGCTTGCTGCACGGCCATGCAGCAAGAATTGCGCTCCGATGTGCATACCTTCCCACCAGATCTACAGAGCAAACAGATTTGCGCAGCGTGGCAGAGCGATTTGCCACGTCTGCTCATCTTTGATACTTGTGAAGATGAGTCTCTTCTTGCCTTGTGGCGTCCTCCTGTGGGTGGCTGTCGTATCCTCGTAACCAGTCGCCGAGGAGAAATATGGTCAAAGGAGCTGGGTGTCACAACTCTCCCGTTACATGAGCTGCCTCGTCCAGAAAGTATCGCCTTGCTCACCAAACATCGGCCAGACCTGTCCCCCTCTAGTCTAGATCCCATTGCTCAGGAGGTAGGAGACCTGCCCTTGGCATTGCATTTGGCGGGCAGTTACTTGGAGATGTACTCAAGCACGCCAGATGCCTATTTGGCAGCTCTGCGGAAAACAACTCCCCTAGATCATCTCTCATTCAATGAGGAAGGCACTACCTACGACACTGGTCATATTCGTCATCTCACGCGTACCTTCGCCGTCAGTTATGAGCAGCTTAATGCCAGAGATCCCATTGATCAATCCGCACTCACACTTCTCGCTTGCATCGCACACTTTGCTCCTGGTGAACCTATCCCAAGCGACCTCTTGCGAGCTGCTGTGATGATAATGAAGGGAGAAACTGAGAACGCAGATCAGTCAGCAGACACACTCGCGCTAGCTCTATTAGAGAATGCAGAACAACTAGAAGATATGTCCTTGCGGGCTCTACAGCGACTCATCACTCTGGGTCTGCTAGAGAAGTATCCAGAGACAACCTATCGCATGCATCGGCTGCTTCATTCCTTCGTGTGTCGGCAAGAAGTAGCAGACAATCCACAAGTACAGATGATAGTGGAGTCAGTCACACTAGTCCTAGCACATGAACTTAATCAAACGCGTGATTTTTGGAAAGTGCGTCTCTTGCTGCCACATCTCCGAGCCATCATCCAACAGTCTCCTTCTCGCGAGGATGGAAGAGGAATTAGCCTCTCCCTCCAACTGGCTGCGGCGCTGCACCAGACAGGTGCCTATCAGGAAGCAGAGCGACTCTACAAAGAAGCGCTGGCAATGGGTGAGCGAGTGTTGGGCGATCCCAACAAGGCCACAGTCATCAACAACTTGGCAGAACTTTACCGTGAGCAAGGCAGGTATCCAGAAGCGGAGCCACTGATGCAAGAGGCCCTGACAATACGTGAGCGGATACTGGGGAGAGAGCATCCTGAGACGGCACTAAGCCTGAATAGCCTAGCTGGGTTCTATCAAGCACAAGGGAAATACAAGGAAGCGGAACTGCTTTGTCGGGAAGCACTAAAAGTTACTGAGCAGGTATTGGGGAGAGAGAGTCCTGAGACGGCAACGATGTTGAATAATCTCGGGTTCCTCTGCGGTGTACAAGGAAAAAGCAAGGAAGCAGAAGCGCTCTTCAAGCGATCATTGGCAATTCGAGAGCGAGTACTGGGCAAAGAGCATACTGACACAGCCAGAACCGTACTCAACCTGGCAATGCTCTACACCGAGCAAGGCAGGTATCCAGAAGCGGAGCCACTGGTGCGAGAAGCGCTGGAGATTTGGAAGCGAGTACTGGGCAAAGAGCATCCCGACACAGCCAGAGCACTGGACAACTTAGCGGTTCTCTTCCTCAAGCAGGGTAGGTATGAGAAAGCGGAACCGCTGATACAAGAGGCTCTGACAATACGTGAGCAGATACTGGGCAAGGAGCATCCCGAGACAGCACAGAGCCTGTATAACCTGGCAAGCCTTTATTTGAACTTGGGGAGATATAAGGAAGCGGAACCACTCTACAGGGAAGCACTAAGTGTTTATCGGCAGAAGTTGGGAGAGGGACATCCCGATACTATACTCCTCGAACGGAACTACGCACTTCTCCCTGCAAAAATACGGCAGCAATAAGGTAGCCAGAACAAGAGTTGTAGATACTCGTACTGTAGCCAAATACCTAACGAAAGAGTTTCCCAACAGAGATTTGGATGTTAAACCTATTAGAACCCTTACTGTTTTCGCTATTCACGATGCTACCCTTACCACCTGAAAAATGTTACTCACGACTCTGCCCAGGCACGCACGTTGCAGCTCTCTGATTGCGGCCTGTCGGTGAGCCAGATCAAGCAGGTTTTTGCTGGAGTCTGGATGGGTAGCATCTCATTAACATTTCCTGGCCAGGCGGGTAGGGTGGTCATTAACAAGTGGGCAGTTTGATCCATAGCGTACACACCCTTACTTCATCTCTATCTTAATATAACAAATTGCTCTAAGTCCTAAAATATGTGTTATCTGAGAGCTACCTCACTCTCACAAGCCTCCGGGATTTTCCCGGAGGTCATTGACGACATCTTTGACAAAGGCCAGGAGTGACTCTGAAAAGGCTCTCGGATTTTCCTCACCTGGAAGAAGCGTACCCATCTTCCGCGCGGTCTCAAGGTTTGCCTCTTGTACCAAGAACTCGACTTCCTCTTCAGAGAAACCCAGGTTTCGGAGTTGCACGATATACAGAGCAGTCGCCTTCCGTAGGCCCTGGATTGCTTGCTTGTTTCGCTGCCGACGCTCCTGGTCATCCATCGAGAGGTGGTCTCCCTTCTTTTGCCCTCATTGGGGTCCCAACATTTTTACCCCCCGAAATCCCCGCTAAGGATTCGCCGGGGCGATTTTCTCTGATGTTGTCCCCGCTAAGCCTGGAACAGATGGGCTTTCTTTCCCATCCCAGGCGGTTTTATTGACGTGTAAGCGGGGAGTATGATACAAACGAGGCAAAACTGGAGAGACGCCTACATTGCCTGGATATGATAAGATTCCGACCTACCTCAACCCGGAGCAGCGAAACGCCCTGATCC
>WNFY01005030.1_pt1 | contig 12011 bp, 13 predicted proteins | sample 5400091 | NCBI WGS metagenome assembly WNFY01 (sample SAMN13153364, study PRJNA577476) | soil metagenome | isolation source: 60 cm soil or saprolite under grassland replicate 1 | place: USA:California | collected 2016-06-15 | reverse complement strand
CTGCCATCTCCCTGGCCGGGAATTTCCGGGTGACGCAGCGGCGTAGCGCCTGTCACAGGACCACTTCGGGTGCACGGAGTGTAACCCACGACGCTGGGCTCGGCCCGCCGAGCCTGATCCTCCCTGCTCCTCCAGCCAGCCCGCCGGACGGGCCGTCCATGGCCGCCAGCACCCGCTCGCACGCCAGCACCGACACCGCCATGGCCTGCTGCCGCCCGGCCGCCGCCACCGGCAGCGCCCGTCGCGCGCACACCAGCGCGATCAGCGCATCTATATGCAGTTGATGCGAACCCCCCGGACAGCCAGGGACATCTGCCCCGCAGCCGACTCGCGCCAAGGCCTCCGCAGGGCGCCCGGCGGACCCGTCGGTGCCGGACCACACGAACGCTTTCGAAACACCACCGTGTGCACCGGGCGTGACCATCCATCACGCCAGCACACCGGCCCAGCGGGCCGCCCCGGCGGCAACACACGCTCTGCCTTCCGCCCATCACCCTGCAGGGCGACTCCAGTCACCCTGAGATCCGAAGCACGACTACGCACAGCAACGAGAAACGCCTGCTCAGCATCTCAAGCCACGCAAAACGCCGATTACGGACGGCCCGCTCTTGTGTCAGCGAGGCGCATGTCCGCGAGCAAATCGTCCAGCTCTGCGCGCGTGCTGGCTGCCGGGCGCATGCCCTCGCCGCATGCACGAAAGCGCCATGGCTGGCGGCCACCTCCGCTGTCCCGCTGCGGGTGGACGCTGGTGGAGCTCAGCCTGGCGGCGGGCGGCCGATCGCGCTGTCTTGAGGAAGTCAGCCGCCTAGGTTGCCTGTGCGGCGGTCATCCGTCGCCTTTTGAGGCAGGGAGGACCTCGTCTTGGCGGTGGTGGCGGGCAGTCGCCGTGGTGTAGCGCTGGAGCGCGGCCTGCATCTGCTCGCGGCGGTCGGCGGCCTCCTCGATGCCGAACACGAACGGCAGGAAGCCGCCGCCGACCTCGGCGATGCCGGCCCGGATCGCCTCTGCGTCGCCGGGCGGGTAGACGCGTGCGGGTTCGCCGACGGCCACCCAGCCGATGGGGATCCGGGCCAGCGGAGGCACCACGCAGCCGATGTGGACCGTGCCGCCGAGCGCGACGCTGCTGGCCCGGCCCATCTGCGCGCCATTGAAGACCCGGGCGCCGGTGGCGATGAACACCTCATCGGCGATCCCGCAGCCGGTCAGGTGCGAGTGCGGGCCGGCCAGGACGTGATCACCCATGATGAGCGGGTGCCGCGGGGTGCCGCGCAGCACCGCGTTCTCCATGATGACGCAATGGGCGCCGATCTCGACCGGGCCGCCCTCGGCGGCCAGCACCGCGCCGTGCATGATGCAGCTGCCGCGGCCGATGCGGACCTCGCCGCTGAGCACCGCGGTGGGCGCCACATAGGCCTCGGGGTGGACGGACGGAGCCTTGTCCAGGTGTCGTATTCTCATCAGCCCAATGTGCACCCGGCCCTGCCATATTGCACACCTCAGCCGCTGCAGCGCCGCAGCCGCTTTTGCGGAGTGCGCGCAGCCGGACCAGCAGACGGACACGCCGAAGTCCTGCCCCGGCTACGCATCAGCTCGCCGGGCGCGACAGATCAACCGTTCGTGTCGCATAGTCGGCTCCGTCAACCACGAGGCATGGGGCGTACCGAACGGCGGGTCAGTGCGCGTTTATCAAGAGTTCCTCGCGCCGTCACCGATCTCGGCTGCCGCCGGGCAGACGAGTGGCTCAGCCGTATATTTATGCAGCGCCGCGGTTGCGCGAATGCCCGCTTCTGCCGCGGACAGGTGCTTCCCGGATCGTTATGGCGCTGGCAGGCACATCCGCGACGTTTCCGCGGAAGCGCCTTGTGCAGAATTTCACAAACCGCTTTCGCGGCAACGCACTCTATTGCCGCAGTCAGGGCGAGGAGTCGGCGGATCTCAAGCGATCGCGGGTCTGTAGGCTTGCCGCCATGCCCGACAACGGTCTGCCAGTCGCGGAGTTCGCCTTCCCGGGACCGTTGCGCGATCAGCTTGTCGCGGCGATCCTGGCGGGTGAGAAGACCACGACGACCGGGCTGGTCGCAGACTACGAGCACGAGAACGAGCCGCTGCCGGGCCCCGGACTGCGCCAGGTCGTGGTCGACTCCGCCGGCAGCCTGGTCGCGGTTATCGAGACGACCGCGGTGCGGGTGATCCGGCTGGCCGATGTGGACTTGAACCACGCGCTGGGCGAAGGCGAAGGATATACCTCGGTCGCGGAATGGCGGGCCGGCCATGAGCAGTTCTGGCACTCGGCCGAGATGCGCCAGGCTCTTGGTGACCCCGCGTTCACGGTCGGCGACGACACCCTTGTCGTGGCGCAGGAATTCCGGCTCATACAAAACTGAAACCCGGCACGCGTGTCAAGATGCCCGCCCGCTTCTGCCGCGTGGCGTGAGTGCGGCGTGAGCACCGTGCAAGATCACTTCCGCGGGCCTGACATCATAGAGGCAAATGAGCAAGTCACCTTCCCGCCGCTTCCCCGTGACCGTTACCCAGCTTCCGGCCACCCGCTGCCAGATCTGCCACCGCACCGTCGCCTACCGGCCCGGCAACCTCACCGAGGTCCTCACCGAGCACTATCGCCGGGCCCATCCCGAAGCGCTCGATCTCGCATCCCGGTAACCGGTCGCGGAGACCCCGGCACTAACCTGCAGTAAGCGTCGCCGAGGCTGGGCCGGTCAGGACGGCTTTACCCCTGAGGTGAGCTCGGAGATCGAAAACGTGACGCAGCGTGGCCGACCCCTTGTAGGGCACGCAAGTAGAACCGCCGCTCTGCACGGCCTGCAAGGCGCGAGGACACCGCTCGCGATCGACGCCATCCTGGATGATCTGTGGCCCGTGAGCACGGGCGGCTGGCGTTCGTCTTGCCGAAGGCAAGCGTGCAACGTCATCCGCGTCGGCAGTGCCAGCCGGGCATGATGCAAACAAGCGCCGAGGGAACCGCCGTAAGCGAAGGGCTGGCGTTAGAAGTGGGCCGTGCGGCCCTGGCCTGGACCGCCGTAGGACTTCGACCCGACACGAACAGGGCCGGGCCAGGTAAGCTGCGCGCGTCGTGCGGCCGGGGTTGATCGCCATGGCCTGCTGTCTCCGGCAGGCATGTCCTCGCCAGGTCACTGAGCCAGGCACCGCGCATCAGGCTGCTGTGCTACGGCGTCGAGATCTACCTGGCCCATCGGCACCTGATACCGCCCGGCTCGGCGGCCGCTGCCGGGTATGGCTTCGTCCGGGGCATCGCGCCGCAGGGAAAATGGGTTCTATCCTGGCTGCTGGCCAGTCCCTGACCGAGGACGACCTGCTGCTGGAACGAGACGACCGCCGGAAGTTGGCCGCCGTCGCGGGTGACCATCGGGTCGGTCTTGTGCTTGTCTATCTCGACACTCCGCTGCGAGTGATCAATCACCGCCACGCTGAGAATTAGCGACGCGGGCGCGGACTAGCGCGCCGAGGTTAAGATCCAGCTGGACGCTTCGCTGCTGGAGCCGCCAGATCGCGCTGAGCGGGCGTTTACGGCCGTCCGGCCGATGCCCTCGCGGACGTCCTGACCAGGATCAGGACCAGCCTCCCGCCGGGCCGTCCGCTGGGCTGAGGATGGGCACGAATCCCCGGTTTCGAGCCGCGACGATTACGGCTCGATGTCCGGCGCGTAAGTGTTGTGGCCGATGCTGCTAGGCGTAGATGATGCCGCCAGCTATCGCCCGGGCAAGGGCCTGCTGGCCGCCCAGGCGGGTGCGGCGCTGGTCTGCCTGGATCTTGACCCTCCGGGCCGTATCCGCCCCCCGTGGAGGCGTGTTCTCCGGCCGGGGACCTCGGCAAGCAACGGGACCGCGGCCGCGTCGACTATGTGAGCTCACTGGCCCACCTGCGGGAGCTGGGGGGTCAGGTGGAACGTGACCAGCTGGGACCCCGTCCTGAGGTCGGTCGCGGAGCAGATCAAGCCCATGAGCACGTGGGTGCTGCGGGTGGCGCTGGCCCACCCGGCCGGCGGGTCGATGCACACCTGGTACTGCCCGGCGGGCACGTTCGCGGCGAACTGCAGGGCCGCGTTCAGGGTGCCCGACGCGACGCTGGCCAGCGTCCCGTTCTGCAGCACCTTCACCGGGCTGCCGGCCACACTCGGGCCGTTGGTGCCCTGCTTGACCACCTTGACGGTGAGCTTGAGGGCGGGCCCCCTGGTGGCGGGCGAACTGACGCTGGCGCTGAAACCCGGCGTGGTGGTGCCGGCACTCGGGTGCGGCGGGGAGTTAGCCGACCGAGGCGCGCTGAAAATGATGACGATCGCGATGGGCAGCCCGATGACGGCGATGCCCAAGGCGGCGATCACCAGGCGGCGCCGGATGGCGCGTTCGCCACGGTGTGGGTGAGGTGCGGGTGCTGTCACCTTCCCAGCACGTGGTCCCGGGCCGCCTGTGGCCACGGGGTGGTCATCACTCGGCGGCGATATGGCGTGGCTGCTGCCGCCGTCCGGCGGTGGGGCGGGGTCAACGGTCGGCTCGATGGCAGCCTGGGCGACCGACGGGTCCGCCGGCGGGGGGGCAGTCTCCGTGACTGGCCGGACTGCATCCGCGGTCGCGGATGAGGCGGTGGCCAGTGCCTGATCCTGCTGCGGGCTGGGCCCGGTCTGTGCGGGTGTTTCCGGCAGTGCCACGTGGTGGGCAGTAGCTGCCGCCGGTGCAGGCAGCGGTGCGGAGTCGACCCCTGCGTGCACGTGGATAGTAGCGGTTCCACCGTCGCTGTCAATATCGATGATGCCGTCGTACTCCCCGGCCGCGTCGGTGTCTACGGTGACCACCAGTTCGTCGGCGGCCTGCCGGAGCTTGAGCCAGCTCGCCGTGGTAGCCGCCCGCGCATTAAGGTCTCCGCCGCCTGCGTTGCGGATCTGGACCCGGCGTTCCGGGGACTGGCCATGCAGGGGGAGCTGCCCCAGGTCGATGAGCGTGGCCGACAGCGCAAGCTCTGGCCGGTGAGGCGCGGGCGGCACCGCCGGCGCTGGCGCGCTGAGCGCGGCGGTGGCGGCTGCGGCTACCGCGCGGCTGTCGTCGTCAGCGAGCTGTTCCAGGGCCAGCTGAGCGGCCAGCGCCATCCCTGCGTGGCTGCCGCGCAGGATCCCCGCCAGCTCCTGGACCGCCCCCGCCCGGATCCCGGCCAGCGGGCTTTCTATCCCGTGCTGCAGCTCGGAGGGCAGCGGCGCGGGCATGGTGACCGGGCGGCTACGGCGGGCGATGTGCAGCTCCCCCTCCACCCCGAAGGTCCACTTGCCGGGTGTCTGGTTCGGGGTGACCGCCCGCACCTTGTCATAGATGTAGTCATACAGCTCGTCCAGACCCACCAGGCCGTCCTGGTCCCGGTCGGCCTCCCCGGTCTCCAGCCCCTCCACCAGGGCGCTAGTGAACACCGACGGCCCCAGCTCGCGGGCGTCGGCCAGCTCACCTGCCTCAAACGCGTACTCCATCGCGCTGGACGCGGTAATCACCGCCCGGCCCCGGCCACCGAACTGCTGCTCGATCCCCATCTCCACGCCCGCCCGGGCCACCAGGCCGCGCCCGAACGCGCCCGCATAACAGCAATCCAGCAGCAGCACGACCCGACGCGAGCGGCTACGGTTCATCCGCCGGCTGACGAACTCAGCCGCCACCGCGGTCGCGCCCAGCCGTCGCAGCACCGTGTTCGACGCCGCGAAATACAGCTCCCCGTCCTCGTCCTTGACCCCGTGGCCGGAAAAGTGCACCAGCAGCAGATCCCCGGGCCGGCGGTCAGCGAAGAACTCCTCCACCGCCAGGTTGATCACGTGTGCCGGCTCGTTGAGCAGCGTGCGCACCTCGAACTCGCCGATCCCCGGATCCTGCAGCACGGCCGCCAGCGCCCGGGCGTCGCTGGCCGGGGCCCGCAACTGCCGCAGCCCCGGATCGGTGTACGCGTCGCTGGCAACGATCAGCGCGCTACGGGTGCCACCCACCGGTCGCTCACCTGCCATGCCTGGCCAGCCATTCGTCGGCCAGCCGGCGCTGCTCCCTCGAAGACACCCCAGTCAACTCCAGGGCATCGCCGCCGAGCTCCAGCTTGATGCTGCGCCGGGACGAACCGGCCAGCCACGACCGGACCGCCGCCACCACAGCCGCGAGCACCTGCGAATCCGCGACGTGGACCACCAGAGCGCCCAGCGCCGCCACATCCACCGCCCTGGACCCCGGCGGCGGCTCACCGGCCCCCGCTGCCTCAACCGCATCAACATCCAGATCAAGCAGCTCGCGGCGAAGCAGCAAAGTGACCTGAGCGATCTCGTCAGCATCGGCGTCAGGCCCGACCGCGACCTGAACGCCTAGCGTTGCTGGGTGCTCATCCATGCCCATCCATGCCCCCCCAAACACGTGCGGCCCCTCCGGGAGCCTGGCCTTGATCATAGAGACGGAACAAGGCAACAGGAAGAGAGAAACTCTCGGCATGGGAAACGGATCCCGGCGATCGCAGGATCCTGTCCTGGGCCTCTTTTACGATCCGGCTTCACAGGCCCGGCTCAGCGAGCCCAGTTACAGTAGATGAGTAATGTGAAATGGCTGATTCGCTGCGGCTGCCAGATGCGGCTCGTGGCAGGCTGCTCATTCTGACTACCCTTCGTCCAAGGCGACACTGTCATCGCCGGATACTATGCCGAGGAGTCACGCGCGGCTTCTGATACATGCTCGTGCCCAGAGCAAGGCAGGCAGCGGTTCGTTACAGCTCAGCCCAAAGCCGTCCGGGGCCTGGCGTCCCAGATCCGGATGATCTGCGTTGCCGCGCCCAGCACGGCTGGCAGCGGTCTAAGCCGCTCCGAATCGGCGATCCGATCGCACGCAGGCCCGGAAGTGCACTACGGTCGGTGACCGATTCTGGCACGCCGAACAATATGCTGTCCATACCGGCGAACAAAGTCAGTAGGTAATCGGGTACGTTGGCGGCGGTTGCCTGCGCGGGAGCATGCAGGCTAGGACCATGGCCGCCAGCCACCCGATGCCCGTGGGGATCAGGTTGACGACCACCAGCCATCCCAGGCCCTCGACCTTGCGGATGGCGCCGATCAGGCTCGGCAGAATGTACAGCACCAGAAGCCCGGCGATCAGCGCGACCCAGAACACAGAACTGTGTGCCAGTGCGTCCATGGCATCCTCCAATTTCAGTATGTCACGAGGGCAGGCCGGACCTCGTGACGTTCCGGTCAGCGGCCGCTGCGACAGGCGAGCGTGCTGCCTGCTGCAGGCTTCCCGCGACGGCAGCTCTGATGCCGTCGGCGGCCGTGCCGGGGAAACTCTCGGCCGCCAGCCGGGCAGCATCCCGGTCCGCCGAGGTATGAGCGCTCACCGAGGCAGCATCCGCGCTAGCCGCGCCCGGCCCGATCCCAAGTCGGTGGGTGCCCGCCTCGCCGGGACGCGCATATGGCTCGCGGCCGAACAACGGGGTGGCCTCGCGCATCGCCTCGAGCGGGCTGGCGCCCTCCGCGCAGAGCCGGTCATAGCGAGCCATCGCGTAGGGATGCAGGGCACGCAGCCGTTCCTCACTCTTGCGCCGAGCCGCGGCCGCGGCTGGGTCACTGTCGGCGTGTGCGGCAGCGGCACCCCAGGTACCCGCTGTCTGCAGCAGGTCCGCCTGAGCAAGCCACCGCGGATCGTGAGCAGGTGCCCACCTGACCCTGGCCCGCTCGCGGTCGACACGCTCGGCATCGCGCAGTTCGCGGCGAGCCTGCTCGTCGCGCGCTGCCTCCCTGGCGTTCTTCAGCGCCACCCGGCGTGCAGCGACCTCGGCGGCGGCAGCGGCCAGCGAGATCATCTGCGCCGCCCGGCTGGAGGAATGGCTGAGCGCCTCGCCGAACGGGTCTGGATAGTGGTCTGCAGAATCCATCGTGAGCCTCCTTGGGTCAGTCGAGGACGTCGTATTTACCGGCCGCGTCGTCTCCGCAGCCGAGGACCGGACTGGGCCGGTCGTCGCGTCTCGGGAGCGGGGGAGCCGACGGGATAGAGACGTGATGGGAGCGGGAACCCCGCATCCGCCAGCGCTACTACGCTCCGGACCGCAGCCCGCTGCCCGCGGTCAGGCGCGAGCAGAGTGCCCGCGGCAGCGTGCAGCCGTTCGGCTGCGCCGAGGGCGCTGGCCGCCTGGGCCGCGCGCTGCTGGGCCTGCCGAAGTACGGACACCGCCTCGGCGAGCCTGGCGAGCCGGATGATCAGCGTGACCTGGCTGATAGACCGATCGCCGCTGACGAACGCGAAGGCCGAGAGTAGCCGGGCCGCCTGGCGCAGGCAATCACCGGCTGGGCTGGACGGGGGGATGCGGCCATAAGGGGCGCGGGCGGCACGGTCGTAAGCGTCAGCGGCCTGCCGGAGTACCCGGCTGCCCAGCGCGGCGGCCGCCACGTGCAGGGTGTCGCCCGCCGCCCAGGCCGCATCGGCGGCCGCGGCGGGGTCGTTCCCGGTGAGCAGCCGTATCCGGGCAGCGGTGTCATCGGCGGTGCGGGCGGCGTGCTCCCAGATCGCGTCCCGTTCCGCGGGAGTGAGCCGGTCACCGGGCGCGGTACCGGAGCGGCTCCAGCGCTGGCGGAGCTTAGGCCAGGTCAGGTCGGCGGCGAGCTTGCCGCCCCCGTACCACACTGGGCCGCCGCCCTTCGACGTGTCGCCGGGCAGAGCAACCGCGTACCCGGTGACCTGGCCCGGATCACGGGCACTGAACCGCTTGCGGACCAGCGCCCGGGACTGGGCGAGGCGAGCGAAGAACTCCTCGTCGCTGCTCGCCCCGGCCGCCGCCGTGCAGACCAGCCGCCGCAACGTGACTCGCGGGGCCTCCTCCAGGCCCCGGCGGCGGGCCTTCTCCGACTCGGCCCGGGACGGGCGGCGGGCAGCGGTGCGGTCCCCGGGCGCGGTGCGCTGCAGCCCGTAGCGCTGTTCGGCGGCCAGGCAGGCATCCCGGACCCGGAGCCGCTCGAAGTCCAGGCGGACGCGGCGGCCGTCCTGGCGGGCCAGCATCGCCACGAGGTGGATGTGATCGTCGCCGTGCCTGATCGCCACCCAGCGGACGGCGTCGTCTTCCTGCCCGTAGGGGGACAAGCCGGTGCGGTTCATGACGTCGCAGGCGATCTGCGCCCATTCATCGTCCGACAGCATCTTGTCGCCAGGCGCGGCACGCATCGAGCAGTGCCAAACTGGCCGGCGGAATCCCCACTTGCCCATGGCGGCGTGCGGCTGGTTCAGCAGCCCCAGCAGCCGCCGGAAATCCCGCTTCCCGTCCTCGCGCAGCGGCGGTTCCAGCTCGGCTGGGTGCCGCCACCCGGCGATGATGTGCGGATCGGTGTGCTCTTCCCGCCGCCCGGGACCGAACAAGTAGTAGATCAGCCCTTCGACCCGCTCTCCGCGCGGCTCGGTGATCTTGCCGATCACCGCGATCCACTTCCGGAGCTCTGGAACGCCTCCCGGAATGTCACCGGAGCGCCTTCCGCACTTGTTCCGCTGCCGCGTCGAGACGTTCCGCCCGGCGCAGGCTCTCCTCCGCGTACGGAAGAAGGTCGCCGGAACGCTGCCCGGTCGCGTTCAGCTTCGCCACCGCCTGGTTGAGGTTCACCCCGATCCGCCGGACCAGGCCGGAGGCGCGGATCAGCTCGGCCAGCGCCCCCCGGAGCGTCATGTCGCCCACGGTGGCCGTACCCGCGGCGGCGGCCAGGGCGGCCTCGGCCGCATAAGCTCCCCGGGCCAGCCCCGCCCGCCCGGCCGCCGCGTCCAGCATCCTGAATTCCTCTACGGTCAGCGCGAACTCGACCCGATGCGGACGCCTGACCCCCTGGCGCGAACGGCGCGCTCCCTGGGCCTCTCCGTGCCGCGCCTTGCTATCGGCTATGTCAGCCATATTGCGCACTCCCTGGCTGCGAATCCCAGGTTCCGTCGCTTCGATTTTATGCGGCGGACTTTACTCCGGGGATCTGCCCGAAGGCCATTTTATCTATGGACCGCGCCCGGTCCATAGATATCCCGGGTTTACTTACATCTTGCTTCGGTCGCTTTCGCGACCTCAGCACAACCGTGGAAATCAGTAGGCAGAGGTGTGACGTCGGTGCCCATAAGGCACCTATGCCCGAACACTTGGGTGCACTTAGCCACACTATTCAAAATTGCGCCCGCCCGGGCAGCGCTATTCCGAACTGGGCATCACTCGGCACCAATGGGAAGCAAATTACCGGCCGTCCACGGTGTGAACGCTCCAGCGGGCATCTGGCCGGGCCGGGTGATTCGCCGACCTGCTCCCAACCCAGTGCCGGGACAACGTCTCCTGGTCCCCCCGTCAGCGTGTGTGCCGGGCCTATGGCAGTCGTGGGCTCCGCATAGTCCAGCACCGAGAAGATCTCTGGGCGTGTCATGTCGTCGCCCCTCTCGCGTCGGCACGGCCCCGCCCAGGTGCAGGCCTTTGCCGGGCGTTCAGCGCTCCGGGGCGCCTCAGGGTGGCCGGCCCCGCACCGGTGAGTGCTCCATAACTCGTGCTCCGTCGGCTGGCTCCAAGGCGGCGGGTACTCCGGAGAACCGGAGTACCGAATTTTCCGCGTTCCGCTCTTGCGTTTCGGAGCTACGGTCGGCAGAAACCCTGTACCGCCAGGCGGCGGCATGCGGAACCGTTCCGCCGCAGCCAGCATTCCGTCCGGAGAGACCCCGCGCGGAACTTACTGTAGCGGCGCGCACCGGAACGAAGCCGGAAGCTGACCCGTGGTCCGGGCCGCCAGGCTACCCGTACCGGCGGCGTCCTACCTGCCCCGCGTCGGCGACCCATCCAAGGCACCGAACGCATCCCGCTCGCTCCGCCCGATCGGGATCGTGATCTTCTGGATAGCCCGGATGGTCATGCTCCGGTTCCGTCCGGCAGGTTGCCGAGTACGCCGAGGTCGCGCAGGAGCCGTGCCTGGTCATCTGGCAGCTGGTCGGCGCGGTGTTTCTTGCGCTGCTGATACAGCCATGCGTTTAGGGGCGTGCCTTTGGCCACGTCGAGGTGGCCGTGCTGGTCTTTGAAGACGCGGGCTTGCTGGTAGCGGAAGTACCAGGCTTCCTGGCGGGCGTTCCAGGGGAAGCCGATCTCCTCGAGCAGCCGCGTCATCTCGGCGGGGAGCTGGCTCTTGTTATGGCGGGTGCGCTGGGCTGTCACCCAGCCTGCGAGATCCACCCCCTGAGGTGTGCGCAGGCCTGCGGGAACCCGGGAATGGCCATTGCTGGCATGAAAATCCCGCAGTGCCTGGTAGCTGGCCTGCCATAGATCGGTACGGCGAAGCGTGACCCCGACCTCCCGCAAGAGGGTGATCTTGCCCTCGGGAAGGGCGCTGGCGCGGTGGGCGGCGCGCTGGTTTTCCAGCCAGATGGCCTCGGGGGAGTCTGCGGGCAGGTGCCGCTGGCCGCCGTGCCGGGCCAGGGCGGCGGTGAGCTCGCGGAAACGGCGCATCCACCCTGCCTCTGCCGCATCCCAGCCGAAGCCGGCCTTTCCAGCAGCGTGATCCGGGCGGCGGGCAGCGTGCCGTCACGGTAGGCGGACCGCTGGTTTCTCAGCCAGGTCGCCAGGCCGGTACCGTCGGCGGTCCGGTAGTCCGCGGGCACTTTCAGGTGCCGGTGCTCCGCCTGATAGGCGCACGCCGCCTCGTAGGTCCGCAGCCACGATTCCTCCAGGACGTCCCAGGGCATGCCCAGCGCGTCCAACGCAGCGATCCGGTCGGTGTCGAGCTGGCCGCTGTTGCGCAGGACGCGCTGGCGGGTCAGCCAGGTCCCCAGCCGGAACCCGCCGGCGCAGGTATAGCCGACTGGTACGTGCAGGTTGCCGTGTCCGGCGTGGTAGGCGCGGGCGTGCCCGTGGCCGTCCTGCCAGGCCGGCGTGGCGCCGTCGATGATGCGGATGCGCAGCGCGTCCAGGGCCTGGGCGACAATGCCGGGCGGGGCCTGCACGATGACCTGGCGGGGCAGCTCCTGCTGCCGCCGGCCGGGCGAGTT
>WNFY01005024.1_pt1 | contig 12015 bp, 9 predicted proteins | sample 5400091 | NCBI WGS metagenome assembly WNFY01 (sample SAMN13153364, study PRJNA577476) | soil metagenome | isolation source: 60 cm soil or saprolite under grassland replicate 1 | place: USA:California | collected 2016-06-15 | reverse complement strand
CCCCTCCGGTCGACGTTGCTTTATCAGGCGTAGTTATATCTGTAAACAGAAGTTATAATGATGTAACCACTAATGCGGGACTGGCACAATTTAGTTTGCTGGCGCCTGGCACTTATACGCTGGAATTGCGTATAGCTGGTACTTCCACGGTTTTATTATCTGTACTCAATATTACATTGGAGGGAGGAAAAGTATATACTCTCTATGCAAAAGGTTTGGCAGGAGATACAGGTGAAGATGCATTAAGTGTAGGAACAGTTGTACATAATGAGTAACCAAATACTCAGAAAAAATTTTAAAGCTGCTCGTTTTTTTTGAGCAGCTTTTTTTATTGAATTAATATTATTTAAGAAATTTTTTTGGACTGGCAATCGCACTACTAATGAGCTTTTGTTGTGTCACTCTCTTGTACGCTTTGTTCTTTACTGAGCAATTAAACGTCTCAATGTTATCAGGTATCAGAATAAATATTTTTTATTTTTTTCTCCCGCTGCAATCTGGTCACAAAAAAAACTACTTGTCAAACTTCTTCTTCAGAATATTTAATGCATCGTTCATATTCATTTCTGTATTCTCTTTCTTTCTTGTTTCCTGGTTCTTGTTTCTTGTATCTTGATCCTTGGTTCTTGTGTCCCCTTGAGCTTGTTTGATAGATAAATTAATTCTCTTTCTTGCAATATCAACTTCAAGCACTTTTACCTGCACTTTATCATTCAGCATCAATACTTCATTGGGATCGCTGATATACCTGTATGCAATTTCACTCACATGCACAAGTCCATCCTGCTTCACGCCAATGTCAACAAAAGCACCAAAGCGTGTAATATTTGTTACAACACCGGGCACAATCATTCCCACGTTTACATCTTCAATGGAATAAATATTTGCAAACTCAAATTGTTGTGCTTCACTCCGCGGATCGAGACCAGGCTTTTTTAATTCGTTCAAAATATCTTTTATAGTTAGTTCACCAATCTCTTCCGTAATATATTTTTTTACATCAATTTTTTTAATGAGTGGTTCATTGCCTATTAATATTTTTACTTCAACATGTAAATCATTTGCCATTTTTTCAACAACAGGATATGCCTCAGGATGCACGGCACTTTCATCCAATAGATTTACTCCTTGTTTGATGCGTAAAAAACCAGCGCATTGTTCAAATGCTTTACCGCCAAGCCTTGGAACTTTTAATAACTCTTCACGTTGAGAGAACTTGCCAATCTCATTCCTGTACTTTACAATATTTTCAGCGAGTGTGTTACCAATACCACTTACATAACCCAGCAAATGTTTACTTGCAGTGTTTAGATTTACACCCACAGCGTTTACACAACTCACTACAGTTTGATCAAGCTTCTCTTTTAAACGTGACTGGTTTACGTCATGCTGATATTGGCCCACGCCAATACTCTTTGGATCTATCTTTACCAATTCTGCCAATGGATCCATCAATCGTCTTCCGATGCTTACAGCACCACGAATGGTTATATCATAATTCGGAAACTCTTCTCTTCCAGTTTCTGATGCAGAATAAACAGATGCACCATCTTCATTTACCAAAAATACCGGCAAACTCAAATTGAGTTTTTTAATGAACCGTTCCGTCTCTCTTCCTGCAGTTCCATCACCAATCGCAAATGCTTCAATGTTGTAGCGTTTTACCAGCTCTTGAATCTTGTAACTTGAATCTTGTAACTTGTTTTGCTCATGCACATAAATAAGATCATTGTGTTTTAATTCTCCTTTTTCATCAAGACAAACCACTTTACATCCTGTGCGATAACCGGGATCGATTGCAAGTATACGTTTACTGCCCAAGGGAGAACTTAACAACAATTGTCTTAGGTTCTCTGCAAACACATTGATGGCTTCTTCGTCGGCTTTTTGTTTTAATGCCGTTCTAAATTCTGTTTCAAGACTTGGTTGCAATAAACGTTTGTATGCATCTCTAATGGCTTTCCTTATTTGATCAGCGGATGCATTAATGCCTTTCACATACATACGATCAATTATATCAACGGCATCTTCTTCTGCAGGTGCAATGGATAGACGCAGAAAGCCTTCGAGAAAACCTCTTAATGCTGCAAGTATTCTGTGAGATGGAATTTTTGAAACCGGTTCCGAGAAATCAAAATAATCTTTGTACTTAATGGCTTCTGTTTCTTTGTTTGTTACAACCTTACTTTGAAAGGTTGCTTTGTCTTCAAACAGCTTACGCATTTTAGCACGAATCTGTGCATCTTCGTTTATCATTTCAGCAATGATATCTTTTGCACCTTGCAAAGCGTCATCTGCCATTAATACTTTTTCATTGATATACTCTCCTGCTGCTGTAACAACATCAATATCTTTTTGTTCAAGTATTAATAATGCCAAAGGTTCCAAACCATTTTCTCTTGCAGTTTGTGCTTTTGTTTTACGTTTTTGTTTGTATGGAAGATAAATATCTTCAAGTTCAGCAATAGTAGTTGCCTTATTCAATTTCTCCTGCAGGCTTTCAGTCATCTTGCCTTGCTCCATAATTGTTTTTTCAATGAAAGCTTTTCTTTCCGAAAATTCTTTCAAGGATTTTGTTTCGTCTTGTATATGTTGAATTTGAACTTCATCAAGATTTCCTGTTCTGTCTTTACGGTACCGCGCAATAAATGGAATCGTTGCACCTTCTTCAAACAAATTCAATACCGCCTCTACCTGCGTTGTTCTTAGGTTAAGCTTTAATGCTATTGGATTACTGTATTCAATCATAATTTAGATTTCAAAAAAGTCTGCGAAAGTAATAGTGCGAATGAAAAAGAAAAAATTCAAGGTATCTTGATTTATTGTAAAACAAATTCTCTTATGCTATTCCATTTCTTTCCATCATGCTGCAATAAATAAAAACTATTCACTTCAAAATTTGCTTCAAATTTTTTTGTCTTATATTCTTCCCATGCAATTTTAAATTGGTGAAATAACAAATCACGATACGCAACTGTCATGTGCGGATTATATTTAAATTCATTTTGTGCTACCTGATCCTTTCCAAAAGCTTTTACAAAATGATTGATCACATTCTTCTGTAACATTGACAATGATTCATTCATTACAGGTTCAATAAAAATTACAGGATTTCTTTTATTTGCAAAGGATCCAAAATCTTTTAACCCCTGTTGAAAAGGATGAACGGAAACAGGCGTTAGCGCAAACCATCTTAGCAATGATGTATGTTCCTGAACAGAAAATTTAAATGGTGCTTTTAATGTAATGTGTGGCATTACTTTTAGCGCTTTCTTACTTTTAAACCGATCAGCAAAATCTTGTTTGATTGTAGTTACAGCTTTACAAATTTCATCAGGTGGTATAATAGCGATGAAATATAAATTTGAAGATTCACTCATTATTCATCATTAATACTTTCGCCGGGTATCGCTGTGCATAACTTCTCACCATTGATCTTATCACTTCATTTTCGGGATATTGCGTAATGTGTTCCTTTAATTTATTCACCTCAGTGAAATTTATATTGTTGGGGATTAAACCCATACCATAGAACTTGCCATTTTCCACAAGCACGCAACCATATTTTTTACTGAATACAGCTTGTTCCAGAATAGCGTAAGTTCCCAACTGTGATTGCATATCAGCCAATGCCCTGTGCACTCGTGTATTGTACTGTTCCTTTTCAGGATAACCATCTTCTGTTATCATTGTTTTATCCAAAAAACATAATGAAGGATGTAATTCATGATCCCTTACCAGTTTCCATAAGGTTCTGTGTGCATCTGTTAAGAAATTGAATGACACAACAGGTTCAAAATATTTTCTCTTTTTGTCAATTGCCAGCCTTCTGTATCCTTTTGCATCTTCAAATGTGTAGATACCAAATCTTTGCTCGAATTTTTTTTGACTGTAATTATATATCGGCCACAATCGTTTTATTTCAACACTTTCAAGTATGCACGCAGTAAGCTCTGTAGGACATTCCTTATAAGTTACCGCATGAATATTTCGCAGAAATTCCTGGCGCTTGCTTCCTGTATTTAATCCTGTAAAATGACTTACCACACGTTGCTTCAAACTCTTTGCTTTACCTACATAAATCACCTTACCTTTTGCATCATGAAAATAATATACGCCCGGTGTGTAGGGTAAACTTTTTACCTGCTCATTAGGAAGATTAGGTGGTAATATTTGTTCACGGTTTTCTTTTTTCAAAAATTCCCTTATTAATTTTTCACCGCCGGTTTCCAATATTTTTTCAAACAATATTGCTGTTGCGTTTGCATCTCCGCCGGCACGATGCCTGTTCTCAACCGGTATATCCAACTCACGGCAAATATGTCCCAATCCATATTTATGAATGCCGGGAAAGGCTTTCCTGCTGAGTTTCAGTGTACATAATTTTTTCGGAGTCCAGTCGTAACCTGAAACGCGGAAATGATATTTTATAAATGAATAATCAAAATTTACATTGTGGGCAACAAAAATCCTGTTTTGTAAAAGAGTGAAAATTTTGTAAGCCACATCATCAAAATAAGGAGCGCCTGCGGTCATTTGATTAGTGATACCCGTTAGCTGCATAACATAATAGGGGATACGGCAACCCGGATTTATTAAAGTTTCAAAATGTCCCTCCACCCGTTCACCATCATGGAGCACGATGGCAATTTCCGTAATGCCATTATCAAGAGGATGACTGCCTGTAGTTTCTATATCAACGATTGCGTACATTTTAAAAGTTTCAAGTTACAGGTTGCAGGTTGCAGGGTTGTTGAATAAAGTTCTGAATCGCGTACTGCTGCGCAACGGGACAGGCGTAAAAGTGAGTGACACAAGAGGCGATGATTAGAGCTATAAACGTTGGTAACAAAAATATTTTTATAATTATGGTACCAGCTTTAGTCTTTTGTGGGATCGATCCTTGCGTCGCAATCCTTTCATCATTCGGTAATTCTGTTAACACAAAACAGTCCAAAAATTTTATTCAAAGCTGTAACATTTTCTACAACCGTGCGTCACATATTAACAAAGATTAACCTTGCGAATCAAAAATTTTTCTAAATTTACACCTTCAAAATTACACTACATGCGCTACATTATAATTATTTTGGTGACTATGCTGCTTGGCGCCTGCGGTAATAAACTGAATAACATAAAATATGCCGGCGAAAAAGTAAAGCAAACAGTTAATGCCTGTGCAGAAGCAACGATAAATGTATGTCCTGATGTAAAAAAATGTTCAGTCAAAGAAGATGAGCAAACAAAGGAAGGCATTGACCCAAGAGCTTCAACAACGTGGGATACACATATGATGCTGTGGTAACAGCATAAAAAATTTGCAATGCCTTCCGCCTTACCGGAGGGCATTTTTATTTGCACTCATTCAAAAAAAATTTGATTACTTACTTTTGCCGCATTAACTATGAAATTAAGCAAGCATTATATACCTTCTGCCACAGAAGAAAAATGGTACAAACACTGGCTTGACAAAAAATACTTTAACAGCCTGCCTGCCGGACAGGCAGGCAAGCCCGATAGCAGGAAACCATTTACGGTTGTAATTCCGCCACCAAATGTTACAGGTGTTTTACACATGGGTCATACATTAAATGAGACTGTGCAGGATATTCTTGTGCGTAAGGCACGCATGAGCGGATACAATGCATGCTGGGCTCCCGGAAGTGATCATGCGTCTATCGCAACTGAGGCAAAGGTTGTGCAGATGCTGAAAGAAAAAGGTATTGATAAAAATTCTCTTACACGCGAAGAATTTTTGCATTATGCCTTTGAATGGAAAGAAAAATATGGTAGTATCATTTATAGCCAGATTGAAAAACTAGGTTGCAGTGTTGACTGGAACCGCGTTACATTCACCATGGATGAGCATTACTACAAAGCGGTAATGAAAGTGTTTGTTGATTTGTATAATAAAGGATTGATTTATCGTGGCGCAAGAATGATTAATTGGGATCCTACTGCAAAAACTGCGTTGAGTGATGAAGAAGTTGAATACAAAGAAGTACCGGGGAAGTTGTATTATGTAAAGTATAAAGTGGTTAATGAAAATGGTAATGAATTTTTAAATACCCCTTCAGGGGATGGGGCCCTTGTCATTGCAACTCAGCGTCCTGAAACAATCATGGGCGATACTGCTGTGTGCGTTAATCCTACCGATGAAAGATATAAACATTTAAAAGGGAAGAAAGCAATTGTGCCTTTGGTAAATCGTGAAGTGCCAATCATCTTTGACGAATATGTAGACAAAGAATTTGGAACAGGAGTATTAAAAGTTACACCAGCGCACGACATCAACGATTATAATCTTGGTTTAAAACATAATCTTGAAGTGGTTGATACTTTACACGACGACGGCACCTTGAGTGAAGCTGCAAAAGTATTTGTAGGTATCGATCGTTTTGAAGCAAGAACAAAAGCAATCGAACAATTAAGAGCAGAAGGCTTGCTTGTAAAAGAAGAAGATTATACAACGCGTCTTGGTTTTTCACAAAGAACAAATGCAGTCGTCGAGCCCCGAATTTCCACACAATGGTTTGTAAAGATGAAAGAGCTTGCGGGGCCTGCATTAAAAGCGGTTGTAGATGGCGATATAAAAATTTATCCCGGTGATAAATTTTTTGCGACTTATAAATATTGGTTGGAGAATGTAAAGGATTGGTGTATCAGCCGGCAATTGTGGTGGGGACAACGCATTCCTGCATGGTATGATGAAGATGGCACTTGCTATGTTGCAGAAAGTGTGGAAGATTTATATGATCTGCATCCTGAAACAAGAAACTATAAACTTTCACAGGATGAAGATGTGCTTGATACATGGTTCTCCTCATGGCTCTGGCCGATTGAAGTTTTCAAAGGAATTACCAACCCAAACAATGAAGATATACAATACTACTACCCAGTATCAGTATTGGTAACCGGACAAGATATTATTTTCTTTTGGGTGGCAAGAATGGCAATGGCAGGTTTTGAATTCATGAAAGAAAAACCCTTCAGTAATGTATATTTCACGGGCATGGTGCGCGATAAGCAGGGACGCAAAATGAGCAAGAGTCTTGGCAACTCTCCAGTCCTTTTGGAGTTGATTGACAAATATGGAGCCGATGCTGTTCGTTTTGGAATTATGATTGCCTCGCCTGCTGGAAATGATTTGTTGTTTGATGAAGCGGCACTTGAACAAGGTCGTAATTTCAATAATAAAATCTGGAATGCATTGAAGTTGGTGAAAATGTTTCAGGAAAAAGCTGCAAGCTCCAAGCCACAAGTTGCAAGCGCTCACCACTCACCACTCACCACTCACAATTTTGCTGTTGAATGGTTTGAAAATCGTTTGAATGAAGTAAGAGCTGAAGTTGATGGATTGATGAAACAGTTCCGTTTAAGCGAAGCATTAAAAACTATTTATTCGCTTATATGGGATGATTTCTGTAGCTGGTATCTTGAATGGATAAAACCGGGATTTGAACAACCAGTTGAAGAACCAGCATATAATAAAACCATTTATTTCTTTGAAGAATTAATGCAGTTGATGCATCCTTATATGCCGTTTATAACTGAAGAAATTTATCATTTGTTGAAAGAAAGAAAGGATGGAGATGATCTTTGTATAAAACAATTTGAAAAAATAAAAGAAGCTGGTACAATTATTTTACAGGAAGGTGAGTTGCTTAAAAGAGTTATCACAGCTATTCGTGATACAAAAAACAAGAACCAGGTAAAACCAAGAGATGCAATTAAGCTCCATATTCAAACGGATGCAATAGATAATTACAAAGCAATTGAAAATATTTTAAGCAAACAGGTCAATGCAGAAGAAATTAACTACGCAACAGAAAATGTAGTCAATACTATTGTTGTTGCTGTTGAAAGAGATAAATTTTTTATTGAAACAGAAAAACAACATGATAAAGCAGCTCTGCGCGAAGAATTATTAAAAGATCTTCAATACCAGAATAATTTTCTTCATTCAGTTTTGAAGAAACTTAATAATGAACGCTTTGTTCAAAATGCAAAACCAGAAGTTGTTGAGTTAGAAAAAAAGAAACAAGCTGATGCCGAAGCAAGAATAAAAACAATTGAAGAAAGTTTAGCAAACCTTGATTAACCTGATTGAAAACGATTCAGATGAAATTAAAAAATAGAACGTATAAATGCATCCTACTCTTTGTTGGATGCATTTCTTTTTATGTAAATACACAAGCACAGAATTGGGACATCAATTTGCTGAAAAAAATAAATCCTCAAAATCCAAACTCTGCAGTAATGCTGGGTTTTACAAATTCTGCAAATCCAATTGGTCTTGCATCACCATTAAGTTTGCTTACGGCAGGATATATTAAAAAGGATAAACAACTGCAGCACAAAGGTTGGGAAGCAGTGGGCTCTTTTGCAATTACTGCAGTTATTACAGAAGGTTTAAAACATACTGTCAATCGTGATCGTCCTTATGAAAAATATCCGGACAAAATTTACCCTAACCGTATTCAACACAGTCCAACCTTTCCTTCAGGGCATGCATCAATTGCTTTTTCAACTGCAACAACGCTTACACTTGAATTTAAAAAATGGTATGTTGCCGTGCCTGCATACGCATGGGCTGCAGGTGTTAGTTATTCGCGTTTATATTTAGGCGAACATTATCCTTCTGATGTTATTGGCGGTGCTGTGGCAGGTGCAGGAAGTGCAGTGCTGAGTCACTGGTTGAGTAAAAAAATTTTCAAATGAATCAAAAATGAACAATTCAAATCTTCAAATCATTCAGGCTTCAAGAGATGATATTCCTTCTATTCAGCATATCGCATATATTACCTGGCCTTTGGTGTATGGGCCTATTCAGGTTGAAAAGCAATTAGCTTACATGCTCAATTTAATTTACAGTACTTCATCACTTGAGCGACAGATGCAGGGAGGTTCGACTTTTTTGTTGGCAAAAGAAAACAATGAACCAGTTGCTTTTGCTGCATATTTTTTAAAGAAACCATCTGTTTATAAACTCGATAAATTATATACATTACCCAACCAACAGGGAAAAGGATTAGGTAAGATGCTTATCAATTACATCATTGATGAAATAAAATCTTTTGGTGCAACTGCTTTACATTTAAATGTAAATCGCTACAACACGAAAGCAAAAAACTTTTATGAACATTTAAAATTTAAAGTAATTGAAGAAGCAGATATTCCGATTGGTGAAGGCTATTATATGAATGATTATGTAATGGAATTAAAATTGTAATTAAGCGACAAAAGAGGTGATGCAATAAAAAACAGAAGCTTGTCATAAAAAATCTAAAAGTCTTTTCTGAATTACTAATGTACCAGCACATGCGTTTGTTTAATCACACCCATCACAAAAACACTTTGCACGTGCGCTATATTTTCTGCTTCGCTTAGTTTGTTTACATGAAAATTGTAATAAGCGTCCATGTTTTCTACCACTACTTTAAGCATAAAATCAAACTCGCCTGAAATGTTATAACATTCAATTACTTCATTCATCTCCTGTATCATTTTTATAAATTTAGTACCTGCACTTTTATTATGTTGTTTAAGCGATACATAACAAATTGCCATTAAACCTTTTTTAACTTTAGAGTGATTAACGAGTGTCGCATAATGTTTAATTATCCCCGCCTCTTCCATACGTTTAATGCGTTCATGTACAGGTGTTGTACTCAGGTGTACTTTATCGGAAATTTCTTTAACGGTAATTCTTGCATTATGCTGAAGCAATCGTAAAATAGCCATGTCTTTTTCATCAGGCACAAGAGGCGGAATAGTGGATTCATCTTTTTTGATTGTCTTTGCCATTAATATATTAACGTTTATTCTTTTAAAGGAAGATAAAATATCATTCTATTCCAAATTTAATTAGATAAATACTATTTTATTCTGCTATACTACCTTTGCTTCACTAAAAAAATAAACATCATGTCAACTGTAGCACAAAAAATTGATCTAAGCCTTCCTTATAAGGTGAAAGATATTTCACTGGCAGAATGGGGCCGCAAAGAAATAAGACTTGCAGAAGCTGAAATGCCCGGTTTAATGGCATTGCGTGAAGAATATGGCGCATCGCAACCGCTGAAAGGTGCACGTATAGCGGGTTGCCTGCATATGACCATTCAAACTGCCGTCTTAATTGAAACGCTTATTGCTCTGGGTGCTGAAGTACGCTGGAGTTCCTGTAATATTTTTTCTACGCAGGATCATGCAGCCGCTGCAATAGCTGCAGCAGGTATTGGTGTATTTGCATGGAAAGGTGAAACGCTCGAAGAAGCTGATTGGTGCATTGAACAAACATTATTTTTTGGCAGTGTGGATCGACCATTAAATATGATACTTGATGATGGCGGTGACCTAACCAATATGGTTTTTGATAAATATTCTGAGTTAATTCAGCATATAAAAGGTGTAAGTGAAGAAACTACTACAGGTGTTCATCGTTTATATGAACGTATGCAAAACGGTTCATTGCCAATTCCCGCTATTAATGTAAATGATTCTGTTACAAAGTCTAAGTTTGATAATAAATATGGTTGCAAGGAAAGTCTGGTTGATGCTATTCGCCGTGCAACTGATCTGATGCTTGCTGGTAAAGTAGCAGTGGTTGGTGGCTATGGTGATGTGGGTAAAGGTTCTGCTGCTTCATTGCGTGGTGCAGGTTGCCGTGTTATTGTTACTGAGATTGATCCAATTTGTGCCTTGCAGGCAGCAATGGATGGATACGAAGTAAAGAAGATGATTGATGCGGTGAAAGAGGCTGATATAATTGTTACTGCTTCTGGTTGTCGTGATCTTATCATAGAAAAACATTTCCGCCTGATGAAAGATAAGGCTGTTGTTTGCAACATTGGTCATTTTGATATTGAAATTGATGTAGCCTGGCTGAACAATAATTATGTCAATACAAAAGACACAATCAAACCGCAGGTTGATCTGTACAATATTGATGGTAAAGAAATTATTTTGCTTGCTGAAGGCCGTTTGGTAAATCTTGGTTGCGGTACAGGTCATCCAAGTTTTGTAATGAGTAATTCATTTACTAACCAGGTATTGGCGCAAATTGAACTTTGGAATTATCACAGTAACTACGAAAACAAAGTTTATGTGCTGCCCAAACATCTTGATGAAAAAGTTGCACGTTTACATCTTGCAAAGATTGGTGTTGAGCTGGATGAATTAACCAATGAACAAGCTTCTTATTTAGGTATTCCAAAAGAAGGTCCGTTTAAAGCAGAGCACTACAGGTATTAGTAAAAAGAAACAAATACAAGAAACAAGAAACAAGATATAAAAAGCAAGGCATAAGACACAAGACATAAGGATAAGGTACAAGAGTAATAAGAACAAATAAATTACATGATAAAAAGAGTAAAACCCGTTGCATGCAGCGGGTTTTGTTTTTTATATTCTGCCTGGAATTGCAACAAAATAATTCGATTTAATAAAAGTTCAATCCAGATATAGGAAACATAAGTGCGGTCTTTTATTCAAAAAAGGTAGTGTTTAGATAACTGTGTAAAGGTCAGAACGGCGCGATAAAGTAGCTTAATAGTAAATGGCAAACGATATATGGCTGATATACAAAATCTTCCTCAACCAGGTGATAATTTAATATTCAATTAATCTTCAGGCAAAATATCTGACGACGATAATAAAATTTTCTGAAACACGGTTTCTGATATAAATACTGAAAAACCGTAGCGAACATTTTCACTACGGTTTTTAGCTTAATAATTAAACCTTTTCTTTCACCTGTTTGTTCCGGTAGTCGTAGCAGATTTTCCGGTGGAAGTAGTTGGCGATGTCATACCAGACTGCCCGATACGTAACTGGTTCTGCACGTTCCTTATACCTGAAACAGATTCTGCGAGGTCCTCAGCCCTGCGTTTTTCTTCCCTGCTATTTACTGTACCGCTAAGTATAACTTCAGAGCCGCTTGCTTTTACTTCTATATCAGAAGCATCTATATATGGATCATCACTTAAGCGGTCAGAAACATCTTCACGGATACGT
>WNFY01009201.1_pt1 | contig 12017 bp, 10 predicted proteins | sample 5400091 | NCBI WGS metagenome assembly WNFY01 (sample SAMN13153364, study PRJNA577476) | soil metagenome | isolation source: 60 cm soil or saprolite under grassland replicate 1 | place: USA:California | collected 2016-06-15 | reverse complement strand
GACGCGCTTGACGAACTCTTCGCGTCCCAGATCGTGTCGCGTTAGCCCCTCTTTTTTCAGCGCCCGTGACACCATTAACTGGGTCGAGATTCCCGCATGGTCTATTCCCGGCAACCAGAGCGTGCGGTAACCACACATTCTCTTGTAGCGTGCGAGGACATCCATCAACGTGTGTTGCAGCGCATGTCCCATGTGCAATGAGCCAGTGACGTTGGGTGGCGGGATGACAATCGTGAATACTGGAGCGTTGGGATCGTTATTAATTTCCGGGGCAAAATATCCGTTCTTCTCCCAACGCTCATAGTGATGCGCCTCTGCCTGTTTTGGATCGTATTGTTTCGGTATGTCCATCAGAATTTAGAGTTGTCAGTCCTCGGTATCGAGTTTGGCATTGTAAGCGAAGCTTAGGCTGACATCTAATCTCGCGGCTTCATGGATCGAGTGAGAACTCGGAAAATCCCACCCAAGGGAAGATCGGTGACTCGTGTCAAGTCAAACCGTTTCCCTCTAATGTTATCGGCGTTAATCGGTGGCTAACTTCTCTTGTAGACAGAGTCTCGCTCTTAAGAAGAACTCAGACGCTAAAACTAATGTGGGAAATGAGATGCGTGAGGCAAGGCGAAAAGAGAAAGACAAAAGGCGGGCGAGATCGAAGCACTGATACTCTTTTAAGAATCTTCGCCAAGTCGGCCGTCGCAGCGACTTGTCAACTTGTCAACTTTGCCGGGTAACGTCAGATGCTCGGTGCCAATCTATCCGTGGATTTACTTAGGCTGCGATTCCTTCTCTTCCAACTGGCGCTTGATTAGCAGCTCGGCCAGGTCAGGCACAACCTCCCACGCGATCTCTTGAACCACCCTCTCGGACAGCATCTCTACTGCTCTCCGAGCGATCGCGTCAATAAGTTCGGGTGAAAGATTATCTACTGTGAGTGCACTCGCAAGTGCGCTAATCTCCGCGGCTCGAGCTTCTGGCGCCATCACGATAGGCGCACTTTCCACTTGCACTTCATGAGGTGCGATAGATTCGGAGGATACTTCGTGCACCTGATCTTCGTAAAGAACATCGTCGGCTGTGACGTAAGTTGAGACGACCTGGTTCTGAATCTGAGGTTGATAAGCGAATTCCGGGCTGCTGCCCGCGCTTGCCACGGTTTCCGACACGCGCGGTTCAACAAAAGAAGGCAACGGTGTCGTCTCGTATGCGGCGGGCTCAGGTACAGGGCTTTCTACTGGTTCATCGAGTTCGAGCTCTAAGACAAGGTCGTCCGCGGCGACCGTTTCGACCGGTTTAAATTCGCCTAGATCCAAAAGACCATCGTCCGATTCGGACAGGGTTTCGTAGCTCGGTTCCGTTACTGGGACATTCATCTGTACTGGGACATTCATCTGTGCATCAGGGACATTCATCTGTGCATCATTCGCATTAGATTGTGGTACTGGACTCTTCTGTTCCATTAGCTCTGCAGGACTCATTGACTCTTCGGGCAGCGGCAGGGTGTCAGCAGTCGTGATTTCCAATTCATGAGTGCTGAGCCTCTCCTCTGCGGCGGGTGTTTCTTCAGTTTTAGGAAGGTCGGAGGCCGGCGTTTCTGCGCCCGCCGGCCGGTTAGTCACCAGTGCGCCCACTTTGTCGATCAGGCGTCGAATTGATTGAAATGGCTTCGTCAATATGTCATCCGCGCCAACTCTGCGCGCCTCCGCTTCGTCGAACGGCTCGAACGAGCCAACGAGCAGCATAACAGGAATATGCTTCAGTTTCTCGTTTTGTTTGATGTACTTGCAAACCTCATAACCATTCATCAACGGCATGAAAACGTCGGCAAGCACCACATCCGGCGCAACCTTCTCAAGATTGTCAATTGCCTCACGACCATTGCCGAAAGCAATAACTTGCACGCCCTCGTCCGCGAAAGTAAGGTCGATGACTTTCTGAATGGTAACCGAATCGTCGGCAAGTAGCAGTTTGCGTCCAGCTAGCAAAGCTAAAATCCTTTTAGCTGAAGTGAGCACCATCGGCGAGGCCCGAGAAAGTTTTGCACGGATGGCGCGGGCATGTCCTTACGAGTTTGGCCGTGTAACAGGCCACACGTGAAACCTAACACCCGCGGTAACAGCCAGTCAAGAGTTAGTTTTGAGGGCCTTCCGGCTGGGCAAAAGGACGAAGGGGTATTACCGAAAGCTGAACATTTGGGTCGAAAAACAAGGGAGACAACGACGATTTCGAGGTTTCCCGGCGATCGTCGACTGTGCTGGGAATTAATCTAAGGCGCCTGATTTGTCACGATAATGTCGTCAGGCGTATTGAGTTTACCGTCTGGCCCCGCCGAGCTGAGGAGAAAGTGATCGCGTTCACCCTGATAATGGTAAGGGTTATGCCAGGGGTCGAGGCGAATAACACGAACCAGATAATGAGGGCTCAAGTGGTCTATTAGCACCGTATGTTTGTCGGAAATTACGAAGAAGCCTCGATCCTGGCGAAAGGCATAAAGAGCGTGTGCGATTGCGTCAAGGTCCTCTGCAGCTACCGCTCGCTTTACCGAATCGACCGCCGTTGGGACTGTATCCAGATTAAGCCAACCTCGATTTCCAGTGCGAAACTCTTCGACATGCCAGCCCTCCGAGTCTTTGCCTATCCGGACATCCATCTGGACAAGTACCACCGCGAGCGCCGATGGCTGCGATCCAAGCGGCATTCCCAGGCTCGTCACTTCCTTTATCCTGACCGCATCCGACGGAGTGCTTACGCCAAACAAGTTCGCTACGAGGCAGCGCACGCCTTTTACTCCCGGGTCGTTGAGGTTCGTCTTCCGGATCGACGGATCGAGGGTTTCGCAGCTGGCCGCGGGCAACTCAAACTTGTTTGCGCGAGCAATAACGTCCAGGTCTTCCCATTTGTCCTGCCCTGCTCTAATTTCGCTTACACGCCAATAACCCTGCTGGTTCTGGGTGAGACGAAAGACCAATTCAATCTCAGCAGTCGTTTCCGCTATTTCAGGGCTGATTACTCTTATCTTCCCGACGCGCACGGCCTTGCCTGGCAATTGCAGGCCGCCAATCCGCGTAATCAATTTGCGGGCTTGTTTTTCACTTAACTCAGCTCGGGCCTGCGTCGCCGTTAGAACGAGAAGCAGGAGCAGTGTATTCCGAAGAAAAGAGGGGCCTCGCATCATAGGTGTGACAATAAGAAGCGTCAGCTGGCACTTTTGCCTATCAGCATCTGCAGCATAATCTGAAGTTGGGCTGTTGTGAAAGGCTTCGGCAGGAAAACCACTGCGCCTGCCGCGAAGCTGTCAGAGGAAAGCTTGGGATCCTGCTCGGCCGTCATCATCATTACGGGTATCCTCATCAGGTGCTTCTCAGTTTTCATATATCGTACAAGCTCGGGGCCCGAAATATGTGGCATGACGACGTCCAGAATCGCCGCTGTGAAACCAGGATCCGCTTGTAGAATCTTATAGGCCTCGCGTCCGTCGCGCGCGCCAATCACCCGGTAGTTCTCTCTTTCCAGAATCGTGGTTACGAGCCGCAGTATCGCCGGATCATCGTCGGCTACAAGGATGCGCCCGCCTTCTTCGTTTTTGATTCCTGTCGTTTTAGAGTCCTTGCCTGGCATATTTCGTTTACACTTTCCCTCTAGACTTCCACAGGTCGGCAGCTTTCTCCTGCCTTTGTTGACAGCTCCGCTGCAAGTTTGATCGCGGCCACCATGCTCGAGTGTTCCGCGAGCCCCTTTCCCGCAATGTCAAAGGCAGTACCGTGATCGACTGATGTTCTAATAAAAGGCAAACCCAGCGTCACGTTTACTGCCTCACCAAAAGACAGACATTTCACCGGAATCATCGCCTGGTCATGATAACAGGCAATCACGGCGTCAAACTCACCTCGCGACGCTCGCAAGAAAACAGTGTCAGCGGAAAATGGTCCCCGAACGTTGATATCATCCAAACCGCGGCACGCTTCAACAGCGGGAGCAATTTCGGAAGCCTCTTCCACTCCGAACAGTCCGCCTTCAGCACCGTGAGGGTTCAACGCGGCAATGGCCAGGCGTGGTCGCTCAATTCCCCAGCGCTGTAGTTCGCGATGAGTGAGATTTATGATCTTTAAAATCCGATCTCTTTCCACCAATCTGATAGCTTCCGAGAGAGGGACGTGGGTTGACAGCAAAACGATTCGTAGGTTCGCCGCGACAAAAGCCATCGCAAACTCTTCAGCACCGGTCAGGTGAGCAAGAAACTCGGTATGTCCGGGAAAGCTATAACCGCCGAGAAACAAAGCGCGCTTGTTAATCGGCGCAGTTGCAATCGCATCGACTATGCCAGCCGCGCATAGTTCGACTGCAGCTTCGATATAGCCGGCGGCCGCTTTGCCCGCCGCGCCCGATTCGATACCGGGCTCGATGAAACCGCTGATGTTGTCTAAATGAAAGATGACTGGATCGGATAACTGATCAGGAAAGGGTTCTTCTTTACGAACAATGTCGTAACCACACTGAAGATCAAGAGTACGTGCGGTGTGAGCCAGCAATTGCGCGTCGCCAATAATTACCGGGACGCAAACCTTCCTAATCTCTTCTTCAGCGACAGCTTTGAGGACTACCTCAGGCCCGATTCCTGCCGGGTCTCCCATCGTGATGCCGATGCGCGGCAAAATTCGCCTGGGTCGGAGGCCAGGGCTTGTTGAGCTGTGGTCTGACTGTCGCATTTGTTGAGGCGACCGTTCCTGGCCAAGCGCGGAGACTTCGTGGCGAGGCTACTGAAGGTATTTATTCCCCAGGTTGCTCAACGCTCATCCGCCTTGTACATGTACTTGATGTTCCGTTTGAGAACAAGAAGGTTAGGAGCCGCCTTGCGGTTCACCTTGAGAGCGCCACGGTCGTACCACTCTATAGTTCCCTCAATCTCCTCGCCATCGAGCAAAACGATAACCATTTGCGTGTGAGCGTCGATTTGCTTCTTGTAATAAAAAATCTCCGCGTTAGTTTCGTTGGGGGGTGGCACTCGCTTGCGCACCTGGACCGCAGCGGCTTGTTGAGGCGCGCGTTGCTGGCTTCCATCGTTCGAAGGGCGCGAGGTGCCATTGGAACGCTCTCGGGGCTGCGGAACTTCTCGGGCCTTGCCCTTTACTTCCGCAAGTGTGGTTCTTATGAGTTTACGATTCACCTGATTATTACCTCCAAATATCAAAGACGGGTTATGTGATCCGCCGGGCGTTGAGGCAGGGAAGAGCCTTCACGGATCAGCACCAAAACTCTCGCAGGCTGCAGCCATCCGAGGAGAGGGGCGAAAACATTACCCGTAAAGGAAAACCCTGCAAGGAATGGTCGACATGCTACACAACCAAGGAAGAAAAAGCAAAGCCGAATATCTCTGTCTGTACGCTAATTACAGGGTCAATTAATCTGATTCTCTTTTGGATGCGGGCAACACTCAGTAAGATAGACAAAGGCTAAAACAAAGGGAAGGCCTCGTCAGGAGACCTTCCCTGTGAGCATAAGTGCGAAGGCTTAAGCTAGTCTGCTTTTTTTCGAATGAAGGTCGGAACGTCCAGATCATCCGAACGCGCATTATTCATCATGGGACGCGGCAGATCGTCAGCCGGGCGTGGCGTATAACGAGGCATCGGCATTGGCATATTCGCCGCTGACCCAGCAGAAGCAACCGCAGCGGATTCTCTGTCAAATCCTGTGGCAATGACGGTAATCTTCATCACGTCGCCCAACGTTTCATCGATGACCGCACCAAAAATAATATTGGCATCTTCGTCAGCCGACTCTCGAATTATTGACGAAGCTGCGTTCACTTCAAATAAGGTGAGGTCGGGTCCGCCCGTAATATTGATGAGCACTCCCTTGGCCCCTTGAATAGTGGCCTCCTCCAAGAGCGGCGAGGAAATCGCTTGCTGAGTGGCCTCGATCGCGCGGTTTTCTCCTGACGCGATACCAGCCCCCATGAGAGCCATTCCCATCCCTGACATGATTGACTTCACATCTGCAAAGTCGAGATTGATCAGACCAGGAACAGTAATCAAGTCGCTGATGCCTTGCACCGCCTGACGCAACACATCGTCGGCCACTCTAAAAGAGTCAGAAAGAGAGACTCCTCTTTCAACTGTGTGCAGCAACCGCTCATTGGGAATAGTGATGACTGTGTCGACACACTCACGCAATTCCCTCAGGCCCTGCTCTGCTTGCTGCATTCTGCGACGACCTTCAAAATGAAAGGGTTTAGTCACAACTGCTACAGTCAAAGCATCCAGCTCTGACGCCAGCGAAGCAATAATCGGTGAGCCACCCGTCCCGGTGCCTCCTCCAAGACCGGTCGTAACAAACACCATGTCTGCGCCTTCGAGCACCTCAATGATCTTGTCAGTGTCTTCGAGGGCCGCTTCACGTCCAACTCCCGGGTCGGCGCCAGCGCCAAGTCCTTTTGTAAGTCGGCCACCAAGCTGGATCTTGATGGGCGCACGCGAGCGCTTCAAGGCCTGTAAATCAGTATTGGCAACAAGAAACTCAATTCCTTCAATGCCTGCCTCGATCATCCGGTTGACAGCATTGCTGCCGCCGCCCCCGATGCCGATTACTTTGATCCGCGCACCAGTCAATGGCGGGTCATCATCGATGAAGATATTAATTCCAGATCCGGGTTGACGAGCATCCGGTGTCATAGTCAATTCCTCCCTCCCAAAGCGGGATGGCTTCCAAGGCCTCTTTCTTCTATATTGGGTAGCTCGCACCATCGGCATCCATATGTTGCGGACAACATCTTGTGGACTCGGGGCGCAAGCATACAACAACTTGTCAAAAAATACTACCGAAACGATTTCTAAAACGGGAGACGAAATGCGTTAGCTTACCAGTGGAACCGCGACGGCTAACGCCGGTTCGGATCTCGGAAGCCAGTGCGCGATGAGCCAGCAGAGCTAGCCCGGCCGCGGCTGTCCATGCCGGACTTTGAATGTCTTCAATCAAACCACCGAATCGATCGCGCTCCGGATAACCAATTCGCACAGGCGCGTCAAAAACCTGTTCAGCAATCTCCGTCATGCCGTTGAGTAGCGCGCCGCCACCAGTCAACACGACGCCACTCGAGAGTTGCCGTTCCCAGCCTGCGTCCTTGATCTCGTCTGCAACGTGCATCAATACTTCCTCCGCGCGCGGCTGAAGAATGTCGCACAGAATCTGTCTCGAGAGCTGCCGAGGCGGGCGGCCGCCAACAGAAGGTACCTCGACCAATTCACCTCGCTCCATCTCACTGAGTGAACTGCTACAGGCACAACCAACCATACGTTTGATCTTCTCCGCCTCGGGAATCGGAGTGCGCAATCCAAAGGCGATGTCGTTGGTGAAATGTGAACCGCCGAGTGGGAACACCGCAGTATGTTGGACCGCACCTCGTTGATAAATGATTAGCCCGGTTGTTTCCGCACCTACATCTACCAGGGCAGCGCCGAATTCCTTGTCGTCTTCCGTCAGCGACGCCTCAGCCGCTGCCAACTGCTCCAGGACCATGTCGGCAACCACCAAACCAGCCCGATTTACTGCATTAATAGCATTTTGCCGGGCCGTGACTGGGCTGGTAACGATGTGAACCTTGACGGCCAGGCGGGCACCAATCATCCCTACTGGATCGTTAATTCCGTCCTGGTCATCCACGATGAACTCCTGCGGTAAACGATCAACGATTTCCCGCCCCGCAGGAAGTTGAATCGCACAAGCTGAATCGATCGCTCGTCGCACGTCTTCAGGAACGATTTCGCGATCTCGTCCGGAGACAGCAACAATCGCCTGCCCGTTGAACCCAAGAATGTGTGACCCGGCAAGGTTAATTGTGACTTCTTCAGCCTCAATACCGCTCATACGCTCTGCTTCGTCAACCGACTTCTTGATAGCATCTACCGCGGCATCGGGATTCACGATTACTCCCTTACGCAATCCGCGAGCTTCCGCTTCTCCAATCCCAATCACTTCCAACAATCCGCCCTCACCCGGTTCGCCAGCAATACACGTCACCTTACTCGTCCCTATATCGAGACCAACTGTGTGTTGCGTGCGCTTGGCCATCTAGCTGTGCTCCTTCGCTGAAACGAATTCAGCAACCATTTGATCATCTAAACTCATCGTCGCTTCGGATCTGCCTTCACCTGACTGTGTGCCTGAGAATCTCTGACTTTTTTATCTCTTGCTGATGCTGTTTTTGGCTTACGCTCAGACTGCGGACTTCCGTTCTCTCTGGCAGTCGTTCGACTTGCCGTATCGGATGCGGCATCATTACTTGCTTCCGTTTCGTCGCTCACAGCATGGCTACCGGAAACCATTCCCACGATTACCCGCTTGCCCTGATTCAAATCGAGATAGCTGATAAATGGGCCGCGCGGTGTTTCACGCAGCTTATCAAGTGTGTTGAGGGCCTTCCTTAAACGTTGCAGCTCCAGAAACTTGCGCACACGTTCGCGATTCTCTGCGTGGGCCGCCGGTGATTCTTCATCGTTCCAGCCACGCAAAAAGAAGGGAGGCATTTGATCCGCGGGCAACATCTCAGCGAGCAGAACTGCGTCGTCGTCAACCCAAACAAAGCGACCTGCAGAGTTGTGCACCACCGCGCGGGGCTCACGTTCGGAAATGCGAACCCGAATCCCATCGGGCAAAACGCGGGATATGATGGCCGTGCGAACCCAGGGCAGGTGCTCGAGACGCAAACTGATAGTCGGGAGATTAGCGCGCCACACTCCGGTCTTACTTACCTCGCTTCGCACTGCAGCTTGCACCGCTTCCACCGAAGCCCGCGCGGTTCCACGCGTTTCGATATTTCGCAGCTGAAAAAAACTAGCGGAGGCAGCTGCGCGGTATCCCAGAAAAACAAGCACCCCGACAGCTACTAGCAGACCCAACTTGAGCGCGATGGGGACATACCCCAGCAGAATACGCAGCCGCGTGGCGAGAGTCTCGGCCGAACTGCGATCTCGTCGCAGCGGCTTCTGGGCGACATTGGAGGACCGGCCCTTGCCGATGCCGCTTCTGTTTCCTACTTTCCCTGCCAACACCTGATCTCTCAAAGCTACTCCTCCTTTCCGCCCTCGTATGCTCCTGACTTTTCGCTGTCTAGTTCGCCGCCCGATTGTCTGTTTGTAGGTTGATTCGCACGCCAGAGCTCCACTTCATATTCGAGCTCGATTCCCTGTTCTCGTCTGACCCGGTCTCGAATTTCCTCTGCCAAAGCGAGCGCATCTTCTGCGCGAGCATTTTCTCCCTCGGTGACGATGAAGTTTGCATGGACCGGAGAAACCACGGCACTCCCGCGACGAGTTCCTTTCATACCCAGCTCGTCGATAATCTTACCGGTGCCGGTTAAACTCGCGGGCGGATTCTTAAAGAAACACCCGGCAGAACGAGCGCCATGCGGCTGCGTCGCCAGGCGACGACTCTTTGCGTCGTCCATTCGCGCCCTGATCTGCTCCGGATCGTCAGGGCGCAAGCGCAAGGTTGCACCCAATAACAACTCTCCTTCCTTGAAAGAGCTGTGACGATAATTCCACTTCACGCTGTCACCTGAAATCTCGGCTACACGGCCCTCACGCGCAACCCTCACGGCTTCAGTCACAGTGCCGATCTCATGGCCGTAAGCTCCGGCATTCATCCAGAGCGCGCCACCTACGGTTCCGGGAATACCCCCGAGCCCCTCAATTCCCGACAATCCCTGCCGCCCAACATCAATACAGAGTCGCGGAAGAGAATAGCCGGCACTAACGGAAACGAGATCACCTTCGACGCGCACTTCACCTTTCATTTCACTCAAACTCAAAACGACATAGTGATGCTCGCCATCAGCTGCCAAAACGTTGCTACCAGAACCGAGAGCGCGCCAGCCGATACCTGCCTGCTCCAACTCGTAAACAATTGCAGCCGCCTTCGCTTCAGTTTCCGGGGAAATAACCCAATCAATGGATCCGCCGACACGCAGGCTCGTCAGCTCAGCAAAGCGGCGTCCGCGCTCGGCACTCACGCCTAACTTGTTCGCGATCGCAGCCAAGGTTCGGTCGCGTTCTTCTAATCTGATCTTTTCTTCCAAATCGGACATTTCCTTCTAAACTCCCTTTGCTTCCGCCCGTTCGCGCAACAGATCCAGCAATTGATCGCTGACTCGATTCACTGTGCCCGCGCCCAAAGTTATGACGAGATCGCCAGCCTGCACATAATTACGAAGAGCGGGCGCGGCGTTTTCAAGCTCGCCGATATATCGAACGTCTTTATGTCCAAAACGTTTGATTGCCGCGGTCAGCGCTTCCGCGTTGACGCCTTCGATCGGATCTTCACTAGCGGCATAGATATCCGTAATGAACAATACGTCGGCGTTGTTAAAGGAGCGCGCGAATTCCTGCATCAGATCGTGCGTTCGCGTATAGCGGTGCGGCTGAAAAAGTACGACGATGCGTCTTCCTCCCGATCCAATTTTCGCGGCAGCCAGAGTGGCCCTCACTTCGGTCGGATGGTGTCCATAGTCATCAACCACCAACACGTCACAGACCTCACCCTTCGCCTGAAATCTCCTCCCCGCCCCGGTAAAACTATAGAGAGCCTCGGAGATCTTCGCGAACGGAACCTCGAGCTCGAGTCCTACGGCAATTGCCGCGAGCGCGTTGTAAACGTTGTGCATTCCAGGGACGCGGAGATTTATCTCGCCGATTACGTCGGTGCCGCGCCACACGGTAAAGTTTGAGCCGAAGTTGTCGTCGTAGCGAATGGCGTGTGCTGAGACGTCGGCTTGTGCGCTCAAGCCATAAGTCATGCGGCGCCTTTGCAGCAGCGGAATGATCGCCTGCACATTGGGATCATCCAGACACAAAACTGACGACCCATAAAACGGGACCTTGTTAACAAAACTGGCAAAGCAGGCGCGCACGTCATCCATATCGTGATAGTAGTCCATGTGTTCACGATCGATGTTTGTTACCACTGCAATCGTCGAGGTCAACATCAGAAACGAACGATCGCTTTCATCGGCTTCGACGACCATCAAGTCGCTGGTTCCCAGGTGGGCATTCGATCCAAATGCGCCGACCACGCCGCCGACAACGATTGTCGGATCAAGTCCCGCATGTCCGAGTACCGTTGCTACCATCGACGTGGTAGTGGTCTTCCCGTGTGAGCCCGCGACGGCCACCGTGTGTGGCTTGAGCCGCATCAACTCCGCCAGCATTTCCGCTCGCGGAATGACAGGAATGGAACGGCGGTGTGCCTCGAGGATCTCGGGATTGTCTTCGCGCACGGCTGTGGAGCGGACGACAACGTGAGGCTGTCCCACGTTATCCGCGTTGTGACCCTCAGCGATCTCCACACCCATTTGCTGCAGTCGATCCGTGACGCTGGAATGTTTCAGGTCGGAACCGGAAACGCGGAAGCCCAGGTTGATTAGCACCTCGGCGATGCCGGACATGCCGATGCCGCCTATGCCAACAAAATGGACGTGTTGAATTCGTCTAAACATGGATCCGTCAGTTGTCAATTGTCAGTTGGTTCTTTGGTCTTTTGGTCTTTGCTACCATAAAAGTCCTCGTCCCTGTCTACTTCCCTTTTGCCAGTTCCTCGATCATGTCGACTGCCACCGCGGCTGCGTCACCTCGGGCCAACTTCCGACCGGCCTCCTCCATCGCGCTTACCCTTTGCGGCGCTTGCACCAAATCAATAACTTCCTTCGCTAATCGATCTGCCGTTAGGTTCTCTTGAGGAATCATTCTTGCAGCCCCTGCTGCCTCCAGGGCTTCGGCGTTCTTCGTCTGATGGTCATCGGCTGCGAATGGAAACGGGATCATGATCGCTGCCTTGCCTGCGGCAATTAGTTCTGCCGTCGTCGTTGCTCCAGCCCGACAAATCACTAAATCCGCCCCGGCGAAATACGCCATCATGTCGTCGAGATATGGTCGTACATCGGCGTTTGCCTCCCATCCCGCTGTGGTGTATCCCAGTCTTACCTTCTCCAAATCTGCCTCTCCGGTCTGATGCGTAATGCGCAGCACGGTTCG
>WNFY01005022.1_pt1 | contig 12017 bp, 9 predicted proteins | sample 5400091 | NCBI WGS metagenome assembly WNFY01 (sample SAMN13153364, study PRJNA577476) | soil metagenome | isolation source: 60 cm soil or saprolite under grassland replicate 1 | place: USA:California | collected 2016-06-15 | reverse complement strand
ACACCAAAGACCCTGTGCAAAGGATAAAGAGCCATTAGCATGACGGTTGTTGTGCAATTTGGGTTTGCGATAACGCCGCGATGTTTGCGAAGGTCGTCCGCGTTGATCTCCGGAATAACCAACGGCACGTGAGACTCCATTCGGAATGCCGACGACTTGTCGATCGCGATCGCATCCGACTGGCAGGCTATCGGAATATAATTTCGAGAGACATCGCCGCCGGCGCTGAAGAAAGCGATATCGATTTTGTTGAAGGACGGCTCGGCAAGTTTTTCTATCGCTATCGATTCGCCCCGAAATCGAACTGATTTGCCAGCGGAGCGCTCCGAACCAAACGCACGCAGACTTGAGACAGGAAAATTTCGCCGTTCGAGTACGCGCAACAGCTCAGTCCCGGCAGCGCCGGTCGCGCCCACGACGGCGATGTGATAACTTCTCATGGCCATGTGGATTGTAACGTCAGGCCCACGTTGTGCAAAGCTGGCCTAGGAACGAATCGTAGGAATTTGCAGTAACCGAACAGTGGAATGAAAAGCATCCGAGTATCAATTCGCGATCAGCGACTAACATTGAACGAGGATGAAGCGACGATCCGCAGTTACCCGGTCTCCACTTCGCGATTCGGTGTTGGAACGGAAGAAGGAAGCATGAAAACCCCAACGGGCCGGTTTTCCGTAGCGAAAAAGGTCGGCGGCGACATGCCGAGCGGCACAATTTTCCGAAGCCGCGTGCCGCTCAACTCCAGCGATCCGCTCCCGCCAACGGAAGATTTGGTCATGTCGCGTATTTTATGGCTCGACGGGGTGGACGAGCAGAATGCCAACACACGCGATCGCTTCATTTACATCCATGGGACCAAACACGAGCACAAGATCGGCACGCCCGATAGCTGCGGTTGTGTCAGAATGCGAAACGCGGATGTAATCGAGCTATTCGATCTGGTAGACGAGGGGACGCCGGTCATAATCGAGGGATGAAATTGCAGGGTCTGCGCGACTGAACCCGTCGCATACAGAAAGTACAAATTCTGCTTGCATACATCCACAGAACGTAAGAGATACGTTGCTTCCCGTATAATCTAAACGGGTACCTGCAGCTTGCGGCGAAAGGAGGCGATACAGATTGAAAATTGTAAGAACCATTATGATCATGGCCATTTTGGCCACTGCTTTGAGCTTCGGTGCTTGCTCTCAAAGAAAAGAGACCGTGACCACAAGCGCGGGAACGACCGGATACTCGAAATAAATCCGGCTCCCTGTTTGTGATGCATCCAAAAAAGTTAAGAAAAGCATTGCTTCCCCGGTTGTTACCTGCCTAAACAGACCGGAGCAACTTGCGGCGAAAGGAGGCGAGATAGATTGAAACTATTGAAAACGATCATGGTCGTGGCTGTTCTGGTCACTGCTTTGGGACTTGGGGCTTGTGCACAACACAAGGAGGTGCTCCCACCACCACAAAAAACGGGCAAAAAATAGATCCGGAAGCCGGCAATTTATTTTGGGCGCTTGCGCCCGAAAGGCCAGGTCGCGATTCGGCCTGGCCTTTTTTTGCGTCCCGAAATGTCCCACCACAGATCAGGCGACGGAAAAGGGATATGTAATGCCTGACTCACTTCCCATCTCATCCGTTTCCCATTAAGCTGCGTGAATGGAATTGAAGGGCGAGCAGATTTCGCTCGTTGAGCTCGCGGCCGTCGCTATCGGAGGCGAGACCGTTCACATTTCTTCGGTCGTGCGTCCGCGTGTTCTTGCGTCGCGCAAAATCATCGAGGAAATCGTCGCCCGCGACGAGGTCGTTTACGGAGTGAACACCGGTTTCGGCAAACTGTCCGATGTTCGCATTCCGCAAGGCGACCTGCGCGAGCTCCAGCTTAATCTCGTGCGCAGCCACGCCTGTGGTATCGGTAATCCGCTTTCCATACCGGAGGTGCGCGCGATGATGTTGCTCCGCGCCAACGTGCTCGCGCTCGGCTTCAGCGGAATTCGTTTCGAGATCGTCGAAATGCTGTGCCAAATGCTCAATCGCGGCGTACATCCGGTTGTTCCCGAAAAAGGCTCGGTCGGCGCCAGCGGCGATCTCGCGCCCCTGGCCCATCTCGCATTGAGTTTGATCGGCGAAGGCGAAGCGTTTTCGGAAGGCGAGCGAATGGCGAGCTCTGACGCGTTGCGGCGCATGAAATTGGAACCGGCACTCCTCGAAGCAAAGGAAGGGCTCGCCTTGCTCAATGGCACCCAGGCGATGCACGCAGTCGGTGGGTTGTCGATCTTGCGCGCAAAACGATTGTCGCGCGTGGCCGATGTTTCCGGCGCGATGAGTCTTGAAGCGCTCAAAGGTACGCCTGCGGCTTTCGATTTGCGGCTACAGGATGCGCGTCCGCACCCCGGGCAGAAAGCGGTCGCGAAACACTTGTTGTCGATCATGGAGGGGAGCGAAATTCGCGAATCGCATCGCGCCGATGATCCCCGTGTTCAGGATGCTTATAGTTTGCGTTGCATGCCGCAAGTTCACGGCGCGGTCCGGAGTGCGCTCGCTCACTGCGAGAACATTCTGCTCATCGAATCCGCAGCAGCGACCGATAATCCACTCGTCTTTGAAAATGGCGACGTGATTTCCGGCGGCAACTTTCACGGTGCGCCACTGGCCCTGGCTTTCGATTACGCCGCACTTGCGATCGTGGATCTCATGAGTATCAGCGAACGGCGAATCGATCGCCTGGTGAACCCGGACAAGAACGAAGGGTTGCCAGCGTTTCTTGCGCGCAAACCGGGGTTGGAATCAGGTTTCATGATTCCACACGTAGCCGCGGCTGCGTTGCTCAATGAAGCGCGAGTGTTGGCGCATCCGGCCAGTGTTGATAACGTGACCACCTCCGGTGGAAAGGAAGATCACGTTTCCATGGGAATGACCGCAGCCTTAAAATTGCGATCGATCGTCGAACTTGCCGAGAATCTGCTGGCCATCGAATTGCTCGCAGCCGCAGAAGCCTTGGAACATCGTCGCCCGCTCAAAGCCGGAGTCGGCGTCGAGCGCGCGTTTGCCGCCGTGCGAAAGATTGCGCCGTCGCTTACGCAGGATCGTTCGTTCTCGGGCGACATCGCGCATGTTGCTGAAGCGATTCGCCGGGGCGATTTTGATGACGAGAGCGAAAAGTCATGAGCGGGAAACGAATTATCCACGCGCCACGCGGCAGTGAGCGGAGCTGCAAAGGGTGGCATCAGGAAGCCGCAATGCGGATGCTGATGAACAATCTCGATCCTGAGGTGGCCGAAAATCCGGATCAACTTGTGGTTTATGGCGGGACGGGACGTGCAGCCAGAAGCTGGGAGGCGTTCGATGCGATCGTCCGGTCCCTGCGCGAGCTCGATGATGACGAGACGCTTCTCGTACAGTCTGGAAAACCGGTCGGCAAATTTCGGACACACGACGAAGCACCGCGCGTCCTCATCGCCAACTCCAATCTGGTGGGACAATGGAATAATTACCCTGAGTTCAATCGGCTCGAGCGAATGGGGCTCACAATGTATGGACAGATGACAGCCGGTTCATGGATCTACATCGGCAGCCAGGGGATTGTGCAGGGGACATTCGAAACTTTTGCTGCCGCCGGGCGCAAGCATTTCGGCGGATCCCTGGACGGGAAATTCGTGCTTACCGGCGGTCTCGGCGGAATGGGCGGCGCGCAACCGCTCGCCGCGACAATGAACGGCGCGGTTTTTCTCGGAGTCGAAATCGACCCGGCGCGAATCGAGAAGAGACTGAAGAGCGGTTACTGCGACAAGATCGCGCATTCGCTCGATGAGGCACTGAAGTTAGTCGATCAGGCGCGCAAAGATCGAAAATCGATTTCCGTAGGATTGGTCGGCAATTGCGCCGATGTCCTCCCTGAAATTGTAAAACGGGGAGTTGTTCCCGACATTCTTACCGATCAAACCAGCGCGCACGACGCGTTGAACGGCTACATCCCGCACGGAATGTCGCTCGAAGATGCGCTCGCGTTGCGCCGGAAAAACCCGGACGAATATATCGAGCGGTCGATGCGCTCGATGGGTGTGCATGTCGAAGCGATGCTGGCACTGCAGAAAAAAGGCGCAGTTACATTCGATTATGGAAATAACATTCGCGCCCAGGCAAAAAAGGCCGGTGTCAAAAACGCGTTCGACATTCCGGGGTTTGTTCCGGAATACATCCGTCCCCTTTTTTGCGAAGGGCGCGGTCCATTTCGCTGGGTCGCCCTGAGCGGTGATCCCGAAGACGTCGCGCGCACAGACAAGCTCGCGCTCGAATTATTCCCTGAAAATCAAACGCTCGCGCGCTGGATGAGGCTCGCGCAGGACCGGATTCAATTTCAAGGATTACCTGCGCGGATTTGCTGGCTTGGCTACGGCGAACGTGCCGAGTTTGGTCTCGCGATGAATGACCTGGTGAAACGCGGCGAAATCAAAGCACCGATTGTGATCGGGCGCGACCATCTGGATTCCGGGTCGGTCGCATCGCCTAATCGCGAAACAGAAGGCATGCTCGACGGCAGCGATGCAATCGCTGATTGGCCATTGCTTAACGCGCTCGTCAATACGGCAGCGGGCGCATCCTGGGTTTCCATCCACAATGGCGGCGGCGTCGGCATTGGTTTCTCGCAACACGCCGGCATGGTTGTCGTTGCTGACGGCACCGAAAATTCCAAACGTCGGCTCGAACGCGTTCTCACCAGCGACCCCGGCATGGGCATCCTTCGCCACGCCGATGCTGGCTACACCCGCGCGATCGACTTCGCCATTGCCCAAAAGATTAACATCCCGATTCAGCCGAAAGCGCGCGATTAGCGCGACTCCAGAAACCTTCGAATGCAAAAGTTGATCGAGTGTGTGCCGAATTTTTCTGAAGGGCGCGATCAGAACATCATTCGTCAGATTACAAATGCCATAGAATCGGTGGAGGGGGTTTCGTTGCTGGATGTGGATCCTGGCGCCAGCACGAACCGGACAGTGGTGACTTTCGTCGGCGCTCCTGAACCGGCAGTGGAGGCCGCGTTTCGCGGAATCAAAAAAGCGGCGGAGTTGATCGATATGCGCAAACACAAAGGCGCGCATCCTCGGATGGGCGCAACCGATGTTTGCCCGTTTATTCCAGTGAGCGACGTCAGTTGGAAAGAAGCAATCGAGTGCGCGAACTGTTTGGGAAAACGCGTCGGCGATGAGCTGCAAATTCCTGTCTATCTGTATGAGCGAGCGGCGAAAAATAGATCGCGCTCGAATTTGTCGGTGATTCGCGCGGGCGAATACGAAGGATTTTTTGAGAAAATTAAACAGCCCGAATGGAGACCCGATTTCGGTCCGAACGTTTTCAATCAAAAATCGGGTGGGACGGTGATTGGTGTTCGCGATTTTCTTGTCGCTTACAATGCTAACCTGAACACGAAATCGGTGCGTCGCGCCACCTCGATTGCGTTTGATGTGCGAGAGCAGGGAAGAGTGAAAACCGAAGACGGCACGCCTTCTGGTAAACCGGTCCTGGATTCCCACGGCGAACCCGTTCGGATTCCCGGCATGCTGAAACATGTGAAGGCGATCGGCTGGTTCGTGAAGGAATACGGAATCGCGCAGGTCTCGATGAATCTGACCAACATTGAAGAGACGCCCTTGCACCTGGCGTTCGATGCTTGTGTGGAGTCTGCAACCAGGCGGGGATTGCGTGTAACTGGCTCGGAGATTGTGGGTATGGTGCCAAAAAAATGCCTCGTGGATGCGGGCCGTTATTTTCTTCGCAAGCAGCGGTGGTCCGAGGGCGCTTCGGAGGAAGAATTGATCGAGATCGCGATTCGCTCGATGGGGTTGAGCGAACTGAAGCCTTTCGATCCGGCAGAGAAAGTGATTGAATTGAAGATCGAATCCGCTGAGCAAAAGTCCTCCCTGGTGAAAATGAATCTGCGCGAATTTTGTAATGAAACATTGAGCGATTCGCCCGCGCCCGGCGGCGGTTCCGTGGCAGCGCTCATGGGCGCGTTAGGCGCGTCGCTGGGTGGAATGGTTGCGAATCTTTCAGCTGTGAAACGCGGCTGGGATGATAAGCTCGAATATTTCAGCGAAAGCGCGGTTAAAGCGCAGCAACTCAAGGACGAACTGTTATCGTTGGTGGATGAAGATACGGCCGCGTTCAACAGAGTGATGGACGCATTCGCATTGCCAAAAGAATCAGCAGAAGAGAAGACGGCGCGCTCAGCTGCGATTGAAAAAGCGACGAAACACGCGGCCGAGATTCCACTGAAAGTCATGGAGACGGCGTCGAAATCCTACGCATTGCTCGGCGAAATGGCTGCGAAAGGAAATCCCGCCTCGGTTTCAGACGTGGGAGTCGGCGCTCTCGCCACCCGAGCCTGCATCGAAGGCGCGGCACTGAACGTGCGAATTAACCTTGGCCAGTTGAAAGACGAAAAAATCAAGGCTGATCTTCAAGAGAAGGTTCGAAAGATCAGCGCAGATTCCGAGGCCCAGTTCAAAACGATCATCCAGGTTGTCGAAAGCAAGCTAACCAAATCGTGAAGTCACTGGCTGTTCTTCACGCCTCCCAACTGGTCACGCTGGGAGGACCGAAGCGACCGCGCGTTGGCACGGAAATGCGCGAACTGGCGATCATTCGCGATGGCGGAATGCTGATTCGTGACGGCAAAATCAGATCGGTCGCGCCGAGCGATCAGATCGAGAAGAACGCGAACAACGCGGAGATTATCGACGCCGAAGGGCGTATTGCGCTGCCGGGATTTGTGGATGCGCACACGCATCTGGTTTTCGCGGGGAATCGGCTGGAGGACTTCGAGCGGCGCGCGCGGGGCGAAAGCTATGAACAAATTGCCAAAGCCGGCGGCGGGATCTGGTCAACGGTGGAAAAGACCCGCGCAGCGAGCGATGCCGATCTTCTGAAGCGCGCGAAGATACATGCCGATTGGTTCTTGAAATGCGGAACGACAACAGTTGAAGCGAAATCCGGTTATGGGCTTACGCTCGAAGGCGAACTGAAGATTTTGTGCGTGATGCGGCAACTCAACGAAAAAACGTCGCTGGAAATTGTGCCGACTTTTCTCGGAGCGCACGCTGTGCCGCGCGAAATGGACGCCGATCAATACATCGAACTTGTCATCGAGGAGATGTTGCCGCGAATCGCAAGCGAGAAACTCGCGGAATTTTGTGATGTATTTTGCGAGCGCGGTTATTTCGACGTCGAACAATCGAGAAGAATATTAACGGCAGCCAGGCAGCTTGGGCTAAAACTGCGGATTCATGCAGATCAACTCACCAACTCCGGCGGTGCACAACTTGCCGCTGAATTGAAAGCGACCACGGCGGATCACTTGGAGAAAACAGACGGACAGGGAATTGCAGCAATGAAATCCGCTGGCGTTCAACCGGTCCTGTTGCCCGGTTCAGTGTATGCGCTCGGATTACCAGATTACCCGCGTGCTCGCGAAATGGTCGCGGCTGGCCTGGCCATTGTGATCGCCACCGATTTCAATCCGGGTTCGTCGCCAACGCCAAGTATGACGATGATTTTGTCGCTCGCGTGCACTCAGATGAAATTGTCGCCAGCAGAAGCTATCACGGCAGGGACAATCAACGCTGCTTACAGCTTGAATCGTGGAAGCAAGATTGGTTCGCTCGAGCCGGGTAAATTTGCGAACTTCTCGATCTTCAACTGCGAAGATTATCGCGAGTTGGCATACTGGTTTGGAATTCCGCAGACGCATTCCGTTTACGTTCGCGGCGAACGCGTCGGGTAATTGCAGGGCGGGCGCCACGCCTGCCGAGCGGCAATCCCGAAAAGCGTTCGGGATTGCCCTGCAAAAGGGGCAGCGTAGCGTGGTCTCACAATGAAGGTGGAAGTGGAAAAGCAGCCCGGCTTCGTGTCGAAGCTGCAGATTGAATTGGAGCCTGAGGAAGTGGTGAAGGAGTGGGATGCGATAGCAAACAGCTTTGCGCGATTTGCCAAAATTCCGGGTTACCGGCCCGGGAAGGCGCCGCGCGCGGTAATCGACAAACGATTTCGCAAGGAAATTCAGGAAGAGCTGACGAAAAAACTCATCTCAAAAAGTTACCGCGAAGCTATCGAGAAAGAACAGTTACGCGTTGCTTCACTGACGAACATCGAAGACGTCCAGTTCGGCGAGGACAAGTCGATGCGCTTCCGCGCGACCGTGGTGACCGCACCAGAATTCGAGCTGCCGGATTACAAAAACATCGCCGTGCAATTGACGGAGACAAAAGTCTCCACAGCGGAGATCGATGAGGCGCTCGAGCGTTTGCGCGATCAATCAGCTGATTTTGTAGATGTGCCCGGGCGCGGACTGCAAATGGGCGATTTTGCGGTGCTTGATTTTGAGGGCTCTGTGGACAACAAGCCGATTAGTGAAATCGCGCCACAGGCCACTAAGAATTTGCAGGGCGGCAAAAAATTCTGGCTACATCTGGCGGCCGACAATTTTCTACCGAAATTTTGTGACCAGTTGATCGGACAAAAGCCGGACGAAACACGTCTGGTGATCGTACATTTTCCGGAGGATTTTCCGATGAAAGAATTAGCGGAAAAAAAAGCGGATTACGCCGTTACCGTTCGGGAGATCAAGGAGAAGGTTTTGCCAGCAGTCGATGACGCGTTAGCGACCAAATTAGTTCCTGGGAAAACCCTTGGCGATCTTCGCCAGATGATCGAGCACGATATCGAACATGCGAAAGAGCATGATGCCGAGCGCGCTAAGGAATCACAGATCGTCAAGTATTTGCACGAGCAGATTCATTTCGAGTTACCTCCGATGCTACTGCAAAACGAAACCCGCCGCGCGCTGGCTGAATTGGTGCAACGGAACCGTGAGCGCGGTGTTACTGATGAAATGCTGAAGGAAAAAGAAAAAGAGCTAATCGAGGGCGCCGCGGGTCTGGCTGCGAATCGGTTGAAAACAAATTTCATTTTGCATCGGATCGCCGAGCGCGAAAAAATTCAAGTCGCGAAGGAAGACGTCGATCTTCGCATCAGACAGGAGGCCTCGCGTTATGACATTTCACCCGATAAAATGCGCAAGGAGCTGCAACAAAAAGACGCGCTGGATGACATCGCCGAACAGATTCTGCTGGGCAAGACTCTTGATTTCCTAAAGGCGAATGTTAGCGTCGAACCAGCACAAGAAAACACTGTTAAAAAAGAGAGATCATGAGCGTATCGGACGAAAATGTTTCGCAGGTTCTGGTTCCGATGGTCGTGGAGCAGACTGGCCGCGGCGAACGCAGCTACGATATCTATTCGCGATTGCTGAAGGATCGAATCGTTTTCATCGGAACGCCGATGGACGATCACATCGCGAATCTTGTCATTGCGCAATTGCTCTTTCTGCAAATGGAAGACTCCAAAAAGGACATCAATATCTACATCAATTCACCCGGTGGGTCGGTTACTGCAGGACTCGCGGTCTATGATACGATGCAGTTTCTTACGTGCGACGTGACGACCTATTGCCTCGGCATGGCTGCCAGCATGGCGGCTGTGCTCCTTTGCGCCGGGACGAAGGGCAAACGTTTTGCGCTGCCGAATTCCGATATCATGATCCATCAGGTTTCCGGCGGCGCCCAGGGCGCGGCGAGCGACGTCGAACGGCAGGTTGATTACATGTTCAAATTGAAGAAACGCCTCATCCGAATCATTGCACAACACACCAGCAAATCGGAGGAGCAAGTGCGGCTCGATTCAGATCGCGATTATTATATGTCCGCAGAAGAGGCGAAGGCATACGGGTTGGTGGATGAAGTAATCAAGTCCCGGAAGGAAATAAAGTTGCTTGACGGTGCGACGCCTCCTTCCAGTGACCGATCGGTAGAAATCGCGGAGGTGGCTTTACCGCGCAAGGTGGCGGGATAACAGCGTCTCTTCTCCCCAAACAAATATGGCCCGCGCTTCCAACCTCACGATGTGCTCGTTTTGTGGCAAGAGCCACGCCGAGGTGCGCAAGCTAATCGCCGGGCCCGGCGTTTATATCTGCGATAGCTGCATCAACGTTTGCAAGAGCATTCTCGATAAGGAGCTCAATGAAGATGCCCGGCGTCAGTCATCCAACATACGCGTACCTAAACCAGCGGAAATCAGAAAGGCTCTCGACCAATATGTGGTTGGCCAGGAGGTCGCCAAAAAAACGCTGTCTGTGGCAGTCCACAATCACTACAAGCGGGTCCTGCAAACTTCGGGGCCAGGTGATGCCTCCGCTGCTTTTCAGCCCGATCCACTGGCCGACGTTGAAATTGAGAAAAGCAATATTTTGCTGATTGGACCCACTGGCTCAGGCAAGACTTTGCTCGCCAAGACACTGGCCAGGATTCTGGATGTGCCGTTTTGCATCGCCGACGCGACGACGCTGACTGAAGCCGGCTACGTCGGTGAAGACGTCGAAAACATCATTCTGCGGCTGCTGCAAAATGCCGATTATGACGTGAAACGAGCGGAGATCGGCATCGTTTACATCGACGAAATCGACAAGATCGGACGCAAGACGGATAACGTAAGCATCACACGCGACGTCTCCGGCGAAGGAGTGCAGCAGGCGCTTTTGAAAATTTTGGAGGGCAGCACGTGCAATGTTCCTCCACAGGGCGGCCGCAAACATCCGCACCAGGAATACATACAGGTCAACACCGAAAAGATTCTCTTCATTTGCGGCGGTGCGTTTATTGGACTCGACAAAATTATTCAAAAACGGATCGGCCAAAAAGTGATGGGTTTTGGAAGCCCGACACTTGAAGTGGAAGAAGCGTTGCGAAAACAAGCCATCCGGCACGTGGAGCCGGAAGACTTGCTCGCTTTTGGAATGATTCCCGAATTCGTTGGGCGTCTCCCGGTTGTCAGTTCGCTCGAGGCGCTGACTGAGGAAGAAATGGTAGCTATTCTGACCGATACAAAAAACGCGATGGTGAAGCAGTACACCAAGCTTTTCTCAATGGAGGGGGTGCGTTTATCTGTCACCAAAGATGCCTTGCGCGCGCTGGCGGCGCAGGCGGTCACGAAGGGGACTGGCGCGCGCGCGCTGCGTTCGATGCTCGAGAGGATCATGCTCGATATCATGTACGATGTGCCGAGTCGCGAGGACATCGCCGAAGTCACGATCAATCGAGCGGTGGTGGAAGGCAAAAAGCTTCCGCTGATCCGCAAGAAACAAGACAAGACTGCGGCTTAGCGATTTGCCGCCAAACGTCCAACGCGCAACGTTCAACTTTGAACGTTCAATTCAAGGCCAATTGGATATTGAGCGTTCGGCGTTGAACATTGAGCGTTTCCTGCTCATGCGAACAATTCTCGTCAATACCGGAACCGAGTTGTTGCTTGGGGATGTTCAGGACGCGCATCTCGCGTTCATTGCGCGCGAGATTTTTCCTTTGGGGCTGCGCATCGATGAGCGGCGCACGCTGCCGGATACCGAGGCGATTCGGCGTGCGCTCGGCGAGTTGATTTCTGCGTGTGACATTCTTTTTGTCACCGGCGGCCTGGGCCCAACAGATGATGACATCACGCGAGAAATGGTTGCGAATGTCCTCGGATTAGAACTGCGTCCGGATCCAGAATTACTCAGTGGGCTCCGGCAGAGGCTTGGAACTCGTCGAATCAAATGGACTGCCGCCATTGCCCGGCAGGCCGATGTGCCCACGGGAGCACAGGTTCTCCCAAACGAAAACGGGAGCGCCCCGGGTTTCTATTTGAAAGCGAACATCGATCCGCGCGTTCCGTCGCCGCACGTTTTTGTTCTGCCAGGGCCGCCGCGTGAGCTTCAGCCAATGTTTCGGGCATTTGTGATGCCGATCTTGCGCTCGATCGTACCGGCATCGGCGTCACTGGAGCGGCGGCTGTACAGGATTGCAGGCGTGGGCGAATCATTGGTTGAAGAAGCAATCGGCAGAAAAGTTCAGGCAATTCCCGGGATCGAGCTCGGCTATTGTGCCAGGCCAGGCGAAGTCGAAGTTCGGATCGTCGGAAAATCGGAGGCGATCGAACAAGCG
>WNFY01014726.1_pt1 | contig 12023 bp, 13 predicted proteins | sample 5400091 | NCBI WGS metagenome assembly WNFY01 (sample SAMN13153364, study PRJNA577476) | soil metagenome | isolation source: 60 cm soil or saprolite under grassland replicate 1 | place: USA:California | collected 2016-06-15 | reverse complement strand
GCGTTAGGTCGTGAGGCGGATCCAGCGACCCTCGGAGGGCACGCGACCCCCGTTGACGATGAACAGCAGGTAGTCGCCGGGAGGCGCGACGTTCCCGTCGGGCGGGGCGTCCACCTGGAGCGAAGCGGCGCCGCCGCCGGTCACGGCGCAGCCAACGAATCGCTGCGACATGTTCCAGCCGTGCGTGACCGCACCGGGCCGCAGCAAGACCACCTCCGCAATCGAGGAGGCGTCGGGCGTGTCGATCGTGAAGTTCGCCCCGTAGCTCACGCTGGCTGGGGCGTTGCTGATGGTGGGTCGCGGCAGGAAGAAGTACGGAGGGAGGAAGCGTTCGCACGGCGTCGTCTCTCCGGCCGGATCCCCTCCCATGAGGACGCTTCCGTCCTTGAGCAGGATTCCCGCGGAGTGGTACCCGCGGACGTACGCCATCTCGGCGCAAAGCTTCCAGCCCGCAGCCGGGTCGGCTGTATCCAAGATCTCGGCCGGCCCCGGTGACCCGGTGACACCCCCGGTGATCAGCACCGTTGCGTCCGGTAGCAGGATGGAGTTGCACTGCTCGGGGCGCGGGACGTTGAGGTCCGGGAGCGGCGTCCACGCGGGAGCGGGCAGCGAGAGGTCGATCATCTCGGAGCTCTGCTGGGCCGCTGGGGTGCTGCCGGCGGCGATGAGCACGCGAGGCTCGTAGTTCGGCGGTCGGAGCGGCAAGAGGACCGAGGTGCCTTTCTCGCCGCCTCCGGGGCTTCGTGTGCCCGCGATCGTGTTCCAGATCTTGGCGGGGTCCTGGGTGATCGGCGTCGGCGTCCAGTCGAAGCGACGGGTGATCCCCTGGTAGCCGGCGATAAAGAGCTCGCCGCCCGGGAGAAGGTAGGTCCACGGGTAGAAGATGTAGTCAAAGTTCTTGACCGGGTTGAGTGGGTCAGCGGGATCGGAGGGAAGCTGCTTTGGCGCTGACCAATTCCCTGTACCCGGGTCGAACACTTCGATCGAGCGGGCGAGCGGTGTGGGTCCGCCGTTCCCGAAGAGCGTGAGGAGCTTGCCGTCCGCCAGTGTCAATGTGGTGGCGTAGAAGCGTCCCTCTGCGGTCGGCGAGTGGCGCGACCAGGGGAGCGCGGCGGCGGGGTCGAACAGGAACGACTGGATCTCGTCGGCGGTCTCGCCGCCGTGGGCGAGGAGTTTCCCGTCCGCGGTGTAGGCGTGCCCAGCCGAGTGCAGGTTGGAGAAGAGCGGGTCGGGAGGTGCGACTGCGACGTCACCCGGCTGGTTGGCCGTGTCGACGTACCCGGAGGCGAGATCCCAGAGCCGACACTGGGGGTAGCCGCGATCGCCGTAGCCCCACATGAGCACGCGATCCGTCTCCGGGACGAGGGCGGCGTGCATCATCGTCACGCCGGGGAGGTCCGGCACCTCCTCCCACTCGCCGCAGCCGGCCATCTCGCAGCGGTCAAGGACGACGGTTGGGCAATCGTTCGTGCCGGGGTCGAGCGGGAGCCCGGTTTCTTTGGCGATTGCCTCGGCCTGCTTCGGGGTCAGCCAGACGCTCTGGTGTGAGCGGACGAGGCCTGCCAGGCCTTGCATCATGTGCATCTCGACGTGGCAGTGGAAGAGGAAGTCGCCGCGGAGCCGGTACTCCGTTGCTTCCTTGGGACGGTGCTGCTCGTCCTGGCCTTTCTCGAGCTCGGGCGGAAGCAGGAGGACCGGCGGCGCGATGGTGTCGACGACAAATGACTCGACCGGGCCGAGGCTGCGGGTGTCGATCGTCTCGCCGGCGAAGGTCCAGCGCTGCGCGTGGGTATGGAAGTTGTGCCACATCATCCCAACGTCGAGGTTGAAGACGTACCAGCGGATCTTCTGGCCCGCGTTCGCGACGATCGTCGGGCTGTTGCCGACGAACGTTCGCCCGTTGAAGCAGTAGGACGGCATCCCGGAGGCGTTCTCGGTGACCGTGTGGGTTTGCACTTGGGCGGGCGCAGAACCGGGGATCCAGCGAACCGTGCCTCCGGGAGCGATGGCGACACTGGCGGGGATGAACTTCTGATCAGGGACATCCTGGATGTCGACCGTGCGAAGCATCGGGTTCCCAGGCGCCACGACCACGGTCCCTTGCATGTTCGGGTGGAAGTTGCAGTGGTAGCCGAACGTTCCCTCGGCCCCGAACGTGACCTCAAAGGGCGCCGCACCAGGCGGGAGCGGGCCGCTGTTGAACGCTGGCGTTCCGCCGAGACCGTTCATGAAGTGGAAGAAGAGCGGCACCTCCAGGACCGCCTGCGGATGCGGGCGGGGGTGGGCATGCTCGCTCGCCGCCCAGTCCTCGAGAAACTCGCGCAGCGCGACCACTCGGGCATCCTCGATGCGAGCGGGGACCAGGCCTGGATGCGGACGCGCCCCGGCCGCGTCGAGAGGGTGCGCAAGTGCTTCGACGGAGGCGCCGTGAAGGGGGGGAGGCGGTCCAGGCGAGAGGCCGTGAGGATGGGGTCCCTGGGGGCCGCCGTGAGGCGGAGGCCCGACGGGCGGAATCGAGGGTGGCGAGGGTCGATGCGGCTCCTCGAGAAACGTCTCTACGACCCGCGGCAGCTTCAGCGTCGCGCCTGGGGGCGGGAACCCGCGCGGCCGGACGACGACGCCGCCGAAGAGGCCCCGGTTGATGCTCTCGCCGATCATGCTGCTCGAGTGGTCGTGGAACGGCCACGCGCCCACGGACTCATTCGTGACGTCGAACGTGTAGGTCCAATGCTGGCCGGGGCAGATCTCGTCCGAGCGCCGGCCGTCATCGGCCTGCGTGCCGAACGGCCAGGAGCCGTCGGAGTCGATTCCGTAGGCGAGGCCATGGAGGTGGAAGCTGTGCGGCATCGTGTCCGCATTGAGGACGTGAATTCGGAGACGGTCGCCCGGGGAGGCGTAAATGACGGTTCCAGGGACCCGGCGGTGGAAGGCGGGCTCGTTGATGTCCGCGGCGACGATCTTGTCGGGCTTGGGGACAAGATAGGTCGCGTCGAGATACTCGCGGTACACCACCGCGTTCATCCGCCGCGCCTCAACTTCCGCCGCGGGGATGAGCGCGTTCTCGTGACCGGGATTGCGCATGCAGTCGCGCCTGTACTGCCTAGGCGGCATCACCTTCAACTCCGGCTCCACCGGACTGTAGGCCGCGATCTGCTCGATCTTCAGGTAGATGTCACGGACCGCCACGCCCGCCCTCCCCCATCGCCGTGGACCGCCGTTCAGGCGCGAACGTTCTCATCTCACGATTACCAGAGAACGCTTTAGTACAAGTCTGTTGTATGCGCAGGTAGAGATCAATGCCCATCTACGTAATATGTGTCCCAACTCGGCAGTACTTCAGGTGATGTACGTAGCGGTCCTCTTGGCTCGCTGGTCGACGCTGAATAGCACCTCATCGTGGGAGCACGCCGACCAGACCGAAGCCCCGCACACCCTCAGCATCGTCAACGCTGATGAGGTGCCGACCACCTTTGATGAGGTGTTCGAGTGGGTCCTTGGTGACCGGGACACCGGCGCCTACCTCACCAAGTTCGCCTGGACGAAGATCGTTCGTCACGTACCGGTCCACGGCGGGGCGTCGCCCGACGATCCAGCCCTGACCCAGTACTGGGCCAAGCGGCGACGCAAACGACACTCCCCGCTCGACGAGCACACCCTGCGGCTGTTACGAACGCAGGGCGGCCGGTGCCCGCTGTGAGGGGACTATTTGCTGCACGCCGACCACGAACCACAGACCCCGCGCGAGTGGGAACAGTGGTTCATGACCATCCGCCGGGCGCTGACCAAGCAGTACATCGTTCAGCGGGTGGACGGCCACGGCGGAGAAATCGTCAAAGCCTGTGGTGCGCCACGAGGTTCCGTTTGACCGAGTGGAGGTGCAAGGACTCCACCGCTGGCCTGTCGCAGCAGGCTGGTGAAGCTGGGGGCAGCCTTGCCTGGGAGGCGCCAGGCAGGACGGGAGCAGCCCCGACAACGACGGGACGGGTCGGCACTGCCAGACGGCCCGGGTCCGGCAAGCAAGACGAGAAGGTGTACGCGAGGAACCAGCGTTGACGTCCCGTAAGTTGACGACCGGCCCCGAACCTGGCGGATGCGGGCCGGGTTGCAGCGCACGCCCGCCGAGATCGTGCCGGCGGGCGACTCCGACCTCGGAGCACAGGGCCGAGCAGGAGGCCATCGGGAAGGCCTGCGGCGTACCGATGGCGATGCTGCCGGGATTCAGCTGGGCACCGCCCTCGTCGATCGGCAAGCGGGGAACGTGGGAAGCGCCCGACGTCGCCCGCCAGGTGGTGGGCAGGCTCGCCGTCAGCTGACGGCGTTCGGGCGTGGCGGAGCCTTCGTAGTAGTCGGAGCCCGGGAGAGCCGGGCACAGGGCGAAGGGAGGCAGCGAGCCTGCCGGGTGTGGCTGGAAGGGCAGGAGGTTCCTGGTGAATACCGGGACGCCGTGGACCGCGGGTACTGCGAATCCAGCGCCCATCGGCGCCCGTCGCGCAAGCGGTCGGCGGCTCGGGGAGAGCCCGGTGCCGGGATGACTGGCACGCCGGGTTCGGAGGTGCGGGCCGGGGAAACGGGCCGCCGGCAACGGCGGCACCGCGCCCCGGCTCGACCCTACGATCGGTGACGTCAGCGCCTGACGCTTCGGGGCCACCGGATCTCGTCTTCGTGCCATTCGTCGGTGGGGTGAGTCCGGCGGCGGTGGCGTCGGCTGTGAACGCCTGATGTTCGGGGCGGACGGCTGTGGGAACTACGAGGTGGCAGTGCCGGTGGCCGGCGGATGGGCTGTGCTCGAGGTGGTTATGAACGTTCCGGGCGACCTGGCGGCTTGCGTCCATCCGCGGTTCGTGCGCACCGACAGCGGCCACCGCCTGCCCGACCGCCCGCTGTAGGCGTCCGCGCAACGCGGTTGCGAATCCGATTCGCAACGGGGTTACCGCGGCAGGGAGAAAGCCGCGGATGGCGGCCCCAGAGTGACGGCGGCCGGTCCACTACCGCAGTAGCCGCCACCACGCGAATCGCGGGAGACCAAATCAGTGTGGGTGGGCTTCCCCCAAGGGCTGGCCGGCGAGGCGGGCGGCGACGATGCCGGCGCCGTTGGGGCAGGTGGTGAAGTCGTCGTGTGGGCAGGCCAGGCCGTGGGTGATGACTTCCTTCGCGGTCTGGGCCGAGGCGATCTGCTCGTCGAGATCGGCGAGCTTGCGGTGGGCGAGGCTGCGCCAGCCCTCGACGGCCTGTGTGCGTGACGCAAGCAGCGCCTTGGACTCGCGAAGCGAGAACCCCACGTCTCGAAGCAACAGGATCACCCCAACCAGCCCGACCGCTGACTCCGGGTAGCGCCGCTGACCCGAGACCCTGCCGGGTGCCGGGAGCAGGCCGAGCTCCTCGTAGTAGCGCAAGGCCGAGGTGGCGACCCCGGTCCTCTTTGCCAGCTCGCCGATGGTCAGATGTGGGTCACCCATGTCCCTCACCCATGTTGGTCACCCATGTTGACTTCAAGGATACTTGAAGGTGTTGGGTGGCTGTCATGGAACCACAGAGCAGACCCAACGACGACCAGACCCAGTACCAGGCCCAGTACTGGAACGGCCCGGAAGCCAACCACTGGCTGGTGCACGAACACCGCTACGAGCGCATGGGCGCGCCCTTCACCCGCCTGGTCCTGGACGCGGCGGCCGTGGCGCGCGCCGATCGTGTCCTGGACATCGGCTGTGGCACCGGATCAACGACGTGCACGGCAGCACGCGCCGCCGATGACGGCCAGGCGCTCGGCGTGGACATCGCCCGGCCCCTGTTGCAGCGGGCCAAGCAGCGAGCCCGACACGACGGCCTGACCAACGTCCGCTTCGAGCACGGCGACGCGCAAACACATCGCCTCGCACCGCAAGGCTTCGATGTCGCTATCAGCCGCTTCGGGGTGATGTTCTTCAGCGACCCCACAGCCGCGTTCGCCAACATCGCACGCGGCCTGCGCCCTGGCGGCCGGATCGCCTTCGTGTGCTGGCAGCCCATGGCGAACAACGAGTGGATCACCGTGCTCAGCGCCGCCGCCGCCCGGCACATCCCCCTGCCGCCGCCCGGCGAACCTGGCAGTCCTGGACCGTTCTCGCTGGGCGACCGGCAGCACCTGGCGGCCGTCCTGGACGCTGCCGGGCTCGTCAACGTCGCCATCCAACCGGTCCAATCCCGGGCGTGGCTCGTCACCGCCCGCAACCCCCAGTAAGCGAAAGGCGGTTCGTCGTGCCGATCAACCAGCGGGTGATGACAGCAGCGGTGCGCCCGTTCGGTCACCTCCCCTCCATCGCCCTTCACCTCGACCTGACGAATCACGGCAAGGTGCCGAAGCCATACCGGAGAACACGATGACGACGACCCGGACAACACCGATCTCGGTCCACGGCCTGACCAAGCAGTTCGGCCGGATACAGGCGGTCGAGGAGCTGACCTTCGACGTCCGGCCGGGACAGATCACCGGGTTCTTGGCCCCAACGGCGCCGGCAAAACCACCACCCTGCGCATGCTGCTCGGGCTGGTACGCCCCACCGCCACGCCTCCCCTCGGTCAAGCGCTCCGACATCCGCACATCGACGGACGAGTTAGGAGCCCGTGATGCACGACACCCATCATCCGGTTCATGACACGGACGAACCGCGCGAGGCGCAGGAGTCCGCGGACCCGCGCCGCTGGAAGGCGCTCGCGGTGGTCGCCCTGGCGCAGTTCATGCTGATCCTGGACCTCACCGTGGTCAACGTCGCCCTGCCCGACCTCGGCGCCGACCTGGGCCTGAGCCGTACGGCCTTCACCTGGACAGTCAGCGCCTACGGGCTGGCCTTCGGCGGGCTGCTGCTGCTCGGTGGCCGGTTGGCCGACATCTTCGGCACGCGCCCTATAATCCTGACCGGCCTGGTGATCTTCACCCTCGCCTCGCTGGCCACCGGCCTGGCGCAGAACGAGACCGTGCTGCTCGGCGGCCGCGTCGGTCAGGGCGTCGGGGCCGCGCTACTGTCCCCGGCCGCGCTGGCGACCATCACCAGCATCTTCCACGGCGTGGAACGCAACAAGGCCCTGAGCATATGGGCCTCCCTCGGCGGCGTCGGCTTCACCGCCGGGGTGCTCATCGGCGGAATCCTCACCGCCGGCCCCGGCTGGCGCTGGGTCTTCTTCATCAACGTCCCGGTCGGCATCGTCCTGCTGGCCACCATCCCGGCCGTGGTGCCACCGCGCCACCCGGACCGCGCCGCCCGCCTCGATGTGCTGGGCGCGGTGACCGTCACGGCCGCCAGCGGCTCGTTCATCTACGGCATGATCAACGCCGGTGACGCGGGCTGGGCGGATCTCGGCACGCTGCTGCCCATCGCGGCCGCCATCGCCCTGTACGGAGTGTTCGTGGTCGTCGAACGCACCGTACCGACGCCCCTGATGCGCCTGAACCTGCTGGCACGCCGTCCGATCGCGGCCGGCGCATTCCTGATGCTCGTCGCGGCCGGCGTGCTCATCGCGGGGCTCTTCCTCGGTTCGCAGTATCTGCAGCACCTTCGCGGCCTCAGTGGTCTGGAGACCGGCCTGTTCTTCCTGCCTGCGGCCCTGGCCCTCATGATCGGAGCCATCGCGGCCGGCCGCCTGGTCGGCACCATCGGGACCCGTCCCGTCGCCGTCGTCGCCCTGGCCTTGGTCGCCATCGGCAACGCACTGCTCATCGGCCTGTCGGCAGACGGCAACGTCTACGCCGAAGCCCTTCCCGGCGTCACGGTGTTCGCGCTGGGCGGCGGCCCGCTGTTCGTCGCCGCGACCACCTCTGCCCTCGGCCGCGTCAGCCTGCACGAGGCCGGGCTGGTATCGGGCATCGTCAACACCTTCAACCAACTCGGTGCCGCCATCTGTGTCGCGGTGGCCTCCACCGTCGCCGCCGCGGGTCTCACCAGCACACCCTCGATCGACGGGTTCACCGACGCCTTCACCGTATTCACCGTCGTCGCCGCCGTGGCCGCAGTGCTCTCCCTACGCCTTGTACCGTCCGGAACGCCACAGATGACCGGCGCCCCGCACGCCCACTGACGCGGCTTGGTCTCACCGCCCATCACTGGGCATGCGAGACCCAGCTTGCCGATCTCCTCCTACGAACCGCAGGATCCAGAGGGTGAGAGTCCCGATTGGGACTCTCACCCTCCGATCACGTTGGCTTCCATGCTGGCCGCCGAATGACATCCCCTCGGGTACCTGGGCAAACGCCTCCTCCGGTGTGCTCGTGGTTGTGCTCGTTGAGTTCGCCGTTGCGGAATGTGGCGCCGGCTCGGACCAGGGCGACCAGATGCGGTGCGTTGACTTTTCGCCAGCGGGCTTGGGCGGGTTCGACGAGTTTGAACGCCATGGCGATGCCTTGAGCTCGTGAGCCGGGTCCCTTCGTGACACGGGTCCGTAGTCTGACGGTGGCGAAGGTGCCCGACCCACCACCAAACCGCTGGTTCCCCAGGTCAGAGAGTCCCTGCAGAGGAGCCACACCCATCCTCCTTGGGTCGCGGGCGGATGGTCACGACAGGACCTACCTCGACCCTTGCGAGCACAGCAAGCCAGGTTTGCCCAGGTCAGGGGGCATGCCCGCCGCCGCGGCAGGCGGGCTGTCAGCGGGCCGGTGCCGCCGCCACCTGCCTCTCGTCGGACCATGACAGCTCACCCTCTCGCAGTAACCGCTGTGCGGTCTTGTGCGGGGCATCGCCGACTTGGTTGTCGAGGTAGTCGAGCAGCTCGCGGCGGCGGTCGTCGGGGCCGATCGCGTCGGTGCGATCCCAGACCTGGTCGACCGAGCCGTCGGGGTCGATGATCCAGCGTGCGCCCCAGGCGGTATCGACGCCTTCGAGTGGGTTGAGGCCGAAGCTGAGCTGGCTGGCCATGGCGCCAGACCTCCCTTGGAAGAGGGGCGGGCAGATGCGGTGGTGGCGGCGTAGCCGCGGCGCCTGGCGAACCTGATCGGTGCCATTCCCGAGCAGACGGGCTGAAGGGACGTGCCCGGGCGGCGGCCGACTGGCTGATTCAGGGGATGGCGGTGCCGTCGTCATCGAGGTGCATTGGGCAGGTCTGGCCGTCGTCTGGTCGCTGGTGGGAGGGGGGCCAGCCAGCGGCGGCGAGCTGATAGCCGCAGTCCGGGCAGTGGTCGCCGAGGTCGTCCAGCCACCAGACCTCACGGCCAACGGTCGCCTGCCATGGGCTGTCGGGGTCCGAGACGGCGAGTTCGCCGGCGGCGGTGCGCAGGTCGGCGGCGAGGTTGTCGGGGCAGTCGTCGCCGTAGGTCGGGCAGGGGATGTCGTCGCAGTCGTGCGGGTCCGCCCACGTCTGGGTCGCGTCGGCGGCGTAGCGGAGATCCTCGATGAGCGTGTCGCGGGCGAGTTGCCAATCGCGCGTGAGCGTGGGTGAGCTGTCAGGGAGGTAGCCGGGTTGGTTGTGGCCGGCGGAGAACAACGGCATGCGCCCTCCCATCAGGGGCTTCTGTCGACGGAGCCCCGTGACCGCGCCATCCGCCTGCCTGCCTCACAGCCGCGGGAGGGTCACGTGCGTCTGCGTCTCGAGGTCCGGGATGGCTCCTTCCTCGTCGGCGAGCCAGGATTCCAGCGCCTGACTGTCGCTGACCTCGACCACACCGCTCCGGGTGTCGAAGGTGCCGACCGGTAGCAGGTCGTCGGCGTCGACGAGCAGGCGCTTGAACGTCGGGGAGCCGGCCAGGTGCCGGTCGGCGGCGTGCCGGACCCGGTCGGCGTAGGTCCGGATGTCAATGAGGGTGTCCGTGATGCTCTTGTCATGTGGGGACTCGGTGCAGCCAGCGGCCGAGGCAGATCAGCGCGCCCGCGGCCCGGTAGACGTCCCGGACGCGGTACAGCAGCCCGCGCCAGCGGCGCAGCGACCAGGCATTGGCCAGATGGGCGATCGACTGCTCCACCAGTGCGCGCAGGCCCGCCTGCAGGCGGTTGTAGGCCCGTTGTCCCTCGGTGAGCTGGTCTTTGGTGCGGCGGTCCCCGACCGGTGCGTGCCAGTGCTCGCGACCCTTGGCCAGCCCACGGAACCCGCGGTCCAATAGGCTGGCGACCTCGATGTCGTCCAGCAGGTGGTCCAGCCTCGACAGCGCAAGCAACTCGTGCTCGTGGCAGCTGCCCGGCCAGCCGCCGTCGACCCACAACAGGTCACCCCAGAGCGTGCTCACCGACAGGCCCTGGGCGGTGTGGCTGTGCCGCTTGGCGTCGTAGAGCACCTTCTGGTTGGCCCACCCACGGGGGCGTTGCACCCGGGTCGCCAGGCCGTCCACGCACACCGCCTCGCCGGCAGCGGCCATCTCCACCAGCACCCCGCGTAGCTCGTCGAGGGTGGTGATGAAGGTGCCGTCGGGCTGGCAGAAGCCGAGGGCGCCAAGGGGGCCGAGCAGCAGGTCCAGGCTGTCGCCGACCTCGGTCTTGGAGATCCCGACCGCCCGTCCGGCGCGCCGGTACGACAGCCCGTCCAATAGCACCGCGGCGACCGCGTCCAGGCGGACTTCCAGCGACAGTGGTGGGGTGCCGCCCTGGCCGGGCGGGCGGGATGGCAGCAGGTGGGCCAGGCGGGCGGCCAGCCAGGCCAGCACGGCTGCGGGCAGCGAGGAGCGTGGGCAGTATGACAACGGGGACCAGACCTCCATGGCAGGCTTCGACACCTTGCCGATGGTCTGGTCCCCGTCAACGTCTGGGCGCACCGAGCAGTACGGCCACCTCAGTGCGGTAGTGGATTGGCCACGCCATGTCCGCACCCGCTTGGTCGTCGGTGCTGTGGCCGGGAGGGTTCACCAGCCGAGAAGACGGGCTTTGGGTTCCGGCTGCTGCGACCGGCCGCTACTGGAAGCGGGAGACGAAGCGGCGTTGCCAGGGCGTCTCCACCGCGCGTGGGGCGTACTGCTCCCGGACATAGGCGACTGCCTCGCGGTTGAGGATCCCGTCCAGCACCGCCAGACAGGCCAGCGCCGTGCCGGTTCGACCGTATCCGCCAGCGCAGGCCACTTCGACGCGCTCGGCCTCGGCGCGCGTCCAGGCCTCGCGCAACGCGGCAGCGGTTGCCGCACGGTCGGACGGCAACCAGAAGTCGGGCCAGTACAGCCACCGGCTCTCCCAGGCGACGGGGGGCGGTTGGTGGCCCAGCAGATACAGCGCGAAGGCGGGCACTGGACCCGCCGGAACGGGTCGGCGTAATCCCCGACCGCGAACCAGCCGACCCGAGGGCAGTCGTAGCACCCCGGCCATCGTGGGCTCCCACGTCGTGATCACGACGCCAGCGTAGCCCTCCGGTTAGGTTGATCAAGGCGCGCCACCATCGGCCTGCCCAGCAGATACCTTTCTCACCGCCCAAGCTCGGCCAACAGCCAACGGTGAACCGTGAAGACAACCTGGCCGTGTCCCACCCTCAACGAGCATCGCGGACACCCTCAATGGCCTCGACGCGGTTGTCCTCGTAGTCGATGAGCAGCTTGCCGGGGTAGTCGGCGCGTGGGCTGCCGATGATCCCGGCGCCGAGCTGGATCGCTGGGAGTGCGGCCAGCTTGGGCACGTACACGTCAAGGTGCATGCGCGTCGCCTCCATAGTGGCTTGGACATCGGTCCCCTCAGGACGGCTCCGGCCAAGGCGGTAGGTGACCGCTGCCGTGCGGCTTCGGTTCGGATGTCGCTGTCGGGGGTGCAGGCGGCAGGTCGCGGAGGTCAGTGGCGAGCGCCGCCAGTCGCTGGCGGGACCCGGCGCTGCGGATCGGGAGCCAGACCGGGCCAGCCGGGTCAGCGCCGCCGTGTGCCCCGCCGCCGCTGGCGCTGCTGGCGGCGGTCGCGATCGGGATGGGCACCGCCACGGCCGATGCCAGCGCGGCGCGGGCGGCCGCCTCGCGCTGGGGGGACGGCAACCAGAACAGCACCGGGGTGGGCACCTGCGTCACCGCGGCCAAGGTGGCGTAGCCCTCCAGCTTGCCGGCCAGCCTGCTCGGGGCTTCGCTGCCGCGGTCGACCTCGACGAAGAAGTCGACCTCGGCCTGG
>WNFY01011329.1_pt1 | contig 12025 bp, 10 predicted proteins | sample 5400091 | NCBI WGS metagenome assembly WNFY01 (sample SAMN13153364, study PRJNA577476) | soil metagenome | isolation source: 60 cm soil or saprolite under grassland replicate 1 | place: USA:California | collected 2016-06-15 | reverse complement strand
TCAGGTTTTTGACCTCTTCGAGATTCTGCTCCGGGGTCAGCGCGAGAATCCGCGGGACATCGTCCAGCATGTGCGACCCCACCACGACCCGCGGTTCCAGCTGGGCGCTCATGTCCACGTTGGCCGCCTCGAGCAGACGGCCGAGGGTCTCCCAAGTCGGGCTGGCCTGGCCCGACTCGATGCGTGCGACGACGGACTGCGCGGTGCCAGCCCGTTGCGCGAGGGCGCGCTGACTGAGATCGGCACGAGTACGGGCTTGGCGCAGCAGCGTGGCAGCACTAGTCATGCCGAATGATAGCTTATTAGCTATCACTGGCAAGTGCTATTAACGACTCGTCTTATCCCAGGCTTTCGGCGGAGACGAGGGTCATGAGGGGGCACGCAACGGGCGAACGTGGCGGCGCCCCGCGGCGCCCCTGCTCGGCGTGGATGCGGACCTGGGCGAAGACGGCGGCACTACCCGAGGATGTCGCCGGGACCGGCGGACCGGACGTGGGTATAGCGACCGGCATGCGGCTCCCAGTGGACGGCGATGCGGTCGGTGGTCAGGTCCACGAGCCATGCCTCGGGAATGCCAGCGCGGGCATAGAGGGGGATCTTCACGTCGCGGTCGTAGGCGAGCGACGTATCGGCGACTTCGACCACGAGCAACGTGTCGAGCGCGCGAGGGTGACCTGTCTGATAGCCGTCGGCGCGGTAGCGGAGCACGGCGATGTCCGGCTGGGGTTCCTCGTGTTCGTCCAAGATCAGCGGGTTTTGGATGCTGACGGTTGCCCGAGTACCGGTCAGACCGGTGATCAGAGCGTTCAGGCGATTGACGCACGCGGCATGACGAACGCCGATGGGCGTCATCTGGACGATCTGGCCGTCGAGGAGTTCCACACGGTCGTCCTCGTGCAGAACCCCGGCCTGTGCCATGCGGTGGTATTCGTCCACCGTGAAGCGGTGCGTGGCGAGCGGCATAGCCATACTATCAGTCCTCGGCGACACGGGAGGCAAGTGTCCGGCACTACCCATGATGGGGCCCGAGCCGTGCCCCGCCGTCATCGAACGACCGCGCGGCGGATCATATCTCATCTGTACGGCGCGCCGACTATTGAGCACGGTCGCCGCCATGAGAGCGCCGTGCTCCGTGAACGCGAGCGGCGGGTAGTCAGGCGGGAACCGCTCTGCATTCCGGTTTGACGGCCTGATTGAGGGCCCGGGGCTTGACGCCATAGATTCGGGCCAGATCAGACGACAGGAAGCCATGGCCGATGATAGCTTATTAGCTATCACTGGCAAGCCACCGTTTAACGACTTGACCCGCTGTTAGTTAGGGCCCAAGTTAGCCTCCCTCATGAGGATTGCCTTGTTCGTCGCGTTCGCGACCGTCGCGCCTGCCGCCGCGGCCCAGCAGCCTACTGCGGGCCAGGTCCAGCAGGCCTTGCAGCAGCAGCCGGGCCTCGCGGACATGGTGCGCAGCCGGATCTCGCAGTCGGGTCTCACGCCCGACCAGATTCGCGCGCGTCTGTTGGCGAACGGCTATCCCGCGGCCCTCCTGGATGCCTATCTCTCGGCGAGCGCCGCCACCAGCCCGATCGCGCCCGGCGCGCAGGAGCTGGCGGCGTTGCAGGCGTTGGGCGTGCCGGTGCTCGGCGGTCAACTTCCGTATGATACGGGCCTGGTCCGCAGCGCACGCACGCAGCCGAGCGACGTGTTTGGCGTGGACGTGTTCCAGCGCACCACGACGCAGTTCTTGCCGTTGCTCGCGGGTCCCGTTCCCGCCGATTACAAGCTCGGGCCGGGCGACAATCTCGTCCTGATTCTCACCGGCGACGTCGAGCTGACCTATTCCCTGCCCGTCACGCGCGAAGGATTCGTGCTGATTCCGCAGGTCGGTCAGGTGCAGGTCGCCAATCTCACGCTCGATCAGCTGCGCGACGTGCTGTACACCAGGCTCGGCCGTGTGTACTCCGCAGTACGGCGCGGTGCGAAGGCGACCGCCCAGTTCGACATCACGGTGGCGAATGTGCGGGCGAATCAGGTGTACGTCCTCGGCGAGGTGTCGCAGCCGGGGGCGTATCAGATCAGCTCCCTCGGCACCGTGCTCACCGCGCTGTATGCGGCGGGCGGGGTGACGGAGCGGGCCAAACTGCGCGGAGTCGAGGTCCAGCGGCTCGGCAAAACTGTCGCCACGCTCGACCTTTACGATTACCTGCTCCGCGGTGACACACGTGCCGACGTGAGACTTGAGACGGGTGACGTGGTATTTGTGCCGATCCACGAGTCGCGGGTGCAGATCACGGGGGCGGTGCTGCGGCCGGCCGTGTATGAGACGAAGGCGGGCGAGACGCTGGCAGACATGATCAAGGCGGCGGGCGGGTTTCGGCCCGATGCCGCGCGCGAGCGGGTGAAGGTGGAGCGGATCCTGCCGCCCGATGCGCGCGGCGCGCAGACCACGGCGCGCGTCACGGTCGATGTGCCGCTGGCCAAGGGGACGGTCCCGCCCTATGCGCTCGAGGATGGCGATATCGTGCGGGTGGACGCGCTCGCCGATGCGACCGACCAGTACACCGTCGCGATCACGGGAATGGTGCAACAGCCGGGGACGTATCCGTGGCGGCCGGGGATGACGTTGCGGCAGCTGATGACGCTCGCGCGCGGGCCGAAGATCGGTGTGGATTTGCGCGAGGCGGAGATTGCGCGGCTGCCGGCGGACCGGTCCCGGGGGCAGCTCGCGACGACGGTGCGGATGCCGCTCGACTCGACGTATCTCTTCGAGCGCGATTCTGCGGGTCGCTACATCGGTCCACCGGGGGTGGCCTTCCCCACGCGCGGCACGGCGGCCGAGGTGCCGCTCCAGCCGTTCGACAATGTGCTGATCTTTCGGCAGCCCGATTTTGAGCTGCAGCGCACCGTCACGATTAGCGGTGAGGTGATGTATCCCGGCACCTACGCGCTCAAGGCCAAGGACGATCGGTTGGCGGATCTCGTCCAGCGCGCCGGTGGCCTGACGCCGCGGGCGTATCCCGAAGGCATCCGGTTCGTACGGGAAGTCGATAACCGCGGCCGCATCGACATCGATCTGCCCAAGGCGCTGCGCGACCACGGGTCGCGCGACAACATCATCCTGCAGCCGGGCGATTTGATTCAGATTCCTGAGTATCAGCCGAGTGTGCGGGTGCTGGGGGCGGTCAACTCACCGGGGAGCGTGCTGTATCGGCGGGGCGCGGGGCTCGAGTATTACCTGAGCGCCGCTGGCGGATTCACCCGGGCCGCGGAAAAAGGCCAGGTGAGCGTGCACTATGCGAATGGAGAGGTCCGCACCCGACGGCGCACACTGTTCTTTCATAGTGATCCGACGCCGGGGCCGGGGGCCGAAGTGATCATCCCGGCGAAGGATCTGGTGGCCATCATCGTCGTGGTGACGCGATAGGTGGTGGAGAGGCGCAAGGGCATTATTCTCGCGGGCGGTGCGGGCACACGACTTCACCCCCTGACTCTTGCCATCAGTAAGCAGCTCCTGCCGGTCTACGACAAGCCAATGATCTACTATCCGCTCTCGGCGTTGATGCTGGCCGGCATCCGGGATGTGCTCGTCATTTCGACGCCGCAGGACCTGCCCCGGTTTCAGCAGTTGCTCGCTGACGGCACTCAGCTCGGGATGAGTTTCCAGTATGCCGAGCAGCTGCGACCCGAAGGGCTGGCGCAGGCCTTCATCATCGGTCGGACATTTGTGGGCCAGGCACCATCAGCCCTTGTGCTCGGGGATAACATCTTCTACGGTGGGGGCTTGCGTCCACTGCTCGACGCCGCCGCGAGCCGCACGACCGGCGCCACAGTCTTTGCGTACCACGTGAAGGATCCCGAGCGCTATGGTGTGGTAGAGTTCGACGAAAACGCCCGAGCGAAAAGCATCGAGGAGAAGCCCAAGGCGCCGAAATCGTCGTACGCGGTGACCGGGCTCTACTTCTATGACAGCGACGTGCTCGACATTGCCGCCAACCTGCGTCCGTCTGCCCGCGGGGAGCTGGAAATCACCGATGTCAACGCGACGTATCTCAAGCGTGGGAAGCTGCATGTGACGGTGTTGAGCCGGGGAATCGCGTGGTTGGACACGGGGAATCCCGACGCGCTGCTGCAGGCCGCGAGTTACGTTGCGGCACTCGAGCAGCGGCAAGGACTTAAAGTAGGAGCCATCGAAGAAGTCGCCTGGCGCATGGGATTCATCGATGCAGCCCAAGTGGAGCGACTGGCGGCGCCGCTCAAGGGCAACCCGTACGCCCAGTACCTGGAGGCCATCATTAAGGAAGAGGATTGACGCTCTAATGCCCGTCACCCTTCATCCGACGTCCCAGATCCCCGATGTGATCGTGCTAGAGCCACGGGCCTTCGGTGACGACCGCGGGTGGTTTATGGAGACGTACAAACAGAGCGAGTTTGCCGCCAAGGGTATTCCCTTCGCGTTTTCGCAAGACAATCACTCTCGGTCCAACGCCAAGGACGTCATCAGGGGATTGCATTACCAAAAGAATCCTGCAGCGCAGGGGAAGCTCGTCCGTTGTATTGTTGGAGCGGTCTACGATGTCGCCGTGGATATTCGCCGAGGCTCGCCGACCTATGGTCGCTGGGTCAGCGTCGAGCTCACCGCTGACAATCGCCGCATCCTGTGGGTGCCACCGGGGTTCCTCCATGGCTTCTGCACGTTGACAGAAATATCGGAAGTGGTGTACAAGACGACCGCGGAATACAGCCCAACGCACGAACGGTCCGTGCGTTGGGATGATCCGACCCTCGCAATCACCTGGCCGACGAAAGCGCCGCTGCTCTCGGCAAAAGATGCCGTAGCTGCTTCGTTCGCTGACGTCGACAACAATTTCGAATGGCGTGGCAGATCATGACGCACGTGTTGGTCACCGGCGGTGCCGGCTATATCGGCTCAGTGCTCACACAGCTCCTGCTCGATCGGGGCTATGAGGTCACTGTTCTCGACCGGCTGTTTTTTGGGGACACGCTCGCCGATCTCCGGCCCAATCCGAAGCTCCACGTCATTCAAGACGATATCCGCTGGTGCCCAGAGACCGTGTTTCGCGGCATCGACGCCGTCTGTGACCTCGCGGCTCTGAGCAACGATCCCGCCGGTGAGTTGAATCCAGAAAAGACACTCGAGATCAACCACGAGGGACGCGCACGCATTTGTCGAATGGCGAAGCAGGCCGGCGTGCGCCGGTACGTGCTTGCGTCATCATGCAGCATCTACGGCTTTCAGGACGAGATCGTCGATGAGACCAGCGGCATCAATCCGCTGACCACCTACGCCGTGGCCAATCGCCGTGCGGAGGAAGCGACGCTCGCCCTCGCCTCCAAGGGATACACCGTGACTGCCGTCCGTCAGGCAACGGTGTACGGGCCCTCGCGCCGCATGCGATTCGATCTCGCGATCAACGGTATGACTTTGGCGCTGCACAAGAACGGCAGCGTCAAGATCCTCCGTGACGGCACGCAATGGCGCCCCATGGTACATATCCGCGACACGAGTCGCGCGTTTATCAGCGTGCTGGAAGCCGATCCTGCCAAAGTGAACGGCGAAATCTTCAACGTCGGGTCGGACGATCAGAATCTGCAGGTTCAGCCGCTCGCGCAGCGGCTGTGCCAGGCGCTCGACATGCCATACGTCGAGGACTGGTACGGTGATCCCGATCATCGGTCTTATCAAGTGAGCTTCCAAAAGATCTCACAGCGGCTCGGGTACGCGACCTGTGAAACGCCGGAGATTGGCTCGCGCGAGATCTTTGCCGCGCTCCGCAACAGCACGCTGACCGACGGACCCACGACCCGCACCGTCGAATGGTACAAGAGCTTGATGCAGTGGCACGCGACCCTTCAGAACGTCGTCCAGCGCGATGTCGTCCTCTAGACCGGTCGCGATCATCGGGGCGACTGGACAACTCGGCAGCGACATCGTCCGCGCTGCTGTGGCCGCGGGAGTAGAGCATGTCGGGCTGGGTCATACAGATGTCGATGTGACCGACGCCAAACAGTTGAGCGCCACGATGGACCGGCTTCGCCCTGCTGTGGTGATCAATACTGCCGCGTTGCATCAGGTCGACCGCTGTGAGGAAGATCCTGCCGAGGCGTATCGCGTGAATGCCGCGGGCGCCCTGTTGGTCGCTCGCGCCGCCAGGGAGGTTGATGCCCGCTGTGTTTTCGTCAGCACCGATTATGTGTTCAACGGACGTCGCGAGCCCGAAACGATGTACGTGGAAGACGACGCCACCGAGCCGCTGAATGTGTACGGGGCGTCAAAGCTCGCCGGGGAGCAGCTCGTTGCGCATGCGCTCGACAATCACCTGATCGTGCGGGTGTCATCGCTGTTCGGCGTAGCGGGCGCCCGCGGCAAGGGCGGCAACTTCATCGAGACCATCCTCAAGAAGGCACGCGAGGGCGGGCCGCTGAAGGTTGTAAACGACCAGTGGATGACACCCACATATACAGATGACGCAGGTGCAGCGATCCTCCGCCTCGCCACGGGCGAGGCGACCGGCGTCGTCCACGTCACGAACCCGGACTCCTGTACGTGGCATGCGTTCGCGAGTGAAGCCGTTGCGCTCGCCCGTTTGAGTGTACCGGTGGAGGCCGTCTCGGTCAGCAGCTTCCCCTCCAAAGTGCGCCGCCCCCGTAACTCGGCGATGGCGACCGACCGGCTCCGCGAGCTTCTGGGTGGACGGCTTCGTCCCTGGCGTGAAGCTTTGCGGGCCTACCTGGCAGCCAAAGGCCATCTGAACTGAATCCAGACGTCATCGTGATCGGTGCGGGCGCAATCGGCGCGAGTGCCGCGCTGCATCTCGCTCGGAGAGGCGCACGCATCGTCGTGCTCGAGAAGGAAGCGGGGCCGGCGCGGCACCAAAGCGGGCGTAACAGCGGCGTGATTCACGCGGGCTACAATCTCAAGCCCGGCACACTCAAGGCGAAATACTGCGTGGAAGGCAGCCGGGCGCTGCGGGCGTTTTGCGTGGAGCGCGGCATCCCAATGGTTCAGGGTGGTATTCTGATCGTCGCCCGGACCGACGCCGAGCGCACCACGTTGGCGGAGCTGCACCGACGGGCGCAGGGCAACGGTGTGCAGAGCCGGATCGTGAGCGCGGAGGAGATTCGCGAGATCGAGCCGCATGCGGTGGGAATCGCGGGATTGCACGCGCCCGAAGGCGCGAGTTTTGACTCGTCGCGGTATGTGGAGGTGCTCCTCGAGGACGCCCGCGCCGCAGGGGTCGAAGTGCGGTTCGGGGTCAGCGTGCGTGGTTTTGCAGAAGCCAGCTCAGTGGTACGAGTCGCAACGTCGGCCGGCGTCTGCGAAGCAGGCGTCCTGCTCAACTGTGCGGGCCTCCACGCGGATCGGCTGGCGGGGCCGTTGGCCGCCGATTTACGGATCATTCCCTTCCGCGGCTACTACGCCGAGCTCGTGCTCCAGCGCGTGGGGCTGGTGCGCAGCCACGTGTATGCGGCGCCGGATCTCACGTTTCCGTTCCTGGGAGTGCACCTTTCGCGGCGGGCGGACGGACGTGTAATCGTGGGACCTGGGGCGATGCTGGCGTTCGGGCGCGAAGCGTACTCGTTCGCACGAGTGCAGCTGCGGGACCTGGCGGGCACGCTTGCCTGGCCCGGGTTTTGGCGCATGATGGTGCAACCGCGGTTTCGTGCGCTGGTCCGCAGCGAAGTGATGAAGAGTCTCTTTTTGAAGCGGATCTGGGAGGAGGCCCGCGAGCTCGTGCCCAACCTGGGGGCGGGTGATCTCGTGCGGTCGTTTGCCGGGAACCGGGCGCAGGTGGTGAACCGCGCGGGTGAGCTGGTAGACGATATCGTGGTACGGGAATCGCCGCGGTCGGTACACGTTCTCAACGCAGTGTCGCCCGGACTGACGTGCAGTTTGCCCTTTGGGGAGCACCTGGCCGAGGCGTGCACGGGGAAGCTTGGAGGCTGGACCCAAAAAACTTGACCCGACGAACGCTAGCCCTCAGCTGCTAACGCAGAGCCGATCCCCGCCGCGACGTTTCCCTCCAAGGTGCGGCGACCGCGGAACTCGGGCGCTCGACACCGGGGCTGCAATGTTCGGCAAGGCGCCGCCACCTTGGGGAGAGGCGGTCCGGGCCTACTTGGTGGCGAAGGGCTACGAGAACTGACGGTTGCTAAACCCGACCGCCCCTAGACTGCCCTCCCAGTCCAAGTGTCAGATCACGGAGCGTTGCCTGCGCCAGTCCGGCGAGTTCCTGATATGCTTCGGGATTCGCACTCCGCTCCCGGATGAGATAGTCGCGCCCGAAGGCAAGTCCGAGCCCGACGAGAAATCCGACGAAAGCACTTACGAACAACACGATCATCATACTTCCGCTCTTGCGGGCCGAGCCGAGCGGCGAGTCCACCACTGTGATCAATGGAGTGTTACGGACTACGTCAAGCTGGCTTTGCTCCAAGGCTTGCGCGAGGGTCAGATATACTTGCTGTGCGAGATCCACACGTCGTTGGAGTCGTGCCTGCTCGGCCCGCAAACGTGGAGGGATGTCGATTTGCCGATTCGCCTGTAGAAAGCCCGCGAGGGCATCCTCCGCACCTTCCAATTCCGCCTTCGACTCCGCAACCCGTGCCTGTACGAACGTTCGCTCGGCTCTTGCCTGCGTCTGGCGTTTGTTGAGGTTGAACTCGTTCACGAGTTCGAGCAGACGACCGTTGATCGCCTCCGCCAGTCCCGCCCACCGCGCATGCACGGTGAGACCAATGATGCCGGCATCGGGATCCTTCTGAACCGTCATCGCACCTGTCAGGCGCCTGACCGCGCGTGTGACGCGCTCCTGTGGCGTCCGACCGCCTACCCCAAACAGCTCCACGAGCGTCCCGCGGAGACTGTCGCCGGACTCTGCACTGCTTGCAAACCGGTACTCGGTCACGACGGCCTGCTCGAGCAGCTCGCGGGACTGAAGCAAGGCCGCGTAGAAGTCGATGGATTCGCCGCCTGTCAGACCACCCAAGCTGACGCCGAACTGAGCGGCCAAACCGGCCAGCTGTGAGCCTTGCCCTTCTGTCACATGCGGGGCGAAGCTCGATTCCGCACTATACCCGCGCAGAGCGAGGCCAAGTCCCACACCCAGCAGGGCGATGCCGGTGGTCAGCCCAACGAGCACTCGTCGGTACCGCAGGATCGTGTTCAAGAGCCCGAACACCGAAACGCGGCCCACGTCGCCCTCCTCCACAATCACCTGGTAGCCGTACACACCAGGCGGACCGGGGACTTGGGACGGCTTGTGGATCACATCACCCATGACGGTCCCTTTCTGCACCAACACAGCTTCATGGAATCCGGCTCATGTCGGCGCAGGGCTAGCCTGCAATCCGACGACACCACGTTTACTTAACGCATCGTACGCCAATACCAAGCAAGTGATCAGGTAGAGGATTGACACGTAGATGTTGATGGCGGCGACCAGTGGATAAGAAAAGTACATCCCGGCGAGCGCCAGCCACCAGTAGGAGCCGGTCTGGCGGTACTTTCTGACTACATGCGCGAACAACAGAAGAAAGAACACCAAGTACAGTACCAGCCCCACCACGCCAGAGAACAGCGCGATGTCGACATAGGTGTTGTCAAATATCAACGTTCTGATCCCCTGCAGTTCAGCAAATTTTGGACCTTGTATGTAGCCATGGCCAAACAGAATCGGCCCCGGCGCAGATAGATCCAAGAAGAATCGACGGACAACACCCGCGACACCCAGCAACCGAATACCGAACGTTCCTACGTCGAGTATTCCGCGAGCCATCCCCCGAGCGGCAAAGAAAAACGCCAGGATTCCGCCATATGTCGCCGAGCCCAGCAGTATCGAGGCTCCAATGATGCGCCAGCCGTTCCAGTCGCGTTGGATCGCCCATCTGATGAAGAGAACTCCGCTCAATGTGAAGACGAGCTCCAGATACGACGTCCGCGTCAGCGTCGTAACAACTGCCATGGTGGCGGCTAGCAATAGGCCGATAAAGCGCCTCCGAACGCGTGCTCGGCCCGTGAGAAGGGCAGACGTTGCCAGTGATCCAACCAGGACCGCGAAATGCCCGTATGCAAAACCAGACCCAAACACTGAAAAGGCGCGGACGTGACTGATGGCGGTGGGGATATAGGCTTCGACGACATAGCCGCTCTCGTCGGACACCGTCAGGAGCGGCTTGTTCAACAGGAACTGCACGTAACCGAGAGCGAATACCGGCACAGCCCATAGGTACAACTGGCGGAATGCATCGCGCTCGACGCGAACCACAGGACCCGTAGCGACATTCGAAACCAGCACAAGAATCACTAGCAGGAAGAACGCGTAGAAGTAGAGGTATGTCTCGGCATAGATCAACGCCGGCAGGGCCACTTGGCCGGTCGTCCACTTGGCGAGGAAGTCGAGTACGAGGTACGCAGCGTAGACAATCACGAAGACAACGAGCCTCGGTTGTTCAATCCTGAGCCTGCTGCGCTGAAAGACGTAAGCGACGCTGGCGGCTAGCGTTCCTAATAGGCCGGCCAGCCTAAGATGCTGGTGCAGCAAGAACACTCGACCGAATAAGGCGTGCTGGATTTGAACCAGGCCGAAGAACAGCAGCGACAGGAATAGGTAAGGTAGGACCAAGCCCTTGAGAGCAAACACTACCGTCCCGCTCGGTGAAGTGAGACGTGGCGTGTCTCGGGTACCGACGGCAGAGTTCGTCATGCCCTATCCCGGTCCTCGAGGCGCTGCGCGAACGCGGCATCCAACCCACTGCCGCATGGCCCTCTCAAGGGCCACGCCGTCAGCCGTCCTGGAGCCGTCGCTATTCATGAGGCCGAAATGCGTTCGCCCGCTCTCGTCCGTCAAGGCGTAAATCGTTACGAACTCAATCCGCGGATGACATTCAGTCACCCACACTCGGGAGCCCAGGAGCCCCGCCCCGTTGAGAACGCCGAACACGCTGTCAACAACCTGGTCGGGGAAGATTGGAACACCTTCACCCCATCGAGTACCTCCGGGCGGCAAGACGGAGTATGGATGGATCGCCAGGTTTTCGGGCCGAGCGCCGAGCCGAAGGAGGTCCCGAAGGTATTCGTGCGCCGGCTTGGCGATGAACTCATGTCCACTGGTCAGGGGATCTGGCCACGCGCGCCGTCTACCGCTGAAAGAGGACAGACCTCCGATCGCGACCTTCGCCTTCGGATTCGCCGCCACGATCGAGTCACGTGCCAAGGTAAAGAGTCGATAATAGTCCTCGGCGGATGGACCTTGATTGCGGTCGTTCGTGACGTTGAACCAGAAGTCCGGGTGATTCTCTTCGTTCCAAACCTCCCAACGGTCGAGTCGATCTCGGTAGCGTCGAGCGACGGCAGCCGCAAACGACGCAAACAACGTGTCCCCTCGAGCAGCAGACCCGTCAACGACTGGCCTGTGCGAATCCGAACGTGGCATCCTGGCTACGGCCGGCGGAACGGCCCACGGTGGCGAATAGCTCACTATTCCGTACATCGCGAGATGGCGGCTTGCGGCTTCCTCGACAATGCTGTCTAAGCGGGCCCAATCGCGATGACCTCGAACGCGTTCCACCCGCGCCCACTCCGCAGGTATGACCACACCTCCAAAACCCAGCTCAACAGCGGCGCGGAGTCTTGCCTCTCGCCCAGACAACGGAACGCCGGGGTTGTTTTGTTGGTGGCCGTATCTGGGCAATTGGAGTTGAACGTACAGCCTTGACAGGTCTGTACCTTGCGCAAAGGCTTGGAGCATGACCAGAGAATTCAGGAGGCCGACAGCGAGACAGATCACGAAGAGGGACCGATCTGCTTCCGCCACGACGAGAGCGCTGCACGTTGTGCGAGAGTCGGGCTGACCACGGCGCGGTTCGCAATCACCGCCGTCACCGCTCGTTCAACCGTGTCTCCGGTTCGACGTAAACGCCATGCCAGATACATCGTGGGTGCCCGCCCCATGCCGGAACCACAGTAGATCAGAACCCCACAGCCGGTGGACACAGCGGTGTCAAGAAACGT
>WNFY01005016.1_pt1 | contig 12025 bp, 8 predicted proteins | sample 5400091 | NCBI WGS metagenome assembly WNFY01 (sample SAMN13153364, study PRJNA577476) | soil metagenome | isolation source: 60 cm soil or saprolite under grassland replicate 1 | place: USA:California | collected 2016-06-15 | reverse complement strand
TACGACCGTGGCTTCCACGAATTTAGCGATCTGATCCCCTATGAGGCGGATCCTCGTCTGCGCCGAATCAAGGGAGGTCAGCGTCTCCTGCAGAAACCACTATTCCATGATGTGTTACGTCTGGTTGGTAATCGAATGCGACCAGCGCGGCTCTATAGTTCTGCGGCTGAAGTGACGGACAACGTCTGTCGTTGGCTGGATTCTGTTGAGAATCCTTTCTTCGCTTGGATCCATTACATGGATTTGCACTGGCCTTATTATCTGGAGGAAACATTGATACACCCCCGGGCTATTGCTCAGGCCTGGCAGGATTTGGCGATCATGAACGGCCGATCTAACTTTAATGGAGATGGAACCATCACTGCTGCCCAACGGAAACATTTTGTTGAGCTCTACGAGCAATCTCTCCAATATTTAGATACCCAGATCGGCCGGCTGATGGATCATTTAGAGAAATTAGGATATGACTCGAATACAATCGTCATCCTCCTTGCTGATCATGGGGATGAGTTTCTCGACCACGGACGCTGGGGCCACTGGGAGAGCAATCTCTACGATGAAATTCTGAAGGTGCCACTTATTATCCGGATGCCAGACAGTTCAAATGCCCGAGTTATCCAACACCAAGTTCGTCTTCTCGATCTTATGCCGACCATTTTAGACCTCTGTGGTTGCCCTTTAACCAGTGACCTCCTGGGTACCAGTCTGGTGCCTCTCTGGACACAGCATGAGGACGAATACAAAGTGGAAGCAGCAATTAGTGAGATGCGGCGTGATCCATGGCATCGCGTCGCCGTTCGAACTGAAGCTTTCAAATACATCTGGGATAGTAAGCGTCCGAATGAGCCAGCCCTTTACGATTTGCAGGCTGATCCCACTGAAAAGCAAAACGTGAGTAGGGACTTTCCTCAACAAGTAAGCCGTTTTCAAGCCCAGGTAGATGAGCATCTTCGTCGCGTCGCAGAGACAGAACCCGGAATAGCAATTCCAAAGCTTGAGCTTGATGAACAAGTCGCCAGGCGGTTGCGTGATTTAGGATATATCGAATAGTCTCAAAGAAACCATCCTGATGAGTCAAAATATTACAGCCCGACAAGCTGCATCTGTCGTGTTTTTTTTAGCGATAGGGCAGTTTATCTTACAAGTGGGACTCCTCGCCCGAGGAGTGGAATATGTCGCATCTGCTCTAACCATTGATGATACATATTACTATTTACAGACTGCCTGGAACACAAAGCAATTAGGCTTTGTCACCTTTGATGGACTCCACCCTACAAATGGTGTCCAATTTGCGTGGTTTGTTATTATCCTTTTGCTCGCCCTATTAGCAAAGTCCAAAACTGCCCTTTTATTTACAACCTTAACCGTAAGTTTTTTGCTTAACGGACTCTGCTATTTAATTATTTTAAAAATAGGGGCAGTTCTGAAGCAACCAGTTCTGGTGTTGTTTATGGCCAGCTTGTGGGCATTGCAAAGCCTTCCCTTTAGTATTTATTCAACAGGCATGGAAAATTCATTACATGCACTCGTATTCTGGTGTGTAATATGGCAGAGCCTTGAATTTCTTATTCGGATTCAGAATAGGGATAACCCTAATTTCTGGGGTTTGACGATCATCCTTATATTGAATGCCTGGACACGGCTAGATTCTGCCCTTCTCTCGGCTATTTTATATTCATTCTGTATTGGTACGCTGGTTTATGGTCATCGCCATGATTTAAAGCTATTTTGGCATAAGTACAGTAAATCAATAGCAGCCACCAGTTTCGCGGCTGGACTGGGACTTCTTCTCCAATTGTCTGCCTTTCAACTTATGGGGAATTCGTTTCTACCTGTATCTGCGCTCATAAAAACGAGCAGCGCAGCCCGTGGATTGAGTTCTGCGGCGGTAGATAAGTTTATAGAGGTGGTAACCTTAGGGATGCCTTCGGTCCTACAAGGACGCTTTCCATCCATTGTCATGCTAATACTCGGAGCGTTCGGCGTCTTGTTCATCATGCGAACAAAAGCATCCCTGCTTGACCAAAGCGAAAAACTAGGCGTTTTTCTAAACTTGTGGTCTTGTTTGTTGGTTGCTGAATTACTTTACTATATCTATATTGCCATTTCTGGGGTCGAGTACAGGCTATATTTTGCCTGGTACCGTTCTCCTTCATTCATTTTTTGGATTATTACCGCATCGCTAATAGCGATCATTGCTCTCGAATACGGTAAGCGGCTTGTACATTCCTCTAATTTCCAAAAATGGGCGCCGGTCGGTGGCAGTTTCGTCATATTCGCCGTTGCCATATATATGTTTGCAAGAAACATAAACTTTAGCTCAAACTTGTACGATGCAAGATACAACGCCGCTTTATGGATCGCGGAGAATTCTCAACCAAATACTGTCTTTGCTTCATGGAATGCCGGACAACTTGGCTTCTTCTCCAATCGAACTTTTATTAACCTGGATGGAGTGATCAATAATGTTGATTATTATGAGCGTGTCCTACATGGCAGCACCCCATTAACAGATTATCTCTCTGAAAACAAAGTCGAATACATCGTTGATTATGATTCTTATGATTCGATCCCAGATTTACCCGTTGTACATACCTTCCCTATCAATGATGGAACGGGAAGATCAATTCAAATCTGGCGGCTACCTCCACAGTTGTCATCCGCATCATGATTTGGTATTAGTTGCTTCATGCGCATCCTTTTTCTTTCGAACTTTTTTCCTCCCGCCCGCCCGGGCGGCTACACCCAGTGGTGCCACGAAGTAGCCGAACGTTTAGCTAAGCAGGGTCATACCATTGGTGTCCTGACCAGTCGTTACGAATTGGCGAAGGCGCCTGCAAACGAGCAGAATATCTATCGTCTTCTCCATCTAGAAGGGGATCTCGCTTACTACCAGCCGCTTCATTTTTTCACCCGATGGAAAAAGCAGCGCCAGGAAAACTTGACGTTTTTAGAACATACCATTCAGGACTTCTCCCCGGATCTAATCTTTGTCTGGGGCATGTGGGCTCTTTCTAAAGCTCTGCCAGCTCTAGCAGAGCAACTGCTGCCCGGTCGCGTGGTTTACTACATATCAGACTACTGGCTCTCGGCTTTAGATATGCACACAGCGTACTGGCAATCCTCGACGCGAAGCTCGATCATGCAGGCGCCCAAACGTGTACTCAGCAGGTTTGCAATGTCAATGCTCGCCGAAGAGGTCCAACCCACTTTAAAACTCGAGCAGGTGATATGTGTTAGTGCAAGGGTACGCGGCTTACTTGTTGAGGCAGGTTTACGTGTCCAGCATGCCCGTATTATCCATGGAGGCACTGATATGGAACGCTTCCCCAGCGTACACAAACGGGATTATTCTGGGCATTTGAAATTGTTATATGCTGGTCAGTTGGTTCGTCACAAAGGCGTTCACACGGCGATCGAGGCGATGGCGCGACTGGTCAATCAGCGAGGGATCAATCAGATCAGTTTGGCCATCGTTGGCTCAGGTCATCCCGACTATGAAGCCTTCCTATATAACCTTGTTGCGAAAGAGCGCTTAGGTGATTATGTGACCTTTCACGCGCCGGTTTCAAAAGACCAGATGCCTGCTGTCTTCCAAGAATATGATGTTCTCGTATTTCCTTCCATCTACGAAGAGCCTCTAGCTCGCGTAACACAGGAAGCCATGGCTTCGGGTTTAGTAGTGGTCGGAACAACCACGGGCGGTACTGAAGAGATATTAAAGGAAGGCGAAACCGGACTGACATTTGTGCCGGAAGCGGCGGATGGGTTAGCCGAGCAGATTAGTCGACTCATCGCAGATCCTGACTTGTGTTGTCATCTGGCCCAAGCCGGCCGCCAGACCGTGTTAGAAAATTTCACATTAGACAAGATGGCGCAACAAATCGAAGATTATCTCCTGAGTTGCCTTGTACGCAATTCGAGTAACCGATTGAACGCTTAAACAATCTCTTTAACCAACAATTTCTCGTCCTTCCCTGATCCCTGAAGAGCATACTAACTCGGTTAATGCAACATCGAAAGCCTGTTTTTTTTGTAATTGACAACAGGCACTCAACACAATTCTTTTTTAGGGTGTTTTCGGCTATCGTGAGACACGCATCCACCCAAGAGTAAGACTATTTGTTCTGGATAGAGTTTCTCATTTCCTGTTACCAAATTCAGTTTGCTACGTCATGATCTTAGTCTGTTGGCATCTTGGCCAAACAGGTATTTTGTCCATTTGTCTCGGTGTGGCATACTAATTATTGGGGATTAGGTCTAAAATAGTATTCGCTTACGGTTAATCTGTGGCACGTTCAAAAAGTGCAGCGCTGTACGGCTGCGTACATGTAGAGTAGCATTACTAATAAAGTGAGGCGGTCGCATGGTTAAAAGAACTTTTAGCAACTTTTACTCGATTCGGGGGTACCGTTGGAACTAAACAAATATATCTTCCCATTACGCAAATGGTGGTGGTTATTGGTTGCTTCAACCCTAATCGCTGCAATTTTCAGTTTCCTGAGCGTTCTGCGCCTGCCTACACTGTACCAAGCTCACACCACCCTCATGATTGGGACGACTATCAACAACCCCAATCCGTCCAACAACGAATTATCTCTGGGGCAACAACTTGCCGCGGCTTACGCCGATCTTGCTAATCGAGAGATGATCCTCAACGCAACCAAGAATGCCTTGGGAGTGAATCAATTGCCTGAGTACACTGCCCAGGCTTTGCCTAACACTCAGTTGATCCAGATCACTGTCAACGATACTGATCCACACCGCGCTCAGATTGTTGCCAACGAATTAGCCAATCAGCTGATCCATTTGAGTCCGCTTAGCGCCCAATCTGAGGAACTAGGGCGGCAGGAGTTTATCCACCAGCGACTGAACAATCTCGAAACGCAAATCCAAGAAACCGAGACTGAAATTGAGAAATTGCAAGAAGAGCTGGCCAATACCTTCAGTGCTCAACAAATTCAGGATAAACAAGACCAGATTTCTTCTTTGCAGGAAAAACTGAGCACCATGGAAAATAATTATGGTTTACTGCTCTCTAACACGCAACAGGGTGCAAAGAATACGCTGGCGATCATTGATCCTGCTGATTTACCATCTCGGCCCATTGGACCCATGAAAGGATTGAGTATACTGTTGGCGGCAGCCGTCGGATTTGTCCTGGCAGCTTGTGAGGCATATCTACTCGAATACTTGGATGATTCGCTAAAATCTCCAGAGGTTGTGGAGCGCCTATTTTCCGCGCCGATTATTGGTCATATTTTGGAGCAACCAGACGGAATCAATGCAAACGGACTCTACGACGCCGACAATATAGAGCACCCATTGACGGAACCATTCCGTGCTTTGAGGACGGCAATTGATTTCGTAAAAAGGGATAAATCACTGAAGACAATTCTTGTCACCAGCCCAGATGTTGGGGATGGAAAAACCTCAGTGGCTGCTAATCTTGCACTAGCCATGGCCCAACGATATAAAAAAGTCTTCTTGGTTGATGCTGATTTACGCAAGCCAAAAATCCATGAACTTTTTAATCTGACTAACGACGAAGGTATTGCTGACTTGGGATCCACCAGCACTACTTTTGATTGGAGGAATCAAATTCAAGAAGTTGGGAACGTGTCCATACTAACTGCTGGTAAGATGCCTTCTGATGCCGCCGGAGTGTTGAGTTCCGAACAGATGAACATATTCCTGTCCGAGTTGGAGGAAGAGGCTAATGTTGTTATCGTGGATGGACCGCCTTTCTTCGTTTCTGACGCAATGATCCTCGCGGCAAAGGTGGATGGGGTTCTATGGGTAGTGCAGCCTGGTCATACACGTCGGTCATTGGCTAAGACTGCCATGGAACATATTAAGTTAGTCAAAGCCAGAGTAATTGGCGTAGTTCTGAATCGTATCCCTCTCCGCGGCGCGGATTATTATGCTGGCAAAAATTATCTCTACACTTACTATCGCGGTAAATATGGAAACGATGACGAAGGCAAAGAGCAGAACATATATGTAGGAAGATTAAAGGAAATTATCTCGCCTTATGCCAATAAAATTACCAATTTCTTTCGAAACCGTTTTCAAACTTAGCTTCAAGTAAGATCGTCACGGATATTGTTTCATGAACACGGCAAGGCTCAATAGCCTTGCCGTGTTTTTTAATCGGCGCCCTTTGCCTGCAGGAGAAAGTGAATTATTTTTCATGTCACATCAATCCAGCCCTAGAACGTCTTTCACCTCCGAGAGATTTCTTTGCTTCACGTCATTAAGCTGTTGCCCATCCAATGGATTGTGCCAGCCGCCATCTTTTTCGATGATGGCACGCAATCCCTCACAGACGATAGCTTGATCGTCACAAATCAGCATATGATGGGTCAATTCGTGGTCGTCGACAATCCTTCCGATCAAGCTCAGATCCAACCATCGCATATGGACATGAGGGCGGAGGTCATTCCAACCACGGAAACTGATTTCTTTAGATCGTGCGTTGAGCGGAGTCGCTGGTCGAGCAACTCGAAGCTCTTCCAACCTCTGCTCAACGCGAAGTAAGGCACTACTTATGAAGAATAACTTAAACAACGAAGTTGATTTGCAGCGTAAATATTAATTGCGTTGTTCTGCGGATCAAGCCATACAGCTTGACGGAAGCAAGCAGATTCTTATAATTATTGATAGAAACGGTAAGATTTGATGGTCAGAGTTTCTGTCGAGCTTCGCAAATAGTCCGGGAAGTAAGCAATATCAACGAGAGGAAATATGAGTACTCCTTCTGCTATCATCGTCGGTGGAGGTCTAGCCGGCATAGTTGTTTCTCGCGAGTTGGCGCTCCGCGGCTGGCACGTGACTCTGCTGGAGCGTTCTAAGCGCTTAGGCGGCAAAGCGGGTGCAGACATTAAGAATGGACGTTTGGTCGAGCATGGCTATCATGTTTTTCCTCAGTGGTATCCTAATGTTCGAGCTATTGTTGAGCGTATTGGTGTGAAGCTCATCGATTTCGATCGCTATCATTTTCTCCTGCCCGGTGAGTATCCAAAACGAATCACAGTGCTCGGACCATCGAGCATTTCCGCGATGTGGCATTATATTTTTAACGGACTCCTGCCTTGGTATCACAACATCCTTTATATCTACTCCGTGCTGGATATGATCAGCCGACCTCTCTCCGATAAGAAATTCCTCGATCGTGTGAGCCAGATCGGTTTGATCCGCGGAAAATGGTACACAAGTGAGTCTGTCGCTGAGATGGGGCAGGAAAACATTCTTAAGGCATCTGCCATTCCAGTATATGAACTCAGCGCCATGACCGCCAAACGGATCGCCAGTTACTGGGTGCGGCAAGCCAGTCCATTCTTATCGGTCTTGCCAGGAGATTTACAAACCGTTTTTATTAATCCTCAAATACGTGAACTCGAAGAACTAGGGGTTGAGATTCGATACGATTCTGAAGTATGCAATGTGGTGATGCACGAAGGTATTGTCACAGCTGTCACTTTGAGTGACGGAACCCAGCTCTCTGCTGATGTGTATGCCCTGTGCACCCCCTTTGAAGTTACTCGATCTTGGCTGCACGACAGTCTCTACGAAGCTGATCCGGAACTTGGTAACCTGCATTTTCTTGAAGCCCAACCAATGGCAGCTTTGCATCTTTATCTGCGGCGAGAACTGCCAGACCTGCCCAAAGAACACGTGTTTCTTCACGGGAGCTTGTACGCGCTTTCTTTCATTGATGTTGGGCAGCATTGGAAGGGATCGGATGGCAAACCTCAGCTTTCCTTCATATCAAGTAACTACGGGCCTTTGAAGGAGGTAAGCAAAGAAGGTGCTAAAGATCTCTTACTGAAAGAAATCAGTGAGTATCTCCCTATTACAGCGGCGGATATTGAAGATTGGGAATTAAATCCTAACACGGACGTGCCTTTATTTATTAATACGATTGGAGCCTGGCCAAATCGGCCACAAGCAAGGACAAACATCAAAAATCTGTATTTGGCAGGAGACTATGTAAGAAATTCTATTGATCTGGCATGCATGGAGGGTGCTATTTCTGCTGCATTGGAAGCAGCGGCTCAAATCCTCAACGAGGATGGGAAAACAGAATTGCTGCCAGTTGTTCAGGTCCCACCCGAGTGGCCGCGTGCATTGCTAGTGTTCGCCCGAATCCTGATGGTTCCGGTGGTGGTAATAGCACGGGTTATCGCCTGGATTGAAGAAAAATTCTCGCCGCATCGGCCGGACGCTTCGCAAGCCCGCATTCAGGCAACGCCAAAACTGCAAATGGACCCGCGTCCGCCACGGAGGCATTAGAGAGCCGGGCTAAGCTGACCAGACCGTATATAATTTGTATAGCATTTCTTCGATTGATTCAGATAGTAATGTATCCGCCTGAGATAGAGCAGAAGAGGCTACCATGACTAGTTCAGAAATTTCACGATCCGATGTGATTGTAATCGGCTCGGGTCCGGGTGGAGCAACTGTAGCGCGGGAGTTGGCGCGTGCCGGAAAACGCGTGTTACTGCTTGAACGCGGACAGGATTATCGCCCGCGAAGTTATTACGGAACATATCTGGGCGCGCTATTATATGCTGATCGTGGAAGTCTGCTCTTCACGCAGGAAGGTTTGAATATTGTCCGTCCGCTGATGGTGGGCGGAGCAACGAGCATGTATTGTGGCTGCGCTGCACGACCTCCAATTTGGATGAAACAAAAATATGATGTGGATATTGACCCGTATGTTTCCGAAACAATCGAAGAGTTAGAGATTGAAGCATTACCTGCCGAATTACGCGGGAAAGCATCCACGCGGATTGCGCAGGCTGCTCAAGCTCTTGGTTATGAGTGGGAACCACAACTCAAATTCATGAAACCTGCCCGCACGAAGAAATTCGATTGCGGTGCCAAGTGTATGTTAGGCTGTCGTTGTGGGGCAAAATGGAGCGCGGCGGAATATGTGGATGATGCTGTCGCCGCGGGTTGTGATCTTCGCACGGGAGCGCGGGTCGACCGCTTGCGTATCGAAGATGGGCATGTTGCCGGCGTGGAAGGGCAGCTTAACGGGAAACCATTCTCGGCTGAGTCGGAAACGGTTATTTTATCGGCGGGTGGAATCGGAAGCCCGCGCGTCCTCCAGTCATCGAACTTCTCCGCATTCCGAGAAGCTGGTCAGGGAATGACAATGGATATCACAGTTATGGTGTATGGAACTATCCATGACCGCGGGATTGGAGAGGAACCGCCCATGACCTGGTCATGGGAAAATCTCGAAGAGGGATATATGCTCAGCACCTTGATCGACCCATGGTTGCTGTATCCATTGATCAATTTTCTCAAAGGTCCGCAATATTCATTGACTTGGCCGCGCTGGAAAAATACGCTGGGCATGATGATTAAACTCAAGGATGATGTTTCTGGAGGGGTTTTCCCAGACGGAAAAATCAGCAAGCCCATGACGGATCATGACCGTCCACGCATGCGTGCTGCAGAAGAAGTCTGCCACAAGATTTTGATTGAGGCTGGTGCAAAGCCTGATACGATCTTTACCAGCCCACTGCGCGGAACTCATCCCAGTGGAACTGTTCGGATTAGAACGATGGTCGATGAAAACCTGCAGACAGAGGCACAAGGCTTGTATGTTTGTGATGCCAGCGTTTTTCCGGAAGCTCTTGCACGTCCTACAGTGTTGACCATTATCGGCCTAGGAAAACGCCTGGCAAAACATATTCTTCAAAACTAGCACAGGCTTGGAAATGCTATCGAGCGACGCCCTCTTACAGAGGCTAGAGCGATTCCCACGCATCAAACTGGCTGACTATCCAACACCCTTAGAACATTTACCGAGGTTGAGCGCGCAATTGAAACGCGAGATTTTCATAAAGCGCGATGACCACATCGGCCCCGCGTTTGGCGGAAATAAGACTCGCAAACTCGAGTACTTGTTGGCAGAGGCACAGCTGGGAAAATTCCGCAAAGTGGTGACGTTTGGAGGATTGCAGTCCAATCATGCTCGTATCACTGCCGCCGCGGCGCGCAAGCTCGGGCTCGAACCTCATCTTTTTTACTTTGAGTCTCGCCCGCATGAATTGGCTGGCAATTTGCTTGCGAACCAACTATTGGATGCGCACATGCACTTTATCTCTCTTGGCGGTGGCGGGGGCATGACGCTAGAAACGACCAACCGACTCGTACGGCTGCTTGCTCGGTTAATGGTAGGAAGAAACTATTTCATCCCGGTTGGCGGGCACAGTTGGCGCGGCTGCCTGGGTTATGTTCGTGCAGCTACCGAGGTCGAGACACAAGCACGCGCCATGGGAATTGAGAATGCTTATCTCGTATTGGCTGCCGGGTCAGGCGGAACGCTAGCAGGATTGCTCGCGGGTCTCACACTGATGGATTCCTCTCTCGCCTTACTGGGCATTGATGTTGGCAAACTATGGAAAGGATTCCCGGCTTCACTGGCGCATCTCGCTGAAGAAATTTGTTCTCACTTGGGCGAACCGCGGGTCTTCTCTACCCGCGATGTGCCGCTACTGGAAGAAATGTACGCGGCGCCAAAATATGGCACTCCCTCTCCGGCTGCTATCCATGCTATTAAGCGCGTGGCACGCCTCGAAGGCATTCTGCTCGATCCTGTTTATACCGGCAAAGCCTTCGCGGGTCTCATCGACCTGCTTGAAAAGGGACAATTAGGATCGAACGAGCCAATCATCTTCCTACATACTGGCGGTCAGGTTGCCTTGTTTGCCTTTGGCAATTACGATGGATGAAACAAGTAGTATGCCCTTTTCGAATCGGTTGTTATTCTCTTTTTGGGGTTGGCATACTAGCTTATGCGTGGGATTCCGACATCGCCCCGGTATCGCCGCAAAGCAGAACACATGTTCTGGTATACTCCAGCTGAAAGGAGTGTATGTTATGGCTCTTCAAAAATCTGAAATCAAACTTGAGGCAAACGGGAAACCGCTCAACGCTTATCTCGTCTCTCCTTTCAGCGGCGGACCGGGCGTATTGGTGTTGCCTTCCTGGTTCGGGCTTAAGCCTTATTTCCGACAGGTTTGCGATCGACTTGCAGAAAATGGATATACAGCACTCGGGCTGGATTACTACAACGGTCGCACTGGTAATACTGTTGACGAAGCCCAAGCGTTGCAAGAGGAAGTTGAAAGTGATCTTGATGCTATGGGCGCTGTGGTCAAGGCTTCGAAAGAGCATCTTGTATCGCTGCAAAGGGACAAGCCTATCGCACTCGTCGGCTTTTCGATGGGAACGGATTGGGCGGTAATCACCGCGGCAAACCAGCCAGATGTTGCCGCGGTCGTTTTATTCTATGGCGGATGGACTGTAGATTTCAGCAATATGAAATCGAGAGTTCTAGGGCATTATGCTGAAACCGATCCGTACCAGTCTCCTGAGCGGACGAATGATATGGTGGAAAACATGAAAGCTGCCGGTGTCGATGTGACGATCTACAACTATCCCGGGATGGCTCACTGGTTCATGGAAGAGGATCGTCCTGAATACAATCCCAGCGCATCTTCATTAGCCTGGGAACGAACGCTCGAGTTTTTGAAGCAATCTTTATCATGAAGGTTGACTCCTATAGAATGTTTCCATATACCATCTAGATTAGCGCCTTATACAGAAACATCCTGCATAAGACAACATTAAACAGCCCTCGATGCTGCGATTGGTATATTGATACTCAAGGAGAAATAGATGCAACAAGATACGCGATCGACATTAGATGTGATTTATGAGAACTGGCGAGGCTACAATAAAAGGCTGCAAGACTGCATCGCCCCGCTGACGAATGAGCAACTCTTGCTGCAACCTGCCCAGCATATGTGGCCGCTGGGGCAAATTGTGCAGCACATGATTTCGGTCCGGGCAGGGTGGTTCAGCTACACTCTACAGGATACTGACGAAGTGATGAACGAGTACATGCTATGGGGACAACGCGATTCACCAGAACGCAGCCCGGCGGAACTTGTACGCGGACTTGGCGAGACGTGGACATTTATCGAATCTCGCTTGCAGCGCT
>WNFY01005013.1_pt1 | contig 12027 bp, 14 predicted proteins | sample 5400091 | NCBI WGS metagenome assembly WNFY01 (sample SAMN13153364, study PRJNA577476) | soil metagenome | isolation source: 60 cm soil or saprolite under grassland replicate 1 | place: USA:California | collected 2016-06-15 | reverse complement strand
AATGCACGAACTGCGGCCATCTGGACTCGCACATGGTTTCATATTGCCCAGCATGCGGGCGCAAAACCCGCGAGCTTTCCGATGTCTGTGAGGCCCTGGTTCCTACCGCTATCCGAAACAACATTGGTCTGGTGCTGGTTCCTCCCGATGAGGCTATGGATCGAGTTGGCAACATTGCCGCCTTGCTCCGCTTCCGTTCCGATCGCAATACGAACGAGCTGCTGGCCGCCTCATAAAGGTTCCTCGATCAAGCAAGAATCATCTTCATGATGGTCATCCCGACAAAAATCAACGTCATGATTGTCATCCCGAATTCGCATGCCGAAAGCAGGCGAAAGAGGGACCTTACGATGCGTCTGGATCTCTTCCGGCGTATCGAGGATTGACAACGGTCTTCGCTCACAGCGCACCATCGACTCCCGGTGATATAACTTTTCTTTCATTCTTGCCGGAAGCGCTCGCCTGAATGGAGGACATGCATGCCCCTTTCTCGTCGCGATTTTCTCTCATCCACTCTTGCCGGTTCGGTATCTGTGGGGCTTTCGTCCAACGCGGCTGCGCAGAATCCCCAACGCGAGCAGCCGAAGCACGCAAGCAAACTCGCAATCCTCGTTTGCTCCGAATACAGCTACAACTGGATCGATGAGGGCTACAAACTTCTCGCTGGCGGCGCTGACACACTCGATGCCGCTCTCCAGGTCATAAAGGGGCCGGAAGATGATCCCAATTATCAGAATGTCGGACTTGGCGGCCGTCCCAACGAAGAAGGTGTCGTCGAGTTAGACGCCTGTTGCATGCATGGGCCAACCCGTACAGCAGGGTCAGTGGGCGGGGTGCGGAACATCAAGAATGTTTCATTGCTCTCGAACGCCGTCCGCCTGCACACAGGTCATGTCATGCTTGTTGGCGAAGGCGCGGAGATGTTTGCCGTTGCGCAGGGGTTCCCTCGCGAGAATTTACTTACCGAAAAATCACGGAAAGATTGGCTGCTGTGGAAAGAGACACATTCGGATTGGTGGGGGCCGGGCATCGCCAGCCCCAATTGGCGCAAGCGTTTTCGGACGCCGGCGCATGCCGACGAATGGCAATTGCGCATGCAGCGCATGGAAGAGATCGCTGAGGAAATCGGCATCGCGCCCGAAGATCGAATGGAAGCAATCCGCAGTGTGCTCTGCCCACCAACAGGGACAACTCACTGCTCGGCGCTGAACGAAAAAGGAGAAATGTCAGGCTGCACAACTACGAGCGGACTTGCTTGGAAGATTCCGGGACGCTTAGGCGACTCGCCCATAATTGGTGCCGGATGTTACACCGATCAGGACGTCGGCTCCGCGGGTGCGATCGGGAGTGGGGAAGAGAACATTAAAGTAGCCGGCGCCCACACGATTGTCGAGAACATGCGACGAGGCATGTCTCCGCTCGAAGCTGGCATGGATGCAATCAAGCGAATCGTTCGCAACTACGACGGCGACAAAGAACGGCTGCAGTTTGTGGACATGGTGTATTACGTTCTGCGCAAAGATGGTGCATACGTGGGCGTCTCGCTCTGGGAAGGATATACAGCCGATCACCATCACATGATCGCGGTACAAGATGGAACGAAGCGTCTGGAAAAGACGGCGAATCTGTTTGAAGGGCCGTCGCAGGATTGGCCGCCGGTACATCCGAAATCCTAGGTTCGCACCTCAGCAGAGTTTATGTGCGACCCGATTCAATCAGCTCTTTTACTTTAGACTTACTGCGGACGCGCCTTCGGATTCGCTCCATGCCGTCGAAGATTTCTTGCAACGTCAGCTGCGAGTGCCCGGGAATGAGAACGGCCACTAATCTGCCGTGACGCGTGATTCCGACCTGCTCCCCTCTTGAAACGCGTTCGACAATCTGCAGCAAGTCCCGCTCAGCTTCCAACAAATCGATCCCGTCAGCTTGAAATCTCATCGTAGAAAACTCCGGAACTTCAACCAATTGGTTCTGCCATCTTCATAAAATGGGGATTCATCATCAGCCATTTGCGTGAACGCTTGTAATATGCCCGCGCGTTGGTAGAGAGATGTTTCGGCCAATCGGGACTATGTTCTCCACGTTCGCGGGCAAATTTGGCAAGCGCGTATCCGTAAACCTGCTCGGCGAGATACCCAAGCCGGCGCATGGACCAGCCTATACGCCTCTCTTCCTGATATTGACTGAATCGCGCGGCCGAGTTCGCGGTGAAAATTCCAAGCCCGAGGAATACAGTCAGTAAGTCTGTCATGGGCTCGTGGTCCGCTGTTTTCGAGCTCATATGTCCGCCGCAGAGGAGAATCACGTGCCCCAGTTCGTGCGCCAGGGTTGCCACGAGCGACATTGGATCGGGCAATTGTGTGCTCCTGAGCACAATCAGCATGCGCTTTTCGCCTTCGTTGCCATCCGTTCCGCCATCGTGAGTATAGAATCCAGCGCAATTCGATGATTGACCGCTCCAATGAGGAAGTATGGAGCGCAACTCTTCGGTTTCATCGGGAAAAATCTCCAACTCGACCGTGCTACGCTCGACCCGCATGTAGTTGCATACGCGCCGGAATAACAGCTCTGCGCTCGCTGCGGACTTGTCGTAGGGCTCGGGGAAATCTTGCGCGGAAGGCAGCACGACCTTGGCATCGATCATCCTTCGTCGGCCAAGCATCCTTTCCAGACGCCTAAAGCCCTCGTCCACCCATAGACGTTCTTCGTCACTAATCGGCAATTTAGGAGCAAAGCCCAGCATGCGCGAATGATAAGCATGTAGGTGGGATAATTCTACCGCGTGAGCAGGGCGATCTTAAGCCAACGACGCATGACCAATGACGAACGACGGTCCTACGCAAACCTGACCTTCACATCATCCCTCTTCGCCAGGTGAATACTTTCGATGAAACGCACCTTCCCCGTCATCAGCGTAAGAATGATGGACGACGTCCGAGTGCCTTCGCCGAAGAAACGTACGCCCTTGAGTAGGGCGCCATCAGTCACGCCCGTGGCAGCGAAAATCAACTGGTTCCCAGGCGCCAAATCCTCCGCACGATAAATTCTGTTCTTGTCGCGAATGCCCATGCGCGCGATGCGCTCTTCGAGTTCCAGCTTGTTGATCACTAGCCGTCCAAGCATGTATCCGTTCAAACAGCGAATCGCCGCCGCCGTGATGACGCCTTCCGGCGCGCCACCCGATCCCATGACCGCGTGAACGCCTGTGCCAATCACTGCCGCTGCAATTCCTGCGGAAAGATCGCCATCGCTAATTAGCCGGATGCGCGCTCCCGCTGCACGTATCTCCGCGATCAGCTTCTCGTGCCGAGGACGATCAAGCACAACAATTGCCAGATCTTGAATGCTGCGCTCCATTCCCTTGGCGATATTCTTCAGGTTCTCCGCAACAGGCGCATCAAGATCCACCAGCCCTTTGCACGATGGACCGACCACGATCTTTTCCATGTAGCAATCCGGCGCGTGCAGCAAACCGCCCGCTTCGGACGCCGCAAGCACGGTGATCGCACCCGCCGCACCGGTCGCACACAGATTCGTTCCCTCAAGCGGATCGACCGCAATATCCACCTCGGGAACCTCCATTCCGTCGGGAAACTCGGCGCCAACCTTCTCGCCGATATACAGCATGGGCGCCTGATCGCGCTCGCCTTCGCCGATCACTATTCGCGCGCGCATCGGAATGGTGTCCATGGTCCGGCGCATGGATTCGACCGCGACCTTGTCCGACAGTTCCCGTTCGCCGCGTCCCATGGTGCGGGCTGAGGCAATGGCCGCGTTCTCCACCACGCGAATGAACTTCGGGGCGAGATCGCTTTCAATGTTCTCCCCAAAGTTCCGCGCCTTGACCTCGGCTCGATCAAATTCATCGCGAACATCCGTGGTTGCCATAAGCGCCTCCTGCACACACACGACCTGAGACTATAGCGCGAATAGATGCCCACAGAGCAAGCAGGATGGCCGACTGATCGGTCGGGCAGAGTAACCAGGGAACAGCGGCTTACAGCGTTTCGCCTTGACCCGGTCACGTGGCGCGCAAATGATAAAATTCCTGTGTCATCCCTCGTGGGGCTGTAGCTCAGCTGGGAGAGCGCATCGTTCGCAACGATGAGGTCGCCGGTTCGATCCCGGCCAGCTCCACCATTTCGTGCTGTTCGGGTCCCTCGGCTACGCTCGGGATTTCGGCAGCGGACTCCCGGGCGTCTTCAAAAGACAACGTCCTCACGCCCGCTACGCCTCAAGTTCGATCCCGGCTAGCTCCATCAAAATCTTCTTGGAATTTCTTCAACCCTTGGTGAAACCTCCTTGCATGCAACCAGCGTCCAAAGTTGAATTCACCATTCCATGTCAATACTCGAAGAGGTGTTAAATGTCGAAGACCTTCCTGTGGTTCATCGCCGCAATCATCTTGTCCCTGTGTTCAGCCCAACCGAGCGGTGCACAGGTTAATAACCCAAACGCGCCGCGTACGCCTCAGGCGAAGGTTCGCGAGGAGCCTTGCTGGCAAAAGGTAGGTATCACCAAAGAAGCGAAGGAACAGCGGGATGCCATTGCGCTCGACACGCGTTCGCAGGTTCAGGCTGTATGCTCAGACAGCTCGCTGACGCCGCAGCAAAAGAAACAGAAAATTCAGCAGATCCACCAGGAATCGAAGCAGAAAGTCGGGGGCCTGATCAGCGACCAACAACAGGAAGAGCTTCAGGCATGCCAGAAAGAGAGAGCAGCGAATCATCCTTCATCACCCGGCACGCAACATGCAGGCGGCGGGCCGTGCGGAGAGATGACGTCTCCCTCTGCGCATGCCGGTGGCGCGTCCCAAACTCCCAGTGAGGAGAGTCGCTGAGGCGCGCTCAGCACTGACAGCGTTCAAGATTTTGCGAAAGAGTCTCCGTTTCAGTTCAAGTCCGACAGCACCGCCGTAGTGAAGCCGCCGCCTTGAGCGTCCAGGGTGACGGCGGTCCTTATTTGGCCTGAGGCGAACGACTGCGCGCTGCTTGTGATTTCGGCGAATTGCTGCCCCGGCGGCGTGAAGATCACCTGATAGCTGCCGGCGGCCAGCGACTGATAGCCCGAGGCTGCCTGATAGCCGAGATTCGAAAACGTTGGACTGAGTCCCGCGATGGACGTTCCCGACGCCACAATGTAAACGTCAGCCGTCCCAAGTGTGGGCGAGGCATTAATCACGCGCATCTTGATATTCCCGGACGAAGGCGCGCCGTTATTGTCGGTCAAAACCACAGCACCGGAGTCGGTGGCCAAGACGGTGCTATCGCCGGATGGAAAGCTGGCGGTCTGGTTGATCAGGGGACTCGTGCTTCCAGTAGATTCAACTATCAAATTGTGAGAACCACTGCTCACGGTCACGTAAGCAGAAGCTGCACCATACGTGACTGCGGTCACCGTACTCTTGTTATCTACTAACATGTCGATGCTGGAAAAGCCGCTCATCGCATTCACCAAACGCGCGTGCGTGCTGCTCGATCCGCAGCCAGTGGTTGTGAAGAGTACGCCTAAAACAGACAGTCCTACGGCAAGGGGTGCAAGTTTCCAACGAATCACACTGCGCTCCTGGGAGATTTATTTGTTGTTTGCTATATCCCCACTGATGCGCTACAAAATAAGGAAAGTTGCTGAGGTTGCGTAAAGAGTGGTCAAAGACGCGTAAAAGGTTGTAAAGACTCTTCTTCCGATGGTTGCAACTTTCCCCGCCGCAAAAGGTTTTGTAATCATCAGGGACCAAAAGGCTCGAAAAACGAGAGGCGATATGCGACGACGAATTCTGGCTTTACTGTGCTTTGCAGCACTCGGATCGGCCTTTGCACTGGGAGAAGATTTCCGCACTGACCGCCGCGACTCGCGGCAGGACCGGCGCGATTTTCGACACGATCGCTTTGATCGCCGCCAGGACCGGCGTGACATTTACCGTGACAGACGCGATCTACATGCTGACCGCCGTGACCTGCGGCGAGACTATCGCAACGGCAATTATCGCGACGCGCGGCGCGACCGCCGTGACATTCGCAGCGACAGGCACGATCTGAGAGGCGATCGCCGTGACTTGCGCCATGATCGGCATGATATCCGGCACGACGCAAAGATAGACACGCTGACCGGCGCGATTTCCACCGCAACCACCAACGCCGCGGCTAAAAAGCTCTATGGTAGAGACGTAGCTTGCTACGTCTTCCGGCGTGGGGACAGCCGCCCTCGGCTGTCCGCTCGGCGGGAGCCGAGCAAGTCTTCGACTGCCGGATAATTCAAGCAACGTCCGTACCAACGAGTGGGTGCCCTACACCGACTCGGTTATCCATTGCAGATACTCGGCGCTACCACCTTCGATCGAAATCGAAATGCACTCAGGCAGTTCGTAGGAGTGTAGTTCCTCAATGGCAGCGCGCACCTGATCTTCCTTCCTCCTGAGAGTTTTGACCAGTAGCAAGAACTCCTCCGCATGTTCCACCTTGCCCCGCCAGCGGTACACCGAATGAATTCGCGGAACGATATTGACGCAGGCTGCCAAGCGACGCTCAACCAGCATCTCAGCAATCTTCTTCGCTTCGGCTTCCGAACCAGCCGTGGTCAAGACGAGCAATTTATCAGTCATGTAAAATCCCGTCGTTGGTCATTCGTCGTTGGTCGTCGGCAAACGCCTGTGATACGCGGGCGCCCTGCTACTACAGATTCAACGACCAACAGCCAACAGCTGATTTAAATGTCTACGCAAATCAAGTTTGGCACATCCGGATGGCGCGCAGTGATGGCGGAGGAGTTTACGTTTTCGAACGTGCGCCGTGCCGTCAATGGAATCGCGCGCTACGTGAAATCGCAACGTCCAGAAGGGGCGCGCGTGATTGTTGGCCGCGATCCGCGCTTTCTGGGTGAGACCTTCTGCGCCATGGCCTCTGAAATTCTGGCGAGCTACGGCATCACACCCCTGATTGTTCCCGAAGCAGCGCCCACACCGGCCATCTCATATGCCGTAATTCACGAGAAGGCCGATGGCGCCATCAACTTTACAGCTTCGCACAATCCGCCCGAGTACAACGGCATTAAATTTTCCACACCTGATGGCGCACCGGCGCTGCCCGAGGTCACAAAGCAAATCGAACAAGAAATTGTTTCTGGTGATGGAACAGTTGGCGCGGGTAAATCTTCTTCCGAACCGCTTGACGTCAAACCAGCCTACCTGGCTCGTTTACGAGAGATAATCGATTTTCCAGCAATTCAGAAAGCCGGACTTCGCGTGGTGTTCGATCCACTTTGGGGCGCCGCCCGCGGCTACTCGGACGACTTGCTGCGCGAAGCTGGCGTTCAGGTCGCGACCGTTCACGATTACCGCGACGTTCTTTTCGGCGGGCACGCTCCCGAACCGGACGATCATCTGCTCAATCCAATGCGCGAAAAAATGCGCGACGTGAAGGCGCACATCGGAATCTCGACTGACGGCGACGCAGACCGCTTCGGCATCGTGGACGAAGACGGCACCTTTCTTCAGCCGAATTACATCATCGCGTTGCTGTTCGATCACCTCGTCGAAAGCCGCGGCTGGAAAAACGGTGTGGGAAAGTCGGTGGCCACGACCAACCTGATCAACGCCCTCGCTGCTCATCACAATGTCGAGTTGCACGAAACGCCAGTCGGCTTCAAATACATTGGCGAACTCATCAAGCAGGACAAGATTGCGATTGGAGGCGAAGAGAGCGCCGGGCTTTCTATCCGGCATCACGTTCCCGAGAAGGACGGCGTCTTGGCCGGCCTGCTCTGCTGCGAACTGGTCGCGCGGCGAGGAAAATCGCTTGGGCAGCAATTGCGCGAGCTGTTTGCCGAAGTTGGTTCCTTTTATCCGATACGAGAGAACTTCCGCTTGACGCCGGAGGTAAAGGACAAGTTTACTGAGAAGTTACGCCTTGATCCGCAGAATTTTTGCGGTCGCCAGGTCAGCGAGGTGGTTCGCAAGGACGGGCTGAAGCTCCTTTTGAATGGCGGCTCCTGGGTCTGCTACCGGTTGTCGGGGACCGAGCCAGTGGTTCGGGTTTATTCCGAGGCGTCCAGTGTATCGGACTTACAGGCGCTCAGCGCGGCAGCGAAACAATGGATTTTCGAGTAACAGTGCCAAAAATCCGCATCGTTCCGTCGCCAGAAGCCAGGTTGCGCACCCTCTCGTACGGGGCCGATCACGCAGAGGCCCTGGCCAAGAAAGTCCTCGGCGCGACTGAACCCGTGCTTCAGAGGCTATACGCGCTTCGGACTCGAATCGCAACGTGCGCGGTTTCAATTCTTGCGATATGGTTATTCGCGCATGTGATGTTAGGCAGCAACGGCATGGTCGTGTATCGCGCTAAGCGAAGTGAATACCAGCAGTTGCAAAAAGAAATTAAGGTGCTGCAAAAGGACAACGCCCAATTTTCCGGCCAGATTGATCAACTCAAAACCGATCCCAAAAGAATTGAGAAAGAAGCGCGTGAGCAATTCCATTATGCCCGGCCAGGAGAGGTCATCTATGTTTCTCCGGTTGCGCCTGCGCCCCGGCCGCTTGCGAACCGGTCTGCCAGCAAGTGACACGCGGGCAACAACCCTAAATTCCGTTTGTGGTATAGTTCCGCCGATGTCAATCGGAGTAAGCCTCCCGCTGTCTCTCTATTAATGGAAGGTTATCCCGGCAAGTGCTCCGAGACGCTATCAACTGCGGCCCAGCCGCGAAAAAATTAAGGAGATATTCGTCATGAAAAAGCTGTTGCTGATCTGTCTTGCTCTATGCGTCATGTTCATGATGGTCGGTGTCACATTTGCAGCCGACTCAACCACCGTCAACGGCTACGTTTCGGACTCCAAATGCGGCGCTAAGGGCGCAAACGCAAAAGCCGCCGAGTGCACCAAGAAATGCGTAAAAGCAGGCGAAAAGCTGGTCGTGGTCACCGATGGCGATCAAAAGGTGCTCGCCGTTGATAATCCCGACACCTTGACCGGCCACGAAGGCCATCACGTAGCGGTGACTGGCCAAGTCACAGGCGAGTCCATTCACGTGGAAAGCGTCAAGATGTTGTGAAGTGTGACTGAGACTTGCTGAATGTGGGGCGGGCCCCCTCGCCCCGCCTAGACATTGAAAAGGGTGGCCCGCGCCACCCTTTTATTCATTCTTTTCGAATAGAAGGCGCCGCCGCGCGTCATCCACCTCCACCGCAGCTGCCGCCTCCACAGCTACCACCGCCATCACCACCTCCACCTCCGTCGCTGCACCCCCATCGGTCCCAGAGCTCTCGCCACTTGCGTGCCCGGCCCCACTATCATGACCTCCAACTTCACATCCGTGCCCGTCGCCCGCATGACTACCGTGCGCGTGATGGGGCAGGCCCCCGTCCGCCGAACCGGCATCCCCTGAATCAAACCACGTCGAATCAACGTCGTGATCTATGTAAACTTGACGACGCTTTGCATCCGCCCCTTCTTGGTCCTTCGGCGAGAGACTCGGAGTGTGATCCATGTAGTAGCCAAAGACAGTCTCAGAGTCGTCGCGGTATTTTCGAGTGTCCAGAATATGTTGGTGCCAGAAGTCGTCCACCTCCTGTGAGGGTGGGAGATGATTTCATCGCGGCGTTTTTGCGCGAGCGCGTAGAGAAACCGCCTGTACTCAAGTTCTACATTCTCAGCTTGCTCGGGGCTCCAGCCCATCTTTTGAATAACGTTATCCCGCACTGACCTGAGATCCAAGTGGGCGATGCGACGTTTGGCACGCAGCTTCTCAAACATATTGCGACCTCAATTTGTGGCATGTGCAAGCAGATGCGTCAGGGATGACCAATTAATTTTTGCCGGTTTCCGCGAAATATAGTCTAGAAACATCCCACCTTCAATGGTGGCATCAAACTCGGGATTTAGCATACCGTCAGTCGAAAGAACTCCAGTACCGCGACGCATACCGATCAGGATCGCGCCATGCTGCTCCCGAAAATAGTGTGCTAACGGACCAAAAGTAAAGCTCTGGTTCAGTGGAACCTGAATACTGCGGAGGTCCTGACCGTCAGGTGACAGCAAATTCTCGAAGACGCGGGTGATTCCAGGATTGTGAATTTCCCGCACGATCATCGGTACATCTACCGAGCGAACGCACACGACGCGGTTGCGGTCTACGCGCTCAATATCCGCTTCTTTGCTAGGATCGTTCGCCTTGACTACAATCGGTGCGAAAGAATTGGTTTCTCTTACTGCCAAAGCGATCGAGATGCTTTCGTAATCAGTACTGGCGTGAATGATGACTCTGGCGGCGTCTTTTACGCGGGCCCTCGTCATGACATCGTTGCCAGTCAATTCACCACGGACAAGTTCAATCAAATCAGGGAAGGGATTCCGCTCTGTATCGTGAGAGCAGAGGACAATCTGGATTCCGTGTGATTCTTGATCAGCAACCAGTCGCCGGATCAGGGCGGTAGTTTCGCCACCTCGGTTTCCGAAAATTACAATATGGCCAGTCATATCAAACTCCAGGAATCCCTTTTCTCGCCGTTTTATGAAGTTCCCAATTGACGAAAAGACACTGCTTAGCGCGACTGCAGCAGCTCCGATGCCACCAATCGCGATCACACTGGCCGTGATACGGCCGATAGCGGTCGTGGGCACGACATCGCCAAAGCCGATGGTTGTAACGGTTATAACGAAAAAATACGTGTAGGTTGAGAGTGGCGTATCGGACTGGTGGTCGGCTCCGTCCAGCGCATCGTCGCATAGCCACCGAGATAGAGTGCCCCGAGCAACGCGGACAGGGTGACCCATGGCGCCTTGCTCCACCACTTCAAAAGTTGCCGCTTCACGAGAACGAAAAACATGGTGCTTCGTGCGCACGAGTGTAACAGAGATAACAGTCGCTTTTGGTAGTACGATTCACCGACGTTTTTGGGAGACACTCCTGGCTGGTGGCCTGCTAGATCGCGCGAATTACTTCGTCCGCGAACTCTGATGTGCCTGCTTTCCCACCCACGTCTTTGGTCAGCTTGTCACGATCGCGGTAAACCCTTTCGAGAGCGTTGCGGATTTTAAGCGCTGCCTCGGCCTCCCCGATGTGCCGCAGCATGAGGAGGGCGGAGCGGAGCAGGGCAGTGGGATTGGCGAGATTCTTGCCGGCAATGTCTGGTGCCGATCCGTGAACAGCTTCGAAAATCGCACAACAATCACCGAGGTTTGCACTGGGCACCAGGCCGAGCCCGCCCACCAGCCCGGCGCAAAGATCAGAAATGATGTCGCCGTAGAGGTTCTCCATCACCATCACATCGTACTGATATGGATTCATCACTAGCTGCATGCAGGTGTTGTCCACGATGTGCTCGCCGTAAGTGATCTCAGGAAAATCCTTGGCCACGGTGCGTGAGCAGCGCAGAAACAAGCCGTCGGACAGCTTCATGATGTTGGCTTTGTGAATGGCGTGGACTCGCTTTCGCTGGTTCTTGCGAGCGTATTCAAAAGCAAAGCGGGCGATCCGCGTCGAGGCTTTTTCAGTGATGATCTTTAGGCTTTCAACTACTCCTGGCACAACTTCGTGTTCGAGGCCAGAGTAGAGGCTCTCCGTGTTTTCCCGCACGATGACCAGATCAACATCCGGATAGCGCGTGGGAATGTGTGGGAGGTTGCGCACTGGACGGAAGTTCGCATAAAGCTCAAACTGCTTTCGCAGTTGCACGTTGATGCTGGCAAAGCCTCCGCCAATAGGAGTAGTGATTGGCCCTTTCAGAGCTACATGCGTGCGTTCGATAGACTCAGTAAGTTCTTTCGGAATGTATTCTTTGTATTTTTCGAAAGCATCGGCGCCCGCCAGAACCGTTTCCCATTCGAATTTGAGGCCAGTAGCTTCGAGAATGCGGACAACCGCCTGAGTGACTTCTGTGCCGATGCCATCGCCGGGTATCAGAGTAATTTTGTGGGTCATGCGAAAAATAAGAATTGAATCATTGAATCATCGCTGGATTGAATCATTGGATCGGCTTGGCCGACGCCTTGCTCTGTGCGTCTGCAGCGTCTTTGGTTTTCAGCAAGTCTTTCAGC
>WNFY01005012.1_pt1 | contig 12030 bp, 11 predicted proteins | sample 5400091 | NCBI WGS metagenome assembly WNFY01 (sample SAMN13153364, study PRJNA577476) | soil metagenome | isolation source: 60 cm soil or saprolite under grassland replicate 1 | place: USA:California | collected 2016-06-15 | reverse complement strand
CAGGGCTTCGGCTCACGCGCTCAGCAGGACACCCGAGGCGGCAGCATGACACTTGGAGGCAACTTAGGTTGATGCTAATTAGGGCCGATAAATCGGCACCTACAGATGGATGAATCGTTCGTGCCTGGTATTTTGAAGGTGTCGGCGGCGCATTCCCCTCGCCTTTAGGCAGGGGTTAGCCGTCCTACCTGTCGCTCTTGTATTCTATGGTATACCATGTTATACTGTTTGATATGGAAGAACAACATACCAAACATGTCACCTATAAAATAGCCTATCATTTTGTATGGTGTCCCAAGTACCGTAAGCATATCCTGGTAGGAGAGGTTGCTCAGTTTGTCGAGGCAGAAATTCGCCGCTTGTGCAAGGAAAATACGTGGGCAATTGGAGCCTTAAACGTGCAAGAAGATCACGTGCATGTGTTTCTCTCAGCACTCCCGTCGGTGGCTCCCTCACTGATTGCCAATACGCTCAAGGGCATCACTGCCAGGCAAGTCTTTAAGCACTATCCAGAGGTCAAGAAGCAGTTATGGGGTGGCTCTTTCTGGTCGCGCTCATATTATGTGGGCACGGTTGGAGACATGACCGAGACAACCGTCAAGAAGTACCTTGAGTTAGGACAGGGCTAATGCGCAAGACGTTTCAGTATCGCCTCTATCCAACGCCAGAGACTGAACGGAAATTGTTCTGGACGCTCACACGTTGCCGAGAGTTATACAACGCGGCACTTTCTGAGCGCAAAGACGCCTATCGGTATGCGGGAAAGTCCATTAGCTACTACGATCAGCAAAATGACCTCCCTGCGATTAAGGCAGAGATCAGGCAGGAATACCAGGATATTGCCGCCCATGTCTTGCAAGATGTATTAAGACGGCTTGATAAGGCGTTTAACAACTTCTTCCGTCGGTGCAAGCACGGCGAAACTCCAGGGTTTCCGCGTTTCCAGGGCCGCAATCGCTATAACAGCTTCACCTATCCTGATGGAGCGGGTTGGAAGATCACCGTAGCACAACAGGGCAAGAGGCTGAAAGGGACGCTCAGTCTCACCAAGATCGGCAAGGCCAAAGTCACGCTTCACAGGCCACTCGAAGGGAAGATCAAGACGGTCACGATCAAGCGAGAAGTCGATCAGTGGTACGTGACATTCTCATGCGAGGTAGAAGAACCTGCGAAACTTGCTACCAGCTATGAGGATGTTGGAATTGATTTAGGTGTTACTCACCTGGCTACGCTCTCCAATGGGGAGATGATTGAGCATCCGAGATACTCTCGTAAGGCGCAAAAGATGTTAGAGAAGCGGCAGCAATCGCTATCGAGAAAGAAGCGTGGGAGTCATCGACGGGAGAAAGCCAGGAAGCTTGTAGCTAAGGCACATCGCACCATTGCGCGCCAACGGAAAGACTTCCAGCATAAAGCGGCTAGGAACCTCATCGAACGCTATCAAGTCATTGTCTTTGAGGATATCAAGACGGGCAATCTCACCAAGAAGCCGAAGCCCAAACTAGATGAAAACGGGACGTATCTCCCGAATGGTGCCAGTGCTAAAGGGGGATTAAACAAGAGCATTTTAGACGCGGGTTGGGGAAGCTTTGTCCAATTGTGTTCTTGCAAGGCAGCATGGGCCGGTCGAACACTCGTCAAAGTAGACCCTCACTACACCTCGCAAGTGTGTTCAGGCTGTGGACAAGTGCGCAAAAAGGACTTGTCCGAACGCTGGCACAGGTGCGAATGTGGGTGTGAGTTAGACCGCGATGTCAATGCGGCCATCAACATCTTAGAGCGTGGAAGACGCCAACTGAGAGCAATCTCAGTAGAATCTCCCTGCCTTTAGGCCGGAGAGCACTTCACATGGATTACACTTGCTATCACCTGGTTAGGTGATAATCACCCTCTCTACGAACTCTTCCAATTATCACGTTTATTTCTACAAGGCTATTGCTACCGCTAATTTATGGATGCATAACGGGCAAAAGCTGCTCTACCAACGATTTCGATAAGCGATTTCAGGTGTTCGAACGTATTTTTGTAGGCCAGAGTTGTTGTATGTACGATCCTGGGGGATCGAGGGTGACCCAAAAGTCACCCTAACGGAGTGTAGTAGTATGCAACGTAATTTTGTAAGGAATGTGTTCTTTGTAGTTTTCTCCTTGCTGCTGATTGCAGGTAGCCTTTTAGCTATGCGTATAGTGGTTCGCGCAGACCAGAATCAGCGCAGTCTCTTAAGTGGGCACACAGTACCTCTTATTCAGCAGGCTCACCTTCTGCGAGCTACGGATGCTACCCAGCAATTGAACCTCTCAATTGGACTGAAGTTGCGTAACTCGTCAGACCTGGATAACTTGTTGAGCGCAATCTATAATCCACAGTCTACACAATACCACCAGTATCTCACACCCGATCAGTTCAACCAGTTATTTGCGCCTACATCTGACCAGGTGCAGCAGGTGGTCTCATACTTGCAGGGCCAGGGATTGACAGTAACCGGTGTTGCTCCCAACAATTTGCTTATCGATGCCACCGGTTCTGTAGCTCAGGTACAACAGACCTTTAATGTACAAATCAACAATTACCAGTCAGGGAATCATACATTCTATGCCAATGCAGCCGCTCCAAGTGTCCCAGCATCGATCAGCCAGTTGATTACTTCTATTGGCGGTCTGGATAACAGCGTACAATATCACCCACTCTATCGTGGACTCGCCGGGCAGATTCAAAACCACCACACCGTACTGGCTGCTCCAGGCGGTTTCGGCCCAAAAGATCTGTCGGGAGCCTATGATGCAACCCCACTACAAAGCTCCGGAATTCAGGGAAATAATCAAACCGTTGCTCTCTTCGAGCTGGATGGCTATCAACTATCAGATGTTACGCAATATTTCCAGAATTACGGACTGGCAATACCCAAAATTTCCACTGTGCCAGTAGATGGCTTTAGTGGCACTCCAGGGCAAGGTGCGATCGAGGTTGAGTTGGATATGGAGGTAGTGGGCGCTATTGCCCCGCATGCTAATCAAATTGTCTATGAAGGCCCAAATACGACTCAAGGCTTGAACGATACGTATAACCAGATTGTGAATGATAAAAAGAATGCGCCAAATATCGTCAGTATTAGCTGGGGACTTTGCGAAGCCAATACCGGCACGGCTGAGCTACAGACGCTGGACAATATATTCAAACAGGGAGCTTCCCAGGGTATCTCGTTCTTCGCTGCATCAGGAGATTCTGGCGCGTATGACTGTGCTGATGGCAACCTTGGGGTAGATTCGCCCGCAGGCGATCCCCACATTACCGGTGTTGGTGGCACCAATCTACAACTGAACAGCGGAGCCTATGGCAGCGAGTCTGTGTGGTCAAATTCAAATGATACACAACGCAGTCCCAATGGTGCGGGCAGCGGAGGTGGTATCAGCAATACATTCGCTCAACCGTCGTGGCAAACTGGTCCGGGTGTGCAAAATGGGAACCGTGAAGTTCCAGATGTATCTGCGGATGCTGATCCAGCCACGGGATATGCAATGTATTGTACCGTCCCTAACGCTGGTTGCCCTTCGACCGGCTGGATTACTGTTGGCGGCACGAGCGCGTCAGCGCCACTTTGGGCAGGAAGCACGGCATTGATCAATCAGTACCTGCAATCACAAGGTAAAGCTGCTGTTGGGTTTGCAAATCCCGCCTTATATGGACTTTTTAAGACGCAACAACAGTCGCCTGCATTCCACGATATTACCAGTGGAAACAATCTCCATTATCCCGCCACAAGCGGTTATGATATGGCGAGTGGTATCGGCACACCCAATGTCAATAATATCGCCCATGATCATGCCTTAGTTTCTGGCGGCGGAGGCACCCCAACGCCGACTCCCACAAGTACTCCAACCCCGACACCTACAAGTGTGCCGTCGCCAACCCCGACGAATACGCCGACTCCCACTCCGACCCCGGCTCCTCCGCCGGCGCTGATTCAGAATGGTGGATTTGAGAAAGGGCAGGCGCCCTGGCAGGAGTCATCCTCTGGCGGCTATCAAATGGTCGATAACTCAAACGTGCATAGCGGACAGTATAGCGCCTACCTGTGTGGTTATGCGGCTTGCGATGATCGTATCTGGCAAACCTTTGCCGTCCCAGCTAGCTTCACCAAAATTACCATTACCTACTGGTGGTATTCCGATACTAATAAGCCAACGAACAAGTGCTATGATTACTTCAATAGCGGTTTAAAAACTACCGCCACTGCCCCCACCTACATTCGAAGCTTTCAGAATGATTGTAATCTGAAGGTCACCAACGCCTGGGTACAGAAGAGCTATGAACTAACATCAGGTGATTTATCGAAGTATAAAGGCCAGCAAGTAACGCTCTTCTTCGAAGGCACCAACGTACCGAATCAATATCAGCCTACGGACTTCTTTATCGATGATGTTGTGGTGAATATACAATAACTTTCTTTCTATGAATCATCCCGAAAAATCGGGATGATTCATGTTAAGCAATTCTTGCCCTGACCTGATGTGATATACTTTTGAAGCTTATATATTGTCACACCAGGGAGGGGAATCAGCGCTGTATGCCCTCCCCATTACATACCACAAGGATCATCGCTCATGATTGAACATGATGGAGCCATTTCACCCGAGAACACTCTGTTTGTTTTGCTGTGCTTCGAGGGACCCGATGTTTACTCGACTGCTGGAGGCCTGGGCACTCGCGTCAGTGAACTCAGCGAAGCGCTAGCAATGCAGGGCTATACAACACACCTGATTTTTATCGGAGATCCCTACAAGCCATCGACGGAACTGCGTGTTGATGGTCGTCTGATCCTCGAACGCTGGTCACAGTGGGTCAGCAAATATTATCTCAACGGCGTTTACGATGGCGAAGAGCAAAAACTCTATGATTACAATGAAAGTGTCCCTTATCATATTTACAACGAAATTGTGCGCTCGGCAGTGGCCGAAGGCAAAACGGTCGTCATTATGGGCGAAGACTGGCACACAGCCGACGTGATGTGCCGTACATCAGACATGTTGAACTGGTTCGGTGTTCGCCATAAGGCCTTAATGCTCTGGAATCTCAATAGTTTGATGTCGCTGCACCGTATCAATTGGGGTCGCCTCAACTATGTCACGACAATTTGCACGGTAAGCAAGTATATGAAGCATCGGATGTGGAGTTATGGTGTGAACCCGCTGGTGATTCCGAATGGGATTCCCAAACGCCATCTTACACCTGTAGATACTGCGGCAGTAACGCGACTGCGAGAGATGGCGCGGCAAGGCGACCCACGTCGCCTCTTCCTTTTTAAGATTGGTCGCTTCGATCCTGATAAGCGCTGGATGATGGCTATTGAAGCCGTAGCACGGCTGAAGTATAGTGGTTACCCCGTCACACTTTTTGTGCGTGGTGGAATCGAGCCACATGGGGCCGATGTGCTGCGCCATGCCTATAATCTTGGGCTGAAAATACAGGATGTGGTAGCCCAGAGACCGAATCTGGAGCAATGCCTGGAGGTGATGGCCCATACTGGTTCCCCGAATATTGATATTTATAACTTGCGCTTCTTCCTGCCTGAAGAATTTGTGCGCACTATCTATAACGCTGCTGATGCAACCTTAGCCAATAGCGGTCACGAGCCGTTTGGCCTGGTCGCGCTGGAGGTAATGGCAGCCGAAGGGATTGCCGTCACAGGTAGCACTGGTGAGGATTACGCTATCTCATTTGAGAATGGGATTGTGACCGAAACCGATGACCCCGATGAAATTGTTGGCTATTTACTCCATTTACGCCGCCATCCGGAAGAACAGGAGCGCATACGTTGCGCTGGTCGTAATACCGCGGAGCAGTTCCTCTGGGATCAAGTAATCGAAAACCTTGTAAGTAAATTAGAGTTCCTGGCGCGCAAACAGGATATACAACTCGTGTAAGGGCTGGAGAGGAATTCTACGATGGTTGCAGACCTGGCAATCTATACTGTGGTGCATCAGCCGCGTCGCTTGAAACTGCCGGCACAGCCCATTCCACGAGGAGCTTCCATACCCGAAATCTATCACTGCCTCTTTGACGAGCGCATGAACGAGCGCTATTTTAGAAAAGTGGCCCAGTATAGCTACTATCCTGCCACGCGCATGTTTCTCGATCTGGTACGCAAGGGAATGAGGCTTTCTATCGGCTTTTCACTTTCCTTGCTGCATCAAGCCGAAAAATGGGATCCTGATTTGCTCGATCTCTTCCGAGAGCTGGTAACAGAGGAAAATGTGGAGATTATCGGCGTCGAGCCATATCACAGTTTTCTGTTTTTACTTGATCTTTCGATTTTTGTAATGCGTATGCGCTGGATGGCCGATGAGATAGAACGTATTTTTGGCAAAAAACCTACTATAACTGACACCACCGAAATGTGCATGTCTGTAACGCTCTATAATGCTCTTGATACTGCCGGTTTTAGCGGCGCAGTGATGGATGGTCGAAACTGGGTGATGCAGTGGCGTGAGCGAACTCATCTCTATACCTATAGCGATGAGAGACCGTATGCTGTCGGTATTCAAGCACCCCGGTCCCTTACGGGTAGCAGGCGTTCTTCAAAGCGCCTGGCAGCCGAAAGCGAACGAGAAAATGGTCTTTACCTGCTCACACGACACCTTGATTTAAGCGATGATGTGGGATATCGCTTCTCTAATCGAACCTGGTCAAGGTATCCTCTGTATGCGGATACCTATGCCGACTGGATAGCCAATACCGGGGGAGATTTCGTCTTCCTCGCCTGGGATTTTGAAACCTTTGGGGAACATCACAGTGTGGATAGCGGCATCTTTGATTTTATGCGTGCTTTGCCAGCGGAACTCGCCAAAGTGGGGGTGACTTTTCAAACGCCGAGCGCATTAATCGAACGATACAGTAGTGCAGGTTGCGTGTATCATCTTCCATTGCCTGTTTTTCCGACAACCTGGGCAGGAGAAGGTGGCATGGAATTTTTTCTCGGCAATAGCGCGCAGCAAACAATTTTTCAGCTCATGGGTCATGTCTACGGGATGGCAAAACTGACCGAGAATCCTGATCTACTCGACCTTGCCATCTGGTTAGCGCAGTCCGACAATCTACACCTGATTCAATGGTTTGGGCGTAGTGGTCCCCAGGCAGAAGTTTCATCCTACTTCACGCCTGACGAGTGGTGGCCGCTGGGGCCGGACGGGATCATTCACGAGCAGCAGCAGGTCTATATCAACGCTCTTCATGCTATGGAACCATACCTACCTGCTCGTTTGATACGTCAGGCCAGGCGCAAGCGAAACAACAAAAAGCCTCGCAGCAAGAATGAATTAGATGTGCCAGACTCAAGCTTTGTGGCAAGATATTTGCCTTTCTCTTAGTCAATGTCCATATCTCAAGATACCTGGTCAATTGAGTGTGTAGGAAAGTTCATCTAATTGGTAAAGCATGTTTCGTTGATGAGCAAGATATTGCCACTTTTTCTTCTTCATAGAAAGGGGAATGTCATGAATAAGCAAATGAGTCATCCCTGTGACGAGCTGTTGAAGCAGTGGCAGTCGAGGCGTGAAGCGGCAAATTTTTACTTTACAGCCCTACTTCGCCTCAGCCCAGATACATCTGATGCTATTCGACGACGACAGGAATTAAACGACAAGGTGTTTGATGCCCTCCTGTCCTGGAAACACATCGATGATCAGCTACAGAGTTGCTATCAAGAATATGGTGAAAGAAATTAAATGACCGGGGAAACCAGCAGAATAGACGTGCACCAGCATATATTGCCACCTGAGTACGTTTCTGCCCTCGCCAGTCAGGGTATAACCGCCAGTGGAGGACGTCCACTCCCAGAATGGGATGTGCAGAGTGCTCTTGAATTGATGGATCGCCACTCGATAGCTACGGCCATTACCTCTATCGCAGAACCGGGAATCTATTTTGGCGACCGTGTGTTTGCGAAAGACCTGGCGCGTCGCTGCAACGAATACTCTGCTCAGCTCATATACAAATATCCCCAAAGATTTGGCGCTTTTGCAATACTGCCTCTTCCTGATATAAATACAGCCCTGCACGAGCTAGAATACGCCCTGGACACTTTAAAACTGGATGGTGTCGTTCTGCTCTCAAGTGTCGATGGCAGATATCCTGGAGATTCACTATTTGATGAGTTGTTTACTGAACTCAACCGGCGCAAGGCTGTCGTCTTCTTGCATCCCACCGTTCCGGCAATCAATAGCGAACTAAAGCTCGACCTGCCCCCATTTCTTGTTGAATTTGTGTTTGACACAACACGAGCAGTAACCAACCTTATCTATAGTGGTACACTTGAACGCTGCCCCTATATACGCTTTATTCTCGCGCATGCAGGCGGTACAGTTCCCTACCTTGCATACCGGATTTCTCTGGGACAGATAGTGCTGCCTGGCGCTCCCCAGGGTGTCATGACCTATCTCAAGCAGTTCTACTACGACACCGCCTTATCTGCAAATCCCAATGCCTTACGTTCTCTGACCGAATTAGTTGATGCATCACACATCCTCTTTGGCAGCGATTACCCATTTGCCCCCGAGGTTGTGACAGGCTTTAGCGTGCAAGGCATCCAAAACTACAAAGGGTTTGACGAGCAAGCGCGAAAGGCGATCGAGCGAGAAAGCGCTCTCGAACTATTCCCCCGCTTCAGATAAAGGGTTAAGATCAGCTTAAGATTTTGGGAATTTCATCCTATTCTTCACCCTTAATGCCCCAAAAAATTGACGAGCTTCAGTCTATTCATGTAGACTCACCAGCAGCATCGATAATGAAACCAAAGGGACCCCGGTCGTGGGTGTCTCGTACAAGGTAGGTATCCTCAACACAACGGATGCCCTAAGCATGAGGTAAGGTATGCAGCAATTCAGCCCTATTCCATCATTTCAGCAGTATTATGACGGTGTTGACATGATAGAAGAAGAGCTAATGGTGGATGATGTGTCTGTTTCTCAACCCGTTACAGCACCGCTTATTTTGATTTCAGGGCAGATACCGGTAATCACCACCGGGCAACTCGCAGCTATTTCAGGTATTTCTCCCATAGAGACGGGCGCTTTATCTCTCACTGACGCTTTGCAATCAACCATGAGCGCCAATACCACCGGACGTACAGTCGTTATCCCTGGTTCAAGGAAACGTACGAAAGCTAAACGGGATGAGACTGCTTCTACTCAGCGCATGAGTCCGCGTCTGCGCCATGGCATAATTATCGCAGCTATCTTGTCGGTAGTACTCTTCACGTTGATTTCTCTATCGCCGTTAGCTACTGGACAGATCAGGTTACCTGTCATTTCATCAATAGGTAACTGGATACATGAGCAGCAACCTGGCTGGCAAATCCAGGCACATCAGACTAGCGTGTCACAGCCAGTGCTGAATAATCCTGTGCTACCTCCTATGAATTTGCCAAAGAGCCAATATGTTGCTATTGCTCGGCAGGACGCTATAGCCGTGGGAATTTCACCAGACTATTTTGTACGGCAGATCAACGAGGAAAGCGGCTTCAATCCAAATTCCGTCTCCCCATCGGGCGCTGTCGGCATCGCGCAGTTTCTCCCGAGTACGGCAGCCGGGCTGGGTGTCAATCCATGGGACCCCATACAAGCGCTGCGTGGGGCTGCTCGACTGATGGCAAATTATGCGCATAATTATGGTGGAGATTATGCAAAAGCGCTTGCCGCCTATAATGGCGGTTCTGGCACCCTCCAGTATGCCGTCACCAATTGCGGTGCTAACTGGCTGAACTGCTTACCAGGCGAAACTCGCCACTATATTTACGTGATTATGGGGATATAAGCGGGCCGATAATGATTTTTCACGTTCAAGATCGGTAAAGTCTTGTCATCCTGAGCGCAGCGAAGGATCTCGGTGCCCGGCGAATCAGATCCTGAGCGCAGCGAAGGATGACAGTCCCGACCTTGTTCGTGAAAAATCATAATCGGCGATGAGCGCGATAAATCGGCCCCTACAAATAATTCATACACCCACTGGGGCCCTCTTTCTTGACATTCACTCTTCCTCCAACATACAATTTATTATACAGAGATAGAGCAGCAACTCATTTCACGGTCCCTCAAAATAAGGAGCACTATCAAACAATGACCACAACCGCTTTACAGAGCGAAGAGGCTCTGCTTGGCCGCATCCGTAAGCAGCAACTAATCGAAACGATCGAGCACATGAGCCCCGTCTACCTGGAAGGAATGAAGCGCATTCTAACCGTCTCGGCTGACACCGAACTGATTAGCGCACCTGCCTATTATCATGCTGCTGTGCATGCTCCTTCCTTGAATGCCTTTGGCTCTGCCATCTCCATCATCCAGGATGAGTTGGGACATGCGCATATCGCATACCGCTTGCTGCGCGACCTGGGTGTCGATACAGAGCAACTGATTTTTGAGCGCGACCCTCGCGATTTTAAGTATCCCTACGCCTTTGATGTTCCCCTTGATAGTTGGGTGGAACTGATCGTTGCCAATGCTTTCTATGACCGGATGGGCTATGTCCTGCTCAGTGATGTCTACCAAAGCACGACCTTTGGACCATGGAAGCGTGCTCTTGTGAAAGTAGACAAGGAAGAGACGTTTCACCTGCGCCACGGTGAGCAGGGCATGCGCAAGCTCAACCAGGATACAAGTGGACATGAAGCACTGCAGAAGGCGGTCGACTGGATGTTCTTGCTGAGCGTCGAGTGGTGCGGCCTGCCAGACGACTTGAAGAAACATGGTGAACAGCTCGAATATGGCTTTAAGGGCCATAGCAACGACGAATTGCGCCAGATCTGGATGTCGAGCGCTGTCCCGTTGTGCGAAGAATTGCATCTCTACGTCCCGGCGCACTACGACGAAACCCAGAAGAAATATGTGATCGATTGTCCTTTCCCCGCCCATTTTGATGCCAGGGCAAAGCACTGGTTGCTTGAGGATGGCCCCTGCACCTGGGACGATGTAATAAAGCGATGGAAGGTACGTGGTCCCATGAACGAAGAGTTTGTTGGAATGGTGCAGCGAGGCAAGCGTGAAATGTTACGCTTGCTGGAGCAACAAGCATGACCACCGCATATCCATCTTTGGAGACCCATCCGAGAAATGATCCAACTTGCCCTGCTTTATGGGATGCCTTGCGTGAGGTGACGGACCCAGAAATACCGATTAGCGTTGTAGATATGGGTTTGATCGTCGCGATGTCAATACATGATGGTATCGTGGATATCAAACTGACATTCACCGCGATGGGGTGTCCGGCGATGGATTTTATCATGGATGATATTCGCGCGCGCTTGCTGCAAGAACCAGGCGTGCGAGAGGTGCGCATTGAGATCGTGTGGGATCCTGTCTGGACGAAAGCGCGTCTGACCGAGGAGGGCATCGAGATTATGCGTACCTGGGGAGTTTCTGCATGAATAGTATGGCAACCAGCCAGCCCAGGCGGCGTGAAGCGCTCAATGAGACACGAGTGTGGCAGGTATACGCGCGGCGCAAGTACGAAGAACCTTTACATGAGATCGGTAACATAATGGCGGACGATGTAGAACTGGCAAAGGTGTATGCACGTAGCATTTATGACGAGTTCAGTTGGGTTGAGATGGTGATTATACCCCGTGACTGTATTGTCACGGTGATCGAATCATAATTTATTGTGAGAAGGTACAACATATGGGCAGTACACATGTAGACAACGCGGCCCTTTTTGCCGTCCTCTCTTCATTGGCAGACAACAAGCAAGCTATTGGGCGACGTTACGCCTACTGGTGTAACGGAGCGCCCGCTTTAGAAGCTGCCGTTGCCGCCGCTGCGATGACACAAGATGAGCTAGGACATGCGCGCACACTCTATCCACTCCTCGAAGACTTTACCCAGGCCGAGTCAGATCCCAGCCAGGTAGAACCTATGACTCGTACACTGCATTACCACCTTGCCTATCTCGATCATGATTTCCAGGGGTGGGCAGACTTCGTTGCCACCAATTTTTTGTTGGATACTGCTCTCACCACCTTCTTTGAAGCAGCACAAAATTCTA
>WNFY01007496.1_pt1 | contig 12032 bp, 8 predicted proteins | sample 5400091 | NCBI WGS metagenome assembly WNFY01 (sample SAMN13153364, study PRJNA577476) | soil metagenome | isolation source: 60 cm soil or saprolite under grassland replicate 1 | place: USA:California | collected 2016-06-15 | reverse complement strand
CTTGGAATAACAGTGATCTAATGCAGAGGTCAGAGGGCTTCAACTCATCCAGCGGGGGCGCGCTCGGAGCCACTATGGTGCGATCCTTGTATTCACCGCTTGCCCCCTTCCCAACTTGTTCAATCTTGGTGCGATCGTTTCAATCACCCCGTCCGCTTGAGCTTCCCGTGGCGCTTGGCCCAGACTTCTACCTTGCCGAACACCCACAGACCAAGCGGCATTAACACTGCTCCCATCAAGGCCAGCACGAGCAATTCACGAGTTACGGCAGACAGCGGCGCGCCAACCAAGTGCCCTGGAGTTGAACCGTTGTTTCCGATGCCGATTAACTTGCGGCAAGCCGAAAGAGTATACGTCGCAGGCGACAAAGCCGACAGGGGTTGAAGCCACTTTGGCAAGACTTCGATCGGGTAATAAACGCCTGAAACCAAAAGCAAGGTGCCCTGAAAAATGTGGGTCGCCTCAGCACCTCTTTCCGGACTCATGACGGGCAGAACAGCCGCCATCAAACCGAGGCCGACGAACGCGACCGCACTGATGGAAATTGTAATTACAACTCCCAACAAGTTGGCGCCGTTCAAATTCAAATCAGTTATGAGCAACAAGCCGACTAACACGATGACCGTCTGAAGAATGCTGTTGAAAAGGGAAAACAAACTGATTCCCAACAGATGAATCAAGCGCGAGACCGGCGCCATGAAGGTATACTCAAGCGTCCCCTCCCAACGCTCATACGCGATCGACATCGCGATTTCGTTGTACAGTGATGACATGAAGTTCCACAATAGTGCGCCGACGACTAGCGTGAGAGTCAACTGATAATCGTTCGCCGCCACGCCGATCAACGCCACCGTTGCTGAAGTGACAAGCGCGTAGAAATTGAAGACGATAACCCAGTTGATGTAGCGTCGGGTTAGATGGTAGCCGCGAAAGACGAACGCCCAGGTTTGTCTGATTGTCTGTTCCATTAAACCTCCAGCATCTCCATTTGTTCGCCGCTCTCATCGGCTGAGAGTTGCTCGCCCGTGAGCTTGATAAATGCATCGTCCAACGTGGCGGCACCGGCCAATTCCTTGAGCTCATCGGTGGTACCTTCGGCGACCAGTTTCCCGTGGGCCAGGAATCCTATTCGAGCGCAAAGTCGCTCAGCCTCGGCCATGTCGTGCGTAGTCAGGAGGATAGTGGTTCCTTCCTGGCGTCGAAGTTCCTCAAGAAACGTCTGCACGTCACGCCGGCTCTTCGGATCGAGGCCGGTGGTCGGTTCATCCAGCAACAACAACGGCGGATTGATCACCAGCGCTCTGGCGATGCTGATCTTTTGCTGCATACCACGGCTCATCTCCTCAAGCGGCGAGGAGAACTTCGTTTCTTCCATACCGAGCCGCCCCAGGATCTCAAGTGCCCGGTGTTCAGCAGCTCTGGCATTCTGACCGTACAGAAGCGCGGTGTAGAGCAGGTTTTCACGCGCTGACAACTTTTTGTAGAACGCAGCGTCGACGCTGACGCGACCAATGATGCGCCGGACCTGTTGCTGCTCTTCGGGGAGCGGGTGGTTCATCAACCGCACTTTTCCTTCGTCGGCAAGCAAGAGTGTGGACAGAATGCGGATCAAGCTCGACTTGCCGGAGCCGTTTGGTCCGAGCAGACCATAAGTTTCACCCTGGGCCACACTGAACGACACATCGTCCAGGGCCCACAACCTCGACGTCTTCCATAAGCCATTACGCTTCCGGAAACTTTTCCTAAGGTTACAAACCTCGATGGCTGGATACTTCATAAGATGACCTTCAGGTGGATCGACAAAGCGATGCCGCCGGTAAAAACCAATTGAATTGTGGATTGAAGAGAGGAACTAAGTGGACCCGCAGAGCACGGCCAGCCGTCGCGACTGCCGTGGATGAACCACTTCGCCAAATGAAGTCGAGAAGGCGAAGGCTGAGGTCTACTCAGACGTCAATGAAGGAAGAGAACGAGCCTCATGAGTCGAAGGCTACACGTGGAACCTGTTTTTTGCAAGTTTCAGATATCGATTTGGCTGACGGATATTGGTTTGAAGTCTCAGGTTACAGGTTTCAAGTTTCATCTGAGATCTGAGATATTGGTTTGAAGTTTCAGGTTACAGGTTTCAAGTTTCATCTGAGATCTGAGATTTGAGATCTGCTATTTAAACTCCCGGGTAAACCCAAAGAAACTTGAGGTCTCAGACCTGAAACCTGAAACCTGAAACGTCCACACCCACCGCTTGCAGTGGGACAAACTGAAACTTGGAACTTGAAACCAAAGGTTTCGGTCACCTTTTTCCGTTTGCGATGTTAAGAGCCTCAGGCAATGATCGCAGTCTCATCATCGCTAAGACACCAAAGATTGGACCTGGTGCGACTATCGCAAAGGCATAGCGCCACCCCACTCGGTCAACCATTCGTGGAATAAGCTGAATTAACAAACTGCATGTGCCGCTGATTCCCATGGCCCACGCGGTGACTAAAGTTCGGCCGAGGCGGTCGGCGATCAAGCCCGCCAGGACACAACCAACTGCGCCGCAGCCTATGACCAGGAAGGAAGCGACTTCTGCCAGCTTTGGATTCCTGCCCTGCGTCGCCAGGCTCGCGCGAATCATGACCGGCGTCCAGGTCCACATCGCGTAAAGCTCCCACATATGACCAAAGTAACCGAAATTCGTGAGCCGCACGCCCCGGTTACTAAAGACCTTTACTACCTGCCTCAAATCAAAGCGTGCGCGCGGCAAGCCATACGGTCCATCCACCACAAAGAATCGAACTACCAGAGCGCTGCAAACGGCGAACAGCGAAACAAATAGAATGTTGTAGCGCCAATTTGTGCTGCCAAGTCCATTGATCAGGTACGGAGAGGCCTTGCCCAGGGTGAGTGCTCCCACAAGCACGCCGAGCGCCATCCCACGGGACCTTCGAAACCACGTTGCCATAATCTTCATACCTGGAGGATAGACCCCTGCGAGGCACATACCGGTCAGGAAGCGTAGAGCGATGCCAACTGTTGCGTCACGCGCAAACAGTCCGAAAACAGCGTTTGTTAGTGCGCCAACAAGGGCTGCCGCTGCAAAAAGATTCCGCGCCGATACGATATCGGCAAGATTGATTACAGCACTTAAGAGCGTGCCGAGAACAAATCCCAGCTGCACCGCGATTGTGAGCCAGCCAGCAGCCGATTCACTAAGATTCCACTCGCTTCGTAGCGCCGGCACAACGGCCGAGGCGCTGAACCAGAGTGACATGCCAAGTAACTCCGCAATCGAGAGCAAAGCCAGCACCCTCCAGCGAGCACTGATCGTTTTCTCTTGTGGTTCGGCAGCTTCCACGGCCAACATCATAGGCCGCAGAGGATACTACAAAGCAGACTGTTTACTGGATACTTGGCGGGAAGATTCGCAACATCGGAGCGACAAAACATCCAAGAAATCGCACAACGAAAGACCCTAACAGAGTCTCAGAAGCCAATAATGCCAGAGTCCAGAAGGGCCTGGATCATTCGTAGGCTGTCGGCTTCCCGGAATGGGCAGATGGAGAGGATTGATTGAATATCCCACTCGCCGTTGATACGTGAGAGTACAAACCCTTCCTGAGGTCCTAGCACTTTGTCTGATAAGTCTTCGGTCTTTACCAGCATTCTCGGCACGGCATTGGGTGATAGTTTGGAAAAGACTTGTCTGATGTATTTCGATTCAGCCTCGAGCAACAGGGTTTGAGCAGCGGAATTCTTAGGCTCACGCCGTAACACAGTGTGAATAATCGAGAGGGCTCTTTCCGTATCGTCATTCGTCAACTCGCTGCGCGCGAGCAGAAGCAACTCAGAGGCGACTTCTGGGAGATTAGGCATCTCGCTAACGGGATCCGGAATCTCCGGCAACTCGCCGGCAACGACCGCCAGACCTTTGTTAATCAGGTCGTACAGTCGGGCGTAAACATCAAACGCAGACGCGTGCATGTTGTAGCAGATCTCGGCTACCGACATGCGTTTCTCAACAAAGTAGAGAATTTGACGAATTTCTTTTCCTACACTCAGGGTAGAAGTCCAGCCCGATCCTAGTTCCATCACTGTCCGATCTGAGGGAATTAACGTGCGGTAACGCATCAGTTCGTCTGCCCGATAAATCCCTTCCATGATTACCAAAGTGGGCTCGACGTCGACGCGCATGAAATCCGCGGGCAGAGGGTCATCGGCCACAAACTCGAAATGCGCTTCTTTCCAGATGAAGAGATCATAGATTATGTCCAGTGTACGGATTTTCAGGACATCTGCCACGGTGTCCTCGTTGAGAACGCCCTGGTCAACCAGGATTTGTCCCAACCGGCGGCCCCCCTTATTGCGCTGCATCTCCATAGCTGCTTGCAGCTGAGCCTCATTCAATTTTCCGTAATGGATAAGTACCTGCCCCAGGTACTCCTTGGGATCGTTGGTACTTGAACCGACGATTGCCCCGTTCTCAAAATAGATGCCTTTGACCACCTTATTGTGGCTGAATTTCAGTGTCCCAGTCTTTCTCCCCACCGCCAGAAACTGGAGGAGATCAGAGACACTCATTGTCGTCAGAGTGCCGTGAATCGCCATTATCGGTTGATCCTGGAAATGCGGTTGTGGGTCATCTTCCTTTACCGGAGAGGGGCTGCGCGGCTTTATGCTGGGCAAGTTGAATCCTTAGAAGATAAGACACATTCAGAGATTACATGCGTTGTGAAGCAGGATTCAAGTGTTAATTGATGAAACCGGCTTGATGGCGTTGCGGTCGGGCAAGAAAGCACGCCCCTGCGTCAAATTCCCGCAACAATCGACCGGGGTAAGAGGGGACGGTTGTCGGAATTTCGTCAGCGGATGTTCACTTCCAGGGCTTGCTGGGGTCGCAAAGGGTTGGACAAGGTTACAATACTGGTTTCATAAACGGTTTCTTCCCTACTCTCATGCTGCTCGTTCATTAGAATCATCTGACTTCGGCTCGAGTGGCAGTCCAGCTTTTTCCCAAGCGTCGAAACCACCGTACAAGGGATGCACGTTCTTGAAACCCTGCTCACTTAGTTTTTGCGCCACACTGGCGCTTGACCCTTCGTTAGGTCAAGTACAGTAAGTGATGACTGTTCGGTCGCGGGGAATTTCGCTGATGTGCTTTTCCACCTCGTTCGCAGGCACGCGAATGGCACCGGGAAGTTTGGTCCCGGCTTCGCCCCATGCCTTAGGATTACGAGTGTCAACAAAAGTAAATTGCTCGCCGCGGTCCATTCTTTCTTTTATTTCATCAACTGTAACCCTCGTCGCTTCCATTTCGCCCTCCCATGATCAAAAGGAAAAGTCCCTGCGCCGGCGAAACGTCGCCGGGCAGAAACCATACTCCTGTTATTTGGGGGATGTAATTTTCGGGGTACAAAAGTATACCCGAGAGCGGGGATGCTGTCAGCTTTGCATAAAACCGCAAGCTGCGCGGTTGCGGTGGTAACGCAAGCTATTAGCTTGCGACGTCGCGCGCAACACATTGGATCATGGTACTGATCGAATGAAAATGTGTGGTAAGTATCAAGCCAACCGAAATCGAAATGACAGCGGTCCGCTGCTTTTCGAATAGTGATCATGGTAGGTCCGTTCGCTCAGTGAAAATGATCGCGAGATCATTTAAGCCCTGCGCATCCTCGTCGTCAAATCGCGCCAGCACCGGGCTGTCGAGATCCAAAACTCCTATCAACCGGCCGTTCCTTGACAGTGGCACAGCGATCTCGGAACTCGATGCCGTATCGCAAGCGATGTGACCGGGAAACTCATGAACATTATCAACAACCACCGTCTGACCCAACCGCGCAGCGGTGCCACATACACCTTTTCCCATTTCGATGCGGACGCATGCGGGCTGCCCCTGAAATGGCCCAAGAACCAGTTCATCGGCTTTCAGAAGATAAAAGCCAGCCCAGTTCAGATCCGGAAGAGCGTGGTAGAGGAGCGACGAGAAGTTTGCGGCGTTAGCTATGAAGTCTCTCTCGCTGCCCAGCAAACTGCGAACCTGTAGTGCGAGTTGGCTATAAAGCTCGACTTTGGAGGTTGTCTCCGGGAAGGTGGGTTGAAAAGTCATACAGCGATCTTCAGTGCGTGTGCAATCCGGCAGATCGTAATACCAAGCTTCCCAAAAGAAAAATGAGCCGAACTGGCATCAATCATGACGGCTTTGCCGCCCGATGTGAGGCGGTGGCTTCGCCCCGCCGGCTAGTTGCAAGAACCGCTTGGGCTGTGCCCCTGGTTCGGGCTTTGCCCCTTCGCGTAAGGCGTCAATGTACTCATGCGGGAAGAGATGCCCCGATCTGTTAATCACCAGTGTTGAAAAGGGGCAGAGTCAGCGTCGCATAGGGCCGAGCCCGAACCAGGGGCACAGCCCAAGCGGTTCTTGCAACTAGCCGGCGGGGCGAAGCCCCCGCCTCACATCGGGCGGCAAAGCCGAGCCGCAGCTTGAGAGATTTTTGCAGCGCTAATCACACGCTCATGGGTGTGCCGCTCCAAGATCATACACTTAAGTCTGTGGCGCTTGGCCTGATGCTGATTACAACTGATTTTGATGTGGGCGTGTTGCTCTTCTCAGCCACGCTTCGCACAGGTACTAGCACATTGGCCTCCGGGAAATAAGTGGCTGCGCATCGACGCGGAATATCGTAGGGCACAACTGTAAAATGACTTGCAAGTCGATCTTCGCCTTCAAAATGACTAATCAGATCTACCTTCTGCTTTGGTTGCAAGCCGGCTAGCCGAATATCGTCCGCATTCAAGAGCACCACTCGCCGCCCATTGTGAATTCCGCGATAGCGGTCGTCCGGGCTGTAGATCGTCGTGTTGAACTGATCATGGCTACGAATGGTCATCATCAAGAACTGGTCCGGTTTCAGGTCGTGCACTGGCAGGTCATGCGTAGTGAATTGCGCCCGTCCGCTGCCAGTATTGAAGACTCGCTCGCGCGCTGAACTGGGCAAATAGAAGCCCCCTGCTTCGCGCACGCGACGGTTGTAGTCCGCAAATCCTGGCACAACTTTCTCAATGCGCTCGCGAATTCGGTCATAATCAGCCAACAAATACTCCCAATCCACTGTCGTGCGATTTCCTAATGTTGCCTGCGCCAATCTCGCTACAATCGCCGGCTCGCTTAGCAGCTCGCTTGACGCCGGCGGAAATGAACCTCGAGACATCTGCACCACTGCCATCGAATTCTCCGTAGTTACAAACTGCGGTCCGGTAGCCTGGGCATCTATCTCCGTGCGCCCCAGGCACGGAAGAATCAAAGCCCGGCTGCCGGTAACTAAGTGTGCTCGATTCAGCTTCGTAGAGACCTGAGCACTCAAACGCGTTCGACGCACAGCTTTCGCCGTGTATTCGGTATCCGGAGTAGCAGACAAGAAATTTCCGCCAAGCGCAAAGAACACCTTAGCCTTCCCATCATGCATCGCTTGAATTGCGCGTACCGTGTCGTGTCCGTGATTTCGCGGTGGTTCGAAATTGAATTCCGCTCCCAACGCGTCCAGAAACGCTTCTGAAGGTCGTTCCCAGATCCCCATTGTTCGATCACCTTGAACATTGCTGTGTCCGCGCACAGGACATAATCCGGCTCCCGGCTTTCCAATTTGGCCGCGCAACAACATCAGATTGACAATCTCTTGAATATTGGCAACTGCATTGCGGTGTTGCGTCAGGCCCATGGCCCAACAGAAGATTGTGCGATTAGATTCAACAAAGATGCCCGCTGCTTCCTCAATCCTTGTTTTCGCCACGGAACATTGTTCGAGAAGATCTCCCCAATGCGTCTTGTTCAAGGCAGCGGCGAACTCTTCAAAGCCGGTGGTGTACTCATTGATGAAGTCTCGATCGAGCACCTGACCGGGACGTCGCTCCTCATCGGCCAGCACTTCCTTCATCAGACCTTTCAACAACGCCACATCGCCATTGATCCGCACCTGCAAAAAAAGATCTGCTAACGGAGTTCCCTTCCCAAACCACGATAAGACTTCCTGCGGGTGTTTGAATGCCGCCATGCCCGCTTCTGGTAGCGGATTGATGTGCACGATCTTGCAGCCGTTGCGCTTAGCCCTCTGCAACGCGGTCAACATTCGTGGGTGATTCGTGCCGGGATTCTGACCAATGACAAAGATGGCCTCGGCCAGGTCAAAGTCCGCCAGTGAAACAGTGCCTTTCCCCACGCCAATTGTTTCGTTCAATGCTGTCCCACTCGATTCGTGACACATGTTCGAGCAGTCAGGAAGATTATTGGTGCCGAACTGCCGGACAAACAGCTGGTAAAGAAACGCGGCTTCGTTGCTGGTGCGTCCGGATGTGTAAAAGATTGCCTCGTCCGGAAGACTCGTGGCATTAAGCTCTCCAGCAATCAGTGCAAAGGCTTCGTCCCAAGGTATCTCTTCGTAGTGTGAAGCGTTCGGATGGAGAATCATCGGGTGTGTAATTCGCCCTTGCGCTCCCAACCACTGATCAGATTTTTGCGAAAGGTCGAAAATACTCCACTTGCGGAAAAACTCTGGCGTGACTCGTTTCGTGGTGGCTTCATCGGCAACGTGCTTCGCCCCGTTCTCACAAAACTCAGCGTGCGGACGATTACTGTCAGGCTCGGGCCAGGCACAACCCGGACAATCGAAACCTGAGATCTGATTGAGTTGCAGCAGAGCGCGCACGCCTCGGATGGGTCCCATCTCTGACCATGCATGCTTGACCGTCGCCACAATTGCGGGTATCCCTCCGGCGGTCTTGCTGCGTCGCGTGATTTGAACGGGGTCAGTTTCGACTGGAGGTTGAGCTTTGGGTTGCGAGTTTGCCTTGCTTTCTCTCTCCGTCTCGCTCATTTGAGTACACGCTATCAGATGCTTTCTCAGTTCGCCAACCGTCTCGGACTTTGTGAACCAGAATCCAGAATCTTGTTTCCTCTCTAAGAAGAATTTCACGCAAAGACGCAAAGGGGCGAAGACGCAAAGAAGAATCCGGACTCTGGATCCCTGCTCCCCATTTCTGCGTCGAATCCTCAAACTGAAAATCATTGACTTGCTACCCGCCTTTAGCTTAAAAACTTCTTCTCCTCTTCAATGATTTCTAAATAAATCATGCGTTTGCGTATCAGTGTGCAGTCCGTGCAATGATTCAATTCTCTTTAATTCAACCGAGGACATCCTGATGAACCGACTCTCTTCCTGGCGCTTCCTTCTTACCCCTCTGTTTCTGCTGGCCTGCAGTTCTATGATGACCAAAGGCCAGATCAAACCCGGCCGGGATCCCAACCAACCAACCGACGAGGAATACACGCGCAAGATTCGCGAATACACAACCGAAACTTTCTTTAATTCACCACTCACGGATTATCTGCCCGCATCTCCCAACGTGCCGACGCCGAAGGTGGTCCTGGGTGATATTGCCGGGGCACCCGGCAAATTGCCCTATGCGGAGGAAGTCTATCGGTATATGAGACTGCTCGAGAAAGCGACGCCACGGGTCAAGGTCTATTCGATTGGAACCACAGAAGAAGGCCGCGAGATGATCGCCGTTGCGGTTGCTTCGGAAAAGCTGCTGGCAAAACTCGAGGAGAATCGCGCCCGGCTAAACAAGCTAGCGGACCCGCGAACCATCAACATGGATGAGGCCGAAGCCGATCGGCTGGTCACGGCTTCGTTTCCCATCTATTACGTCACGGGCACAATTCACTCGCCGGAAACGGGGGCACCTACTGCTTTGATGGAGTTGGCGTATCGCCTGGCAGTAGACGAAAGCCCTTATGTGAAGAACATCCGCGACAACATTGTTACGTTGATTACGCCTGTGGTCGAAGTCGACGGTCGCAATCGCATGGTCGACGTGTACAACTGGCATCTGGCGCACCCCAATGAAAACTGGCCCTCGCTCGTTTATTGGGGTCATTACGTTGCCCATGACAACAATAGAGATGCGATTGGCTTGTCGCTCAAGCTCACGCGCAACATACTTAACACCTACCTCACCTGGAAACCACAGGTGTTGCACGATCTGCACGAGTCGGTCGCCTATCTTTACGACAATACGGTTGGCGACGGACCCTACAACGCGTGGGTCGATCCCATCCTGACAGATGAATGGCAGATGGTCGGCTGGAACAACGTATCGGAAATGACGAAATTTGGTATGCCCGGAGTTTTTGCTCATGGCAACTTCGACACCTGGTCGCCCGGATACCTCATGTTCATTGCAGCCACACATAACGGCATCAGCCGGCTGTACGAAACTTTTGGCAACGGCGGCGCCGATACGGTGGAACGAACGCTTTCGCCCGATGAATATTCGCGCACGTGGTATCGTCAAAATCCGCCGCTGCCGAAAGCAAAGTGGTCGCAGCGGAATAATAACAACTACGAGCAGACTGGAGTCTTGACAGCGCTCCAGTATTTCAGCACCAACACCAAGCTCTTTCTGAAGAATTTCTATCTCAAGAGCAAGCGCTCGATTGAGAAGCCAAAGAATGAAGGACCGGCGGCTTACGTGCTGCCCGGCGATGATCCCAGATCCGGCAACCAGGCAGAGCTACTGCGAACACTGCAAATGCAGGGCTGTGAAATCCATCGTGCGAACGCGCCGTTTACCGTGTCGGTAAAAGCAAAGAAGGGCGCCGAAAAGAAACCGGCCGCCTCGGAGAGCAAACCGACTACTGCCGCGGCCGAGCAGAAGAAGGATGAAAAAAAGGAGCCTAAAACCGAAGACCGCACATTCCCCGCCGGTAGCTACATCGTGCGCATGGACCAACCCTACAGCCGCATTGCTGATGCCCTGCTGGACTACCAGTACTGGGCGCCAAACGATCCGCAACAAGACATCTATGACGATACGGCCTGGACCATGGGCGAGCTCGCTAATGTCGAAGTGATTCGTGTGACAGATACGAAAGTGCTCGCGGCCCCAATGGACCGAGTTACCGGGGAGGTGCGAGTACCGGGAACTATTAACAGTACCGGCGCAGTCTTCTTAATAAATCACACCGCTGACAACAGCCTGGTAACTCTGCGTTATCGATTGAAGGACGTTGCGATGGAAGCAGCGGAAGAACCATTCGAGGCGGCAGGTCAAAAGTTCAATCGCGGATCCTTAATTATTCGCAAAGCCTCTGCGGACGACTTACGGAAGGTGGCGGGGGACCTTGGGATCCAGGTCCATGCTGTCGCTGATGCACCGTCGGTGAAGACGCACCCGGTTAAGACTGCTCGCGTGGCGTTTATGCATACCTGGTTGAGCACACAAGACGAAGGTTGGTGGCGATTGGCGTTGGATCAGGTGCAGGTACCCTTCGCTTACGTCAGCACCCAGGACGTAGCAAAGGACGCCGATCTTAAAAATAAATACGACGTGATCGTTTTTGCTCCCGTAGGACGAGGCTCCGCCGGAATCATCAACGGGATGCCGATGTATGGGAATCCCATTCCGTGGAAGACGACATCCCTAACTCCCAACCTCGGCAGAATTGACTCGACTGATGACATGCGTCCCGGCCTGGGATGGTCAGGTCTCGAGAACTTGCAAAAGTTTGTGCACCAGGGTGGAGTATTCATTACCGTAGACGATACGGCCGATCTCGCCGTGAGTTACAACTTCACACCCGGAGTGACTATCCAACGGGCGCAACGTCTGCGAGCTGTGGGCGACATCTTACGCATGAAGACGGTCGATGCGGCGAGCCCGATTGCCTACGGCTATGGAGATTCTCTTGCGATGTATTGCGCGAACGGACCAATCTTCAACATCAGCAATACGGTTGGTGGACGCGGTGGGCGACCACGCCAAGGTTTACGTTCGACAGGACGAGGCACCCCCGACGATCCTGACACGCCCCAGGGTAGGCCGCCGATGGAAGCTCCGGAACCGCCAAAGGCCGAAGTATGGGAGGCAGTGCCTCTAACTGACGAACAGCGCCGAAATGGGATCAACATCATCCCCCCAGCTCAGCGGCCGCGAGTCGTCTTGCGTTACGCAGACAGCAAGGATCTATTCGTCTCTGGTTTGCTTGATGGTGGTGATGA
>WNFY01005341.1_pt1 | contig 12033 bp, 11 predicted proteins | sample 5400091 | NCBI WGS metagenome assembly WNFY01 (sample SAMN13153364, study PRJNA577476) | soil metagenome | isolation source: 60 cm soil or saprolite under grassland replicate 1 | place: USA:California | collected 2016-06-15 | reverse complement strand
TGCGCGAGTTTGAGAATCTCCTTTTCGCTAGCAGTGATTGCCCGATTTAGCAATGTCTGCCTCAGCCGAGTACGTAATAATATCCGCACCAAAAAAGAGTGGGGACCGTCCGCCCAATCCATCATTGGCAGTGGTTGTCGGGACTTGAAAGTGGCATCAAAGCCGTGGCTTGCGAACAGATCGCGATAAACTGTGCCTCTGACCACGCCGCTCGGCCAACGATCGCCAGCTTCAAGAACTACTAACAGCCGCGTCATGCGAAAAAAGGAACCTCACAAATATCGGTTTAGGCACGGTGTGTAATATTCCCTGGTATTGAGTAGGCCTGTGGTCAGATTCACACGGGGAGTCCAGCCTAACGTCGCTTTTATCTTGGCATTGCTGATCACCGCGTCACCAATTTCTGCTTCAACACTGTCGCCCACGAAACTAATATTTCTAAGCTGGCCACCATCGCCAAAAATAGTAAGCTCTCGATTCTGGAGCGCCAAACCGATAAAATAATTTACAAAGCCAAAATCGGGGGTGCGAATGTTGGAACGAGGACCATAGTTATTTGCCAGGCGCACGACAGTAGTCCGCAGTTTATAGGCTGTCCCGTAAATCAAGGTATATTTTTCGGAAGCGGATTTGTTAGCTGAGTAGATATCCAGGGGAAACTCCGGATGAGTTTCTGAAACCTCTGGCAGTATCATCCTCCCAATCTGGGTGCTCGTACCAACATGAACGATTTTGACGTCCGGATTGAAACGACGAGCGGCGTCAAGCACATGAATCGTACCCTTGCAATTGACCTCGATGTCAGTTACCGGATCAGTCATCGAGTGGGGGTGCGAAGTATAAGCAGCGCAGTTGAATACTATATCCCGATTCCGAATTGCGGCACTCACTCCTTCAAAGCTGCGCAGGTCGTTAACGATGATCTCGATTTCATTCTCAATTGACTTAACATTCTGCATGTTGCCGCCCGAGCGAGGATCCAGGAAATCGTAGATGCTTACGCGTGCTCCAAGCTGAAAGCATCGATGGGCCAGATTGCTGCCGATGAAGCCAAGACCGCCGGTGATTAGAACTCGCTGCCCACGAAGATTGGTTTGATCAGTTTTGAGATTTATAGTCACTAGATGCCACTTCGCTCAAGAACTGTGCGGATGCCGTCGCAGACCGCATCTATCTGGGCCTCAGTAAGGTTAAACGCCCCGGGCAGGTTTATGCCCCGGGCGCAGACATCATAAGCGTGAGGATTGCGAGGGCGATAAACTGCCTCATAACCTGGGTAGGCAGGTAGCGACGAAAGCGGGTAGAAAAAAGGTCGACTCGGGATACCAACCGTTTTCAACATTTCCATTGCCTGTAACTTGTCGATGCCGTAACTCTTGCCAATCAATAGACCGGTTATCCACACGCCATTAAAGCCACCCTCTGGTTCAGCGTTGAGCTCGACATCATCGATACCCGCTAGTCGCTCCTTGTAGCTATCGAAGATCCAACGCTTTCTCGAAATAAGTTCATCGATTCGTTGAAATTGCGCATAGCCTACCGCTGCTTGGAGATTGAAGGGCATGTACTTGTAAGTGATCTCATAGTTGAAATACGCTGGTCCATCAGCCTTGCGGCCGTGATCGCGGAGGAACATACATCGTTCGTAAAGCTTGTCATCATCCAGCAAGAGCATCCCACCTTCACCCGTTGCCAACGTCTTGGTCCTGTGGAAACTGAAGACGGAAGCCAATCCAAAACTGCCCGCCCGTGCTCCTTTGTAAGTCGAACCTAATGCCTCTGCAGCATCTTCGATGAGCGGGATTCCGTGCTGGTCGGCGATGGCCTGCAATTCATCCATCAATGGCATGTTACCAAATATGTCCACTGCGATGATCGCCTTGGTGCGTGGAGTGATGCTTTGCTTAAGCGACTCTGGATCGAGGCACCAGTGCTTAGCCTCGATATCGCAAAAGACCGGAGTCGCCCGCAGGTAAGTGATACCGGCCGTGCTGCCAACCCACGTGCACTCCGGTGCGATTACCTCGTCACCATCGTGAACACCCATGGCGGTGAGTAGAAGGTGGATTGCCGTGGTGCAGTTGGGCGTCATAATGCCGTACTTGCGGTTATGATAGGCGGCGAATTCCCGTTGAAAGGTCTCAACGTAGTGGTAGTTGTACCAACCGTTGCGCATGCAATCGTCCACTACTTTGATCTCATGTTCAGTGATCCAGGGCCCCGCCATGTAGATCGGCTCCATTCAGTTATCTCCCTTTCGTTGCATGGGTCGTGCTGGACTTCCTATCACCGTCGTTCCACCAGGGACGTCGCGAACCACCACTGATCCGGCACCCACAATCGCATCAGCCCCAATCGTAATGCGTGGCAAGACAGTCGCGCCCGCGCAAATCCAGGCGTTAGTCTTCAACTTAACGAGTCCGCAAAGAGTCGCCGCCGGGGCAAGTTCGCACCCGCCTTCCAGTACACACTCGTGATCGACGCTGGCTTTCGTGTTGATAATGCACTGATCCCCGACGATTGCCTCAGGATTCACGATCGCCCCGGCCATAAACTGGCAGCCGCTACCGATTACCGCATTGTCAGCGATTTGAGCGCTGGGGTGGGCAATTGTCACTGGCTGCAATCCCGCGGCGACTAATTGCTTGTGAAAAAGCATCCGCACCCGCCCGTGTGGATTTCCGATCGTCAAACAAAAACCAATATCATTCCGCCTTTGTTGCCTACGGACCCACTCCGGGAAATCTGCCCAGCCAAGGTACAGCGGGACGTCGGGAAATGGTGGCGAAAGTCCAAGTGTATCATCGAAGATCGCAACGACTTGGCTACCGTAGTGCTCAATAATAGGACGAACAACTTTTGCTTGGCCTGTGCCGCCCCATAGAATTACTCTGGGTAGTAAACGATTAATGTGTTCGTTCAACGGAGTTAGTATCCTGCCGAAATAAGAGATTGCAAGTACGGCCCATGCGGTACTCTGGCGGAAAGTTTTTCTGAGAGTATTTGCGCTCCAGAGCGGCCTTCCACAGAAGCCGATAAGATTCTGAAGCTAGAATGTCGATCACTTCGTCCAAGTTTAGAAACCAATAGGGTACTACCATATCCTTGTAGACGCGCTGTGCTGTCGCGTAAGTAGGTATAGCTGACGCCGACAGATTAGCTAACAGAAAATACTCGGCTTTGAAACTACACAGATCCACGAGGGTCGTGCGGTAGTCAGTCACATATTGCAAAGCCGAGGAAATGTGAACGAGATCAAAGTGGTTGTCCCGTTCTGGAAGAGTAGTGTGGAAGTTAATGCGCGATTCATTGGCAAACAACTGCTGACCTAATTCACAAGCACTGGCCGTTTCGACTACATCGAATTTAATTTCCAACCATGAAGGAACGCTTGCTAAAACATGAACGAATGCCGCGCCAGTCCCCCCACCAAAGTCGAGAATGTTAACGCTGCCGTTATGTTGGCCGGCGAGGGCACTCACCAACGGAAGCAGACTGTCTTGGCACGTCGTATGTTTGGGTAATACTTGCATCCGAGTTTCCTCGATCAGCAACCGCGTAGCGGTGTGAGTTTGTTCGGCAAAACGACGACCGTCAAATCCTGCTCCGACAACGGGGACCTCTTCAAAACTCGAATAGATACCGGACCACATAGGAAGGTCGGGGGAGCGCATTTTACGAAGACGGTGCCAAAGCGGACGGAGCGAGCCTTTCAATGTTTCTCCAATCACATTACCTTGCAATTACTTTCTTTGACACCGGAAAGAGACCCGGCACGTCTGTCGCATCCTCGCTAAAAGCTCGCAGATACTGGAGCCAATCGGTGCCACCGCTAACTCTGCGAGGAACCGGTCACCAAATCTTTTCTCTGGCTTTCTCCATAGTGCTGGTCTAAGAAAGTCAATGGGAGCATTTTGATGGAAGCATTTGATCTGATCGAAGTCGTCTGACACCATTTTGCGAACGTCAGCCATTCGCAGGTAGACCATGTGCCTGGGGAAGTCATAGCCTCCCCAGTATTTTCCGAACCATCGCGCGTCCAGTCCATCCAACGTTACAGTCGAGAATAGGAATTCGCCACCCGGCTTAAGTTTTCGCGCGATTGTGCGAACCACTGAGAAGGGATCGTAAAGATGTTCGAGAACCATGCTCGCGATTATCACGTCAAGAGATCCGTCTGAGAATTTCTCAAGTGCCGTCTCGACCTGCTCGCAGAAAACTGAAAACCCACGTTCTTGAGCCTGAGTTGCCGCCTGTTCTGTGAGCTCGATTCCCGATAAGGCTTCCCAGCCCCGTTCACGATACGACTGCAAGCGATTACCGGTCGCGCAACCAATCTCCAACAGGCGCCCGTTCGGCACAAATTTGGGAATAAGGTCGATTCCAGCCAGTCGGCGGCATTCTCGAAGAACTTTTGAGGACAATACTTCTCTTTCAGATTGGGCCAACAATTCGGAACCCTTATAACCCATTTGATGGTGGAGATAAGTTTCCATTTCTTGCGCAGCCGGATGGGAGAACCTTATTCCTGTTCGGTAACTCAGTGAATAGATGAGACGGGCGCTCCAGCGCAATACCCAGCGTGTGTTTTTATTCTGCTCCTGCTGTTGCGAATTGCCTTTCGGCAGAGTTGAGACAGCGTTGCTCTTTGACGAGTCAGATCGATGTGGCGCGTAGTTGGAGGGGTATAGCTGAGCAAGACGGTCTGGAGTTGGCCGAGGATTTTGATACTTAAGGCCACAACCATCACAACGCCAGCAGTAGAACGAACCCTCAATTCCATGGAGGTAATCCCGGCCCTCCAGAGCTATTCTCCCCCCCAAACAAGAACAGCGCGGGCAAGCTGCAAACTCCATATCCTGGGCCGAGATAGCCGAAGGATCCATAGCAGTAATCATCTAATCTGTCTTCCGCTGGTCCATACGTAACCAATCTCTGGATCGTCATGCGGAAGGCGCACTTCATCCTGCAAATCATAGCTACCCGAAGTCACGTAAATCATATGAACCGGAGCCGCTATGCACCGATAACCATGAGCTACGCCCGGCGGAAAAACATACACGCGAGCTGGCTGATTCTCACCCGCCAAGAACTCCATTGTTTCACGAAATGTTGGCGATTCGGGGCGAGCGTCATGCAGGGCCACCTTGATCAGTCCAAGCGCCACATAGTTCCATTGACTCTGCTGCAGGTGTAAATGCCAAGCCTTGATCACATTCGCATACACGAGAGAATGACTCAATTGTCCGAAACCCGATGCGAAAATCTCATCACTGCTACGCAGAATTTCACGAAAGAATCCGCGCTCGTCAGAATGAGTCACAAGGTCCTTAAAAGTAACTCCGTCGATCATGCAGTTTCTTCCAGGTACTGGTGGATGGAGGAGAGAACCAGATCAGCCTCAGCTTGTGTTAGCTCAGGATAGATAGGCAATGACAGGATCTCGCTTGCAGCCCGCTCGGTCTCCGGCAAGTTATCGGAACCACGCAGGCGACGGCAATAGGCCGGTTGAAGGTGTACTGGTACTGGATAGTGGACTAGAGCTTGGACGCCACGGGCGCGAAGAAATTCTTTCAGGAGATCGCGATCAGGGGAACGCACAACGTACAGATGATAAACGTGTACTGCGTCGTAGGGGGATTTTGGAGGACCCTCAATTTTTGAACCTGCCAACGCGTGGTCATAGAGCGATGCCCACTTCTGCCTCGCCGCATTTTCGATATCCAGAAACCGAAGCTTGATTCGCAAAACAGCAGCTTGTAGCTCATCAAGTCTCGAGTTCCAACCCGGTACGTGACTTACGTATCGCTGCTGCCAGCCGTACTCCCGCAACAAGCGCGCGCGATCGGCTAAGTCAGCGTCATTAGTTGCTACGAAACCCCCGTCACCCAGTGCGCCAAGGTTCTTGGTTGGGTAAAAGCTAAAACAAGCGATGTCGCCCCACGCGCCAACCCGTTTGTCTCGATAGACCGCCCCGTGAGCTTGTGCGCAGTCTTCAATTACGCGGAGACCATATCTGTTAGCTATCTCAAGAATCGGCACAATATCAGCGGGATAACCGTAAATGTGGACCGGTACTATGGCTTTGGTTCGCGGCCCAATGAGCACCTCAAGTTTCGACGGTGATAGGGTAAACGATTGCGGGTCAATATCGACGAGGACCGGCGTTGCCCCCGACAGCTCAATTGCTGCGACAGTGGCTACCGCGGTGTGGGCCACCGTTATAACCTCGTCTCCGGGTCCGACACCACAGGCAGTGAGAGCTAAATGCAGGGCTTCAGTGCCGCTCCCGACACCAATTCCATGTGCGACACCAATATATTCGGAAAACTCAGATTCAAACGCGCGTACCTCATTGCCGAGGATATACCACCCATTGTCCAGCACTCTGAGAACAGCAGCATCGATCTCATCTTTGTGAGCGAGGTACTGCGCCCTGGGGTTGCCGCAGTGAATCATGTCAGTACCTGCACTTTAGGAACGTAAACGATCCACTTGCCTCCGGCCGACTTGAAGGCCTGCTCCTTAGCCATAATCTCATCAGCATGATTCCAACCGAAGAGTAGAGCGTAATTTGGATAGTCTGCCTTGAATTCATCGTAAGCGCGAATGGGAATATGTACGCCAGGACTATACTTGCCTTGCTTGATCGGAGTTGTGTCACTGATGAATTTAATCAGGTCTGGGCTGAGCCCACAGTAATTCGTCACGGTAGTACTCTTCGACGTTGCGGCATAACCGGCAACTGTCTCGCCCCGGTCTTTCAGATCGACTAGTAAGCTCTTCAGCGCATCTCGAGATTTTTCTATATTTTGGCGTAGTTGATCGTAGGTCTCAGGACGCTCCAGGCCAAGCCTTTTCTCCTTTTCACGCTGAAATTGAACGGGCTCAGCTATGGGGTAGGCGCCCGGATGCGAGAGCACATAGCGCATTGAACCGCCATGGACCGGTTGGGCCTGAACGTCGATCAACTCCAGTCCGTGCCGTTCCGCGAGATAGCTAATCGAGCTTACAGAAAAATAGAAGGCGTGCTCGTCATAGATCTGATCGTAGGAAGTCTTCTCGACAATGTCTCCCAGATACGGATCTTCGAAGGCGAGAATTCCACGCGGCTTGAGGATCTTCTTTACCCCGGCAAAGACCGAGTGAATATACGGAATGTGGCACATCACGTTGGCGCCGAGGAAAGCGTCGACTGGACCGTCTTCGGCAAGAACCTGCTGGGCCATTTCCGCGTCAAAGAAACCGCAAGTAGTACGAACCCCTTTTGAACGAGCCACCTCCGCAACGTTAGCTGAGGGCTCGATACCTAGATGGCGAATGTGTGTCTGCGCGAAATGACGTAACATTATTCCATCATTACTTCCAATCTCGACCACAAAAGGGTCATTTTCGTGCAGATACTTGTTTCTTACCCACCCGGCAAACTCTTGAAAGTGAGAGGCCATACGAGTAGATGTGGACGAGAAGAACGCGTAGTTCTCGTGAAACATTCGCTCGCGATCCACGAGCTCCATGAGTTGTACCATTCGGCAGTGCTCACAGAAGGCAACTGATAGTTCGAAAAAGTACTCGTCAGAAAACTGTTCGCGTAATAGAAAGCCGTTGGCAATTGGCATTTTGCCAAACGACAAAAAAGGCGCTATCGGATGCTCGCAGATCAGGCAGGCAGTCATATCAAAGTCTCATGTGCAGGAGAAATCATTTTGGCGAAGAGAATTCAGTCTTCCATTCCAGAAGGGGCGCCAGCCTGCCCGGTGTGATGTATCCCGGAAAGGCCCGGTTAAACTTGCCGGATGCTTGAACCTGGAATTGCAAACGAATTGGTACGGGTAGGCACGAGCGAACATTGGCGATCCCGGCTTTGATGCTGACTTCATATGTTCGCGGAGCCAGGAACTCCGCCGGGAACGTCAGCTGACAAACATAGTCGCCTGCGTCGATAATCGGAAGTTCCTCGGCAGCGCCGTTGTTAATGCTCTCTAGAAGAACAGTTTCGTCCGAGTCCAAAAGCGAAACGTACACGTGCAATCCTGCGGTTTGCTTCAAAACGGAGAATTTTATCACAACCTCCAGGGGCTGACTGCTAAGTACGAGCGTGGTTGGCTGTCCCTCTTGTTCCAGCGCGACGCTTCTTAGGCAGAAGTTCGAATCCGGAGGCAAACGGGCAATAACATTGTCAAGATCGACCAAGTCGCCGCGACCGACGCTTGCTTGCACGTATTCGTCTACTATCGCACTACTCTCACCAGCTCTATGCAACTGCCCCTCCTGCAGCCAAATTACCCTCTTGCAAAGGCTGCGAACAGCTTGCATGTTGTGACTAACGAATATTACTGTGCGACCATGCTGAGAAACGTCGTCCATCTTGCCCAGGCATTTTCTCTGGAATGCCACGTCGCCGACGGCAAGAATCTCGTCCAGGGCGAGAATCTCAGGTTCAAGGTGAGCCGCAACCGCAAAGGCAAGCCGTACGTACATCCCGCTGGAATAGTGCTTCACCGGAGTATCGATGAACTTCTCCACCTCACTAAATGCTACTATCTCGTCAAACTTCTGCTCGATCTCCGTCCTCTTCATTCCGAGAATTGCACCGTTCAGGTAAATGTTTTCTCTGCCGGTTAACTCAGGGTGAAAACCTGTCCCGACCTCAAGCAGGCTTGCAATCCTACCGAAAATCTGGATTCGTCCAGTCGTTGGCTCAGTGATACGAGCTAAGACTTTTAGAAGTGTTGATTTGCCTGCGCCATTGCGGCCAATAATTCCTACTACTTCGCCGGGCAGAATCTCAAAACCGACGTTTCTGAGTGCCCAGATGGTTTCCTTGGGCTTGCGTTTATAGCGACGCAATCCTGCACTGGGGGCGCGCAACGCTTCGGCAATGGTATCGCGAAGCGCCCCGTAAGATGCTTGTCGTGCTCCGATGGAATACTGCTTACTAAGGTTTTCGATCCGAATAATGGACTTCATCACTAAACGATATCGGCGAAACTCTTCTCCATGCGTCGGAAGGTGTAGGCAGAGTAAGCGAGGAGTAGTACAGTGAAAACCGTTGAAATGCCCAGGGCCCGCCAATGAAAGCTTTGTCCCAAAAGGGAAGCGCGAAAGCCTTCTAGAATACCCGTCAGCGGATTCAGATCATATAGCCATCGATACTTCGCCGGTACAATGCTCGAAGGGTAGACGACGGGCGATGCAAACATCCAGAGCTGGATCAGCACGGGCAGGATTACACCGACGTCGCGATACTTAACGTTCAACGCTGAAGTCCACATCCCGAAACCGAGAGCCAAAAAGGCCACCAGCGCGATGAGTACTGGCAGCATCAGTATACCTTTGGTGACCGCAACGCCGTAGTAAATCATCAGCCCGACGAGAATGATAAACCCAACGGCGAAATCTACCAGTCGTCCTCCTATAGCAGCGGCTGGAATGATCATGCGCGGAAAGTAAACTTTGGTAATCAAATTGGCGCTACCAACAAGGCTGTTGCTGCTGTTGGTGATGGCACTCGCGAAAAATGTCCAGGGAAGCAGGACAGCATAAACGAAAAGCGGATAGGGAAGGTTGTCTGACGGAACTTGCGCAAGGTTTCCCAGGAAGATTGTGAAGATAGCAGTTGTAACCAAAGGCTGCAGCACCACCCACATAATACCGAGCACTGTCTGCTTGTAGCGAACCTTGACATCGCGCCATGTCAAAAAATAAAGCAACTCGCGGTACGCCCAAATATCGCGGAGGTCAGGCACAATCCACGATTTACCTGCCTCTATGACAACCAGCGGCTCGTCAGGCAATTGGAACTGAGGTGTTTGGGGTTCCGGTTCCGATGAAGGGGGCGTTGGCTTTCGGGCTAACACTTCCTCTTTTCTTATCAAATCCATCAAATTTCAACTAACCAGAAGTGCTGCCTATGAGCGAATCCGACGCTGGACTAGCCGTAAGTTCATTTCATATTTCACCAAAGGGTAACCAAGTCGGAAGAACCGCAGTCTAACTTTAGGGAATTGTATGCGTCAAGCTAGGGAAATGCAGTTCTGCTATTCAGCCGAGGGCCTACATAAGAATTCCAAGAGTCAAATTCTCTTTGATTTGTTTTGTGGATGTAGTTGACAGAAGATTGCGTAGTAACTAATCTCCTTGCCTCAGAAAATCACGATTGACTAGCGGGGTGTTTCCAGGTTTGCACCGCTTTCAGGGTAAACTCGCGTAAACTGAGAGAATAAAATGAATGATCTCTTCGTAACAGGCGGTGCAGGATTCATTGGTTCGGCGTTCCTCCGCATGTTACTTCGGGAGGTTCCTACCTGCAATCTTACGAATTTTGACGCCTTGACTTACGCCGGCAATCTGGACAATCTCGACGGCGTGGACCCGAGTCGCCACCAGTTCGTGAGGGGCGACATTGCCGATCGCCAGGCCGTGCTCGACGCTCTGGAATCTGGCGCCGACGCGATCATAAACTTCGCGGCCGAATCCCATGTTGACCGCAGCATTGCTTCCGCCGATGAATTCTTGCGTACCAACGTGTTAGGCACACAAGTGCTGCTTGACTGCGCGCGCGCACGCGGCGTGCGCCGCTTCATTCAGGTGTCGACGGACGAAGTGATGGGTAGCTTACCGGAGAATGAAGACTCCTACTTCAACGAGGAGTCTCCTTTCGCACCCAATAGTCCCTACGCCGCTTCAAAAGCCGCCGCCGAGCACATAGTGCGGGCTGCCCATCATACGTTTGGTCTCGACACAGTAATTACGCGCTGCGGCAATAACTATGGACCACGTCAGTTCCCAGAAAAGTTTTTGCCGCTTGCACTTGCTAATGCAATGAATGACGAGCCCATTCCAGTTTATGGCGACGGGCAGAATGTGCGCGACTGGATCTATGTTGAAGACCATTGCAGAGCGATCTTGTTGGCTATGGAGAAAGGTAAATCAGGGGCCATTTACAATATAGGAGCACGAAACGAACGTCGGAATGTTGACGTAGTCCGATCGCTACTTGAGATTCTTGAGAAGCCGGAGTCGCTCATCCGCTTCGTGAAAGATCGGCTGGGACATGATCGTCGCTATGCAATAGATCCTACCCTCGCTGAATCCGAACTCGGTTGGTCCCCTCGCGAAACCTGGGAAAGCGGGCTGGAGAAGACCATTGACTGGTACCGCTCTAATACGGAGTGGGTAGCGCGTGCACGCAGCGGACAATATCGCGAATACTATGAACAACAATATGGGACGGAGGTCGGCGCGGGTTGAGGGTTTTGGTTACTGGAGCGGGGGGCCTGGTTGGCACGGCCCTAACTCGTCATTGCGCAAGGTTGGATGATGAGGTCATTGCCCATACCCATCAATCCTTAGATATCTCAAATGCGGCTCTTGTAGAAGCTGCATTGATGAAACATGAACCAGAAGCTGTAATCAATTGTGCAGCGTGGACTGATGTGGATGGCTGCGAACTCGACCCCGACCGGGCCATGCTGGTCAATTCAGCTGGACCGGAGAATCTCGCACGAGCCAGCCGAAAATTTGGGACCCAACTAATCACCATCTCTACGGATTATGTTTTCGATGGGACGAAGGAGGGGCCTTACACGCAACGAGACGACCCCAACCCGACTAGCGTCTATGGCCTTTCAAAACTCGAAGGCGAACGCAAAGCCCTACTATCATATGCACGGACAATAGTCGTTAGAAGCGGGTTTATTTTCGGTCCCGGAGGAAAAAACTTCCTAAGCACAGTAGGCGACCGTCTCTGGAAAGGCGAGCATCTAAAGGCGATAAATGATTCGTGGGGCACTCCAACTTACGCTCTCGACTTGGCCGTGCGCCTGCGCGAACTGGCAGTTCTGGATCTTCCGGGGATTTTCCATGTAGTCAATGGGGGTGCGGGAGCGAGTTATGAAGAGTTTGCCAGATTGGCTTTGGAAGCCCTAGATTGCCGGGAGGCTACCGTTGAAGGCCTATCGATGGATTCGCTCAAGAGGCCTGCGGCACGCCCCAGGAACTCCCGCTTGAAATGTCTGCTGTCCGACGCTA
>WNFY01009332.1_pt1 | contig 12035 bp, 9 predicted proteins | sample 5400091 | NCBI WGS metagenome assembly WNFY01 (sample SAMN13153364, study PRJNA577476) | soil metagenome | isolation source: 60 cm soil or saprolite under grassland replicate 1 | place: USA:California | collected 2016-06-15 | reverse complement strand
TTTCCATTTCCTTGTAAAGGCTCTCTAGCCTCATAGCATGCGATCAGGAACTGATCCCCAATCTGGGTCCGGCTGCAGAAAATTGAATGGGCTGGCAGTTGAAGTGCACTCTCGGCACGGAAATTGGGCCGTGTAATGGTGAACGGGTGGAGCAGTTCACGCACTCCCACCACTTTGAAGTCCTTATCAATCAAAACCAGGTCAAAAGAAAACATCATTCCTATGGTGTGTACCGCGTTTCCTCGCATAATCCAAACACCGCTACCCGGCTGGAGCGTCCTTCGCCCCAAAAGGCCAACGAGCCTGCCTAAAATGGAATCGGCGACCTTCACACGAAAGGCTAGAAAGGTCTCCCTTGTCTTGTTGTACACAAAAACCCGCCGCTGCTCTTTCCGCACGCGTATCCTCCCAATGAGCTTTCGCATAGAGCTAACAAATGCGAATTTGAGCACCTTCGTCGCGCCCACAAGCCACCCCACTCACAGCTCTCAAGCATGTAGGTTGCCAAAAGAGGAGAGCTCTCCCGAGCGAATGCTGTATTCATTCGAAAGAAGGGACTTACCTCGCATGTGTGAGCAGGATATTTATGCTGAGAATGCTGATTCGGTGTGACCTGAAACAACCCATTTCCTTCCCAATGGTCTTTTGCTGATACCTCTTTAACCGGGACTCTCACGTGAAGTGAGAACTTCTGTTTACACAGCGAACCGAAAGCAACTCAGTCAACGGATCTATGGTGAACAGAGAGTCAGTTGACTCCAAATTGAGCATTCACAAGATTGAAGCAGCCCCGACCTTGTGGTGTGCCGATATATCGGCAGCGGGTGCCTACATTTCGGCACCGAATCAGGGGCATATCCATTTTCCGGGATCTTCGGCTGACAGGACATCCATCGCGTGATGAATCTGTACAGCTCTTTTAGTGATGCCTGTTCTGATTTCGTAACAAAATCAAAGTAGTAAATAGGGATGTCACAAATCCGCGGGACATTAATTCGGAATGCGTCGAGAAAAAATGAGCAGATCTGGGGAATACACTCACCTGCCAACCCTGAGTTGGAGATCTACTTGACTGGACAAAATTGACCGCCTGGGCTGGGCGGCAGGCGTTGCTTTCGAGGTCTTCGGCGTGCGTGTTGGAATTCGTGTGAGTGATCCGCTGGTTCTGGAGTCCGTATTGTCTCGTGTTCCCGCCGGCTGGATTCGGTTGCAGGCGTCCGTGGTTGATCGGCTGTACTCGGTAGTGACGCCCCTTGTCCGGCGGCGCAATGTGCGGCATTTCTGCGTGCTCTATGGTGATCACACGAGATTGTGTCGAACGGAACGCATTGAGGATATTCTCGACCATTTCGAATCCGATTTGGATTTGCATATTGCTGCAAACTCGCAAGATCGGCTGTTTATCCATGCCGGCGCCGTGAGTTGGAAGGCTCACACCATTGTGATACCCGGCCGCAGCCACACCGGCAAGACAACGTTGGTGGCTGAATTCCTAAAATCCGGCGCGGCGTACTATTCCGATGATTTCGCCGCCGTAGATCCTGCTGGCTATTTGCATCCCTACCCCAGGGATTTATCGGTTCGCACTCAGTGCAATGGCTTCGAAAGAATTCGCCCTGAAGAGTTCGGGGCTGCTCGCGCCCAACCACGACCGATCTCCTTTGTTTTGCTCACCGAGTATTTAGAAGATGGAAGGTGGGGTCCATCGCCGGTTTCTCGTGGCCAGGGCATGCTGAGATTGTTGGAGAACACTCCTTCTGCCCGGAAGCAGCCCGGTTTCGCGTTAGGAGTGCTTCATAAGGCCGTCGAGAGTGCTGAGATTCATCAGGGGTGGCGAGGCGAGAAGGAGCAAACAGTCCGGGCAGTACTGAACTATTTGGATGGACGGAGCCTTACATGAGTAAGCAGGAAATTCAGCATGAGTCGCGGTCGCCGCGGTTCCAGCAAAGAAAGTTAATTGCGAGGACGATTGGCGACGAGTTGCTGCTTTTCGACGAGGAAACGAGCACTGCTCATTGCCTGAATGGAATTGCAGGAGAAATGTGGATGGCTTGTGAGGGGCGAAGCTCTGCTGCCGCGGTCACCGAGTTCTTGCGGTCTCGGTGGCCTGATATTGAAGAAGAAGTGGTCTGGGTCTCGCTTAGTCGGATGGCTGCTGCGGGACTTTTAGAGGAAATGATAGATGCGGAGAATATCTCTGCTGGCCGAAGGGATCTCTTACGAAAGCTAGGTCTCACTGCTGCAGCTGTCGTCCCAATCCTTGTGACTTCGATCTTGATCCCGCCAGCCGCCGCTGCGGCTTCTCCTTGCGGCGGTCTTGCGAGCCTGTGCGGCTCAGGCAAACCACCATGTTGTCCAGGAACTCATTGTGCAAATGTACTGGGGACGCTGGTGTGTGTGCTCAATACTTAGGACGTAGTGAGGCGAGTTGCACATGCAAATTGGCACAAATGTAGCGCAGCTTCTCGCTGGTTCATGGCGAGGATCCTCGTTTCATGAACCGCAGCTTTTGAACAAAGACTTGCAGACTCATGCATCGGTGATTGCCTCGGCTGGCGGGGCAGCGTTGATGTGGTTGCGTGTCCGCAGTCACAAGTCACAGTTTTCGTCCGATGTTTTAGATTTCTATCATCGAGAATACCTGGGCTCGATGTTGCGTGCAGCTGTACACGAATCAGAAGTGCAGCGCATTATCCAAGACCTCCAGGTTGCAGGCATCAGATCAATTCTGCTGAAGGGTTGGTCGGTTGGCCGACTCTACCCGGAGAGCGGGCTCCGGCCTTCCGGAGATATAGACCTCTGGATTGATCCCGAGCAAAGGCAAGCCGCTGAGGTGATAGTTCGAGACCTTGTACTCACACAGGCTTTAGATTTGGACCACGATCAATTCCGCAGGTTTGAAAATCGCAGCTTCGCCGATTTTTACGCCTCCTGCGAGACCGCGCACCTAGGATCGACGCCGATCAAGGTTCTACAGCGGGAAGATCAGACTCGAACTCTATGCCTCCATTTCCTTAAGCACGGAGGATGGCGGCCGATCTGGTTATGCGACATCGCGGTCTTGTTGGAGTCCAGTAATTCAACCTTTAGCTGGGAGTTGTGCCTGGGAAGAGATGCCCGGCGTGCGCGTTGGATAGGGTGCACGATCGCCCTGGCGCGCGATTTGTTATGCGCCCGAATTCCACCAGGAGCACCTCGATGCGTGACATCGAATCCACCGGGATGGTTCACACGTACGATTTTGAGGGAATGGAGTAACCCTTCAGCTCCGAATGCGGCAAGCTTTGGTCTCTTGATTCCTGAACTGAAGTCTCGTCCATGGAGACTGAAATCGGCTGTGCATGATCGCTGGCGAAATCCTATTCAGGCGACTGTCGATTGCAACAGCGCGTTTGAGGCGCTGCCGCGGTGGCCCTACCAGTTGTGGGATGGCATTTCCCGTGCCCATCGACTTTTATCGAGGTCCAAACAGACCGCCTGATGACATATGACCACTTCTCCACAAGACTTCAAGATCCTGGTGGCAGACGATTCGCCACTGTATCGAAAGCTCGTGGAGGAGACTCTGGCTCACGAGCAATATGCAGTGTGCTTCGCCAAGAACGGTCGCGAGGCCAGTGACCTTTTGGCGGTGCATCAACCTGCGCTGGTGATCACGGATTGGGAGATGCCCGACATCACGGGGATCGAGCTTTGCGGGCATATACGCCGAGACCAGGCTTCTTACACTTACGTCATCCTGCTCACTAGCAACACAGATAAAGATCAAATCATAAAGGGGTTGGCCGCCGGCGCGGACGACTACCTCACCAAACCGTTTCACTCGGGTGAATTACTTGCGCGCGTCGCGGTGGGTCGGCGCATTGTCGAACTCCATCGAGAGATTCAGGGCAAGAATCGATTGTTAGAAGAACTGGCGCTGACTGACTCTCTCACCGGCCTCCCAAACCGCCGGGCGGTTGAAGATTGGGCGATCCGCCAGCTTAGCGGTGCGGCCCGGCACGGTTTTCCTTTTTGGATCGTGATGGCAGATTTGGACTCGTTCAAGAGTGTGAATGATACTTACGGACATGAAGCCGGCGACATCGTCCTGAAGAAGTTCGCTGATCTTCTCAGGGCGAACACGCGAACGTCGAACATATGTGGTCGCATCGGAGGCGAAGAGTTCGTCGTGGTGATAACCCATGTTGAAAAGCCGAATATCCAGATCGCAATTGATCGGCTCCGGCACCAATTGGAGACCCACCAATTCACTTTTGAAGGATGCGCTCTCGGCGTTACGGCCAGCTTTGGGATTGCAGGTCTTCAAGGAGGAGAAGTGCCGAAATTTAGCGAGCTGCTTCGAGAGGCCGACGCCGCACTCTACGCAGCGAAACGAGGCGGTCGCAATCGTGTTCAATTTGCGGAAGTATTCGACCCGGGAAGCCCGTAGTATCACGAAAATTCGACAAATGAAAACTACTCTCATTCTTGTTACGAAATCCGAACAAACGCAGAGATGGGACGCTTATTGACTCAGAGTCACGATAATGCCTGAAAAGGCGAATAGGTGACAAAGTGCCAGAGGCTCCCGGATGTGGGGAATTTGCCGGCACTTTTTGGCAAAGGAGTGAAATGGCACATGCAGCCGAGATTCGCACTCTTCTGGTTACGCCTGATGCTTGGCTCGTTAAGAACTTTACTGACATCTCCAGAGAACTTGGGATTGATGCGCAAAAAAGCGACAAAGCTGGCGGCGTTCCTGAAGAACTAGGTCGGACAAAGTACGAAGCAGTTCTGGTCGATTTCGATAACGTTCCAGATACATTACCGATTTTAGCTCGTGTGCGGGAAAGTCCTGCAAACCGAAATGCGGTGATCTTTGCGGTTGCATCCGGCACATCGAGAGAGCAAGCGCTGCAGCAGGGTGCAAATTTCGTCTTCGAGCGACCATTAGAGCCGAAAGATATTCGACGAGTTCTGTATGCGGCGTACGATCTGATGGCCCGTGAGCGCAGGCGCTATTTCAGGTGCACCGCCGAATTGCCCGTCTTACTCAGCCCAGCGACTGGGAGCACAGATCTGAGGTGCACGACCATCAATGTCAGCAGCAATGGTATGGCGTTAAGCACCCCTTCTCCCCTGAAACCGGGTGAGGAGGTCAGGATTATTTTGTTCCTGAAAGCGGCGGGACCAGTAGTTCGTGCCAAGGGGACTGTGGTTTGGGACGACAAGCATGGAAAAACAGGTCTTAGGTTCCAGTGCAGCGTTCAACGGGACCAAAGTGAGCTTGAGAGTTGGCTCGACAGCAACTTCGATCATCCACTTGCTCCCCGGCAGGCCACTTTGTAGTCATTTCGCCAGTACTTCGTCGTGGCTGCGCATTAACAGGCCAAACGCTGCCTTCCGGTCAACAGGTGGCGAGTACAAGAAGCCCTGCGCCATTTCGCAATTCAACCGCTTGAGCTCTGTAATCTGTTCCTCAGTTTCGGTTCCTTCAGCAACCACTTTGAGGCCCACACTATGGGCCAACATCACGATCAGCCGAACGATTTCAAGGCTGTCGTGATCAGTGTTCATATTGGAGATGAAGACCCGATCAATTTTTAGGGCATCAACTGGAAATCGTGGGAGGCGGCTTAGAGACGAATATCCCGTGCCGAAATCGTCGATGCTGAGCCGAACACCAAGGGCCTTCAGTTCGGACAACACGGAGAGAGCTCGATCCGCGTCTCTCATGGCAATGGTTTCCATGATCTCGAGATTGATAGTGCCGGGTGCAACCCCAGTTTGCTTGAGCATCTTGCCGATGCCTTCTGCTAAATCCGGCAGAGCAAATTGCTTCGGGGTGATGTTCATGCTCATGGTCAGGGGCGGATTACAATCGAATTGCGATTGCCAAGACCGGAGTTGCGTACAGGCTTCGAGCAATAGGGCTTTATTGATCGGCAGGATGAGTCCGGTCTCATCGGCGACCGGAATGAAATCGACGGGAGAAACCATACCCTCGGGGCGCTGCCAACGACTCAAGGCTTCAAAGCCGATGATCTTCCCGCTCGTGAGCGAGACAATCGGCTGGTAATACACGATAAGTTCCCCGCGTTCAAGCCCAAGTCGAAGATCTGTCTCGAGTTTTAGTCTACGCACTGCGGTTGAGTGCATGGCAGGATCAAAAACCTCACAGCGAGCCTTCCCCGCTCGCTTGGCCCGGTACATGGCGATCTCTGCGTCGCGGAGCATCTCTTCCGCTTCAGCGTAGGATCCGCTACTTGATGTAATCCCGATGCTGACAGCGATCACGATTCGCTGACCTTTGATCTCAAATGGTGCGGCCAATTTCTCCTGGATTCGCTGTGCAACGCGGATTGCGTCACTTGGCTTAAAAACGTCTTCGAGGAGCACGGTGAATTCATCGCCGCCTAATCTCGCGAGACCATCATGGCTGGGCCGGGAATCACTACCTCCCGAGCGGCCAATGGTGTCAGTTTCGCGAAAACAGGCAGCGAGTCGCTTTGCGATTTGGATCAGCAGTTCGTCACCCGCAGAGTGCCCCAGGCTGTCGTTTACGACTTTAAACTCGTCTATATCCACGAAGAGAATGGCGAATTTGTAATCCGAGTGACGCCGGGCGCGGATCACGGCATGCTGCAGGCGGTCCACAAATAATGCCCGGTTGGGCAGGTCCGTCAAGCCATCGTGGAAAGAGCTGTGCGCCAGCTTTTCTTCTGCCCGTTTGCGTTCGGTGATGTCGCGATTCACAATTACCAGTCGGTCGATCTCGCCATGCGTGTTCTGAATGGGACTTGCGGAAGATTCAAGGATGCGCCAAGTTCCATCCTTGTGGCGCATTCGGTAGTCTAGCCTTTGTCCCTCTCCAGTGGTTCGCGCCTTGGCCGCCGCCTGTAATACTCGCTCGCGATCGGAAGGGTGAATCTGATCGATGGAGGCACTGCCGCTTAATTCGTCGGCTGAATACCCCAGCACCTTCTCATAGGCCGGGCTGTTGTAGAGCCGGCGGCCTTCACTATCCACCACTGCGATCATGTCCGCTGCGTTCTCAGATATGAGCTGAAACAACTCGTCCCGATCTGCGAGTTGGCGCCGGACTCGCTGCAACTGCAGATGCTGGTACATCGTGTACATGTCAAACAGCAACACGAAGGCAGCCAGACCACGAACCCAGTCTTTAAGATCAGACCAGGACGAAGAATTCGATGCGGTGTTGTCGCCGAAAAACGTCAGAAAGATGATTCCTGCCGTCAGTGCAAGGGTGACAGTTACGGCGAATCCCCAAAGCCACCATTCTCGACCTTCGATTTGGCGAGTTTGGAGCGGGGTCTTCCTTTCGCTCCCTGGGGAAGCATCTTGGAAATTAGAAGGCATTAATCGCAAATGAAATTCTAGCCGCCAGAAAACCCACGCCAAGTTACAGAGGTGGATAGGGCTTTGGTTCTGTTCCGTTTTCGTAACAAGATCGAAGTAGTAAACAGGCTACTGCGAATCTATGCGAGAGTGCTCCAAACACTATCTTTAATCTGTGGGGTGTAGTAAATGCAGCAGTCAACCGGCACGAACCCCCAAAAGTCCTACGAGGGACCAGCCCTAGAGAAACTCACACCGGAGCAAGCTAAGGAGTTCCTGCTCCATCACGCCAACATGGGCGACCAAGGGGCAAAGGATATCCTAAGCTTGGTTCTCCCAACCAGCGATGATTCGAAGTAGTCGAGTTTGCGTCTCGGGGTATAAGTTGGGGGAGCCGCTTCCCGGTTAACGGGAGTTCGTGACCAGTTCTGTCGTTAGCCCCTCAAGTGCGGCTTCCCCAAGTTTACAATCTAATGGCTTGAGTCCATAAGAGTCGTTTCCCCAATTCAACGACAAGTCTGCAGAGCCCCATATGGCGGCCGAGCAGTTTGCGGTTCTGGCAGCTCATAAGTTGCGGGGTGTTTCGAAAGACGAGCCAAATGCAAGAGAAAGACTGCATGTGCACAGCCGTGTACTGCGGACACGCCAGCGGGGAAAAATGTCCGTGGCCGGCTGGCGTTCTAATAAGAGTCGCTGTAGGAACCATAAAATCGGGTCTCGGCCCACACCGGATCATTCGGATGTGCAAGTCATGCTGGGTCAATCTCCAGCAGAATCTGCCGGGATTTTTCTATTCCGTGTTGCCTGAGTCCAAGGCAGGCGTTGATCCATTAGGCCCGCTCAACGCTGTGCTGGACTCTCCCAGACGAAACAGTAAGAACACAGTGTTCTCATAACCTCGTACCGGATGACCAACGCCGGAACGAAAGGTGTTTAGACTTCAGCCGCTTGGAAGTCTCTGCGTCAGTCAATTGCTGACCAAGAATTATTCGTTTCATTACCTTCGAGGCCAATCTCCACACCGGGGATTGTCTCGCGAGGTCCGTCATCCGCGACCCATAAAATGGCAAATCCAAGATTCCAGGCAATTGAGGCATTAAGCGAAGTGCTGCAACTCGCCGAAGGTAGCAAAGACTTGATCTCAGAAACTCAGCATCCAGGCATTAGCACTGCCGCTGCCCACTTGCAGAGCAAGGTAGCGTCCATCGCGTGATGGAATTGCCCAACCAACGGTCATTCTCTTCGGACGCCAAGCCTCGCGGACATTCCCCTGCAGATCGATATTGAGTAATGAGTTCCCTTCATCCCCTGCGGAAGCCGCCCACAGGCTTTTCCCATCAGCGGCCCAATCGAGAGAAGTCAAGCCTAGTTGATTTTCGAGTCTCAGCTGTCTCTCGCCTCCACCGTTGAGGGAAACGAGACGAATGCTGGCAGATTCGTCTCCCCCCTTTCCCTTGGCCATCGCCAACGCAGATTCGTCTCCCCCCTTTCCTTTGGCCATCGCCAACATGGTGCCATTGGGCGAAAGACTCCAGTTGTAGCTCACCGGAACTTCTTCTTTGATCTGAAAGACCTGAGTACCCTGTCCCCGGAACGGATCGTAGGTAAAGAACGTGAGTACGCCTTCGCCAAGCTCGCTGTAGATGCAGACTGTAGACGGAAGCCTCGCGCATTGGTGATTGCCGATTGATTTTGGCTCCAATGCGGGTTGCGGCGCTCCACTTGATAGAGACATGCGCATTAGCGAGGTCTTTGAATATGTCTGGCCTGCATTCGAATAACTCAAATAACTCAGATATAAGAGCTGAGAGCCATCTGGGCTCAAGCGGGCCAACATGTGCGTCTCGTTCCCTGCGACTAGCAACACCGGCACAGTTTGATCGATAGCTTGCTTGTAGATATTGAAAGTCCCCGTCCGGTCGGAGATAAAAATCACGGACTTGCCGTCGGGAGTCCAGTCATAAGGAAAATCTCGCCTATCATCTAACGTGAGACGCTGCGGTTCACCGATATGAACTCCGTCATTTTCCAGCCTGGCGACATACACATCTGGCTGCAGAACTTCTTTTAGATACACCACTCGCTTCCCATCCGCTGAAGTGCTCATGCCCTCCACCGCGCCGGAGTCACTGGTGAGCCGTGATGCAGATCCTCTGATCTGTCCCCGCCGATTCAATGCAACCCACCACAAGTTCGAATCAGCTTGGCGCGGTCGGGGCTCCGCAAGCGAATAAATCAGACGATCACCCGAAGTCCAAGCCAGGGCAAGATCGAGTCCAGGCTGAGAAAGCAAAGTTTGGATGTGATGTCCACTGAGCTCTAGGACGTCGATGACCGCTTGGACACCGTATCCGTGACTGAGTCTGCCCCTCGAGTAAGCGATCCTCCCGCCATCGGGCGACCATGCTATCGATCCAAAGTAGTCGCCCTCTTCCCCTGCCAGCTTGCGAGGCTCTGCTCCGTTAGCTGACATGAGCCAAAGCTGCTGACGCATTTTCGTGCCCTTGAGGAATGCGACCTGGCTGCCGTCCGGTGAAACCGCAGGTGAAGAACCATCATCGTTGATTTTGCGCGCGGTACCGCTCAAAATTGACAGGTCCCAAAGGCTGGGCCTCTCACCCGCTTTGGCCGAAGCTACTACCATGTGAACACTGTCCGGGAACCAGCTCACGCCCCTGACTCCAAAGTCGTCTGGCACCGCAATAAAGTGCGTCTCGCCGCTACCGATCTGACGCAAATAGAAGCCGGTTTCATCAGAAAAGGCCAAATACTTACCATCAGGCGAAATGGCGGCGGCACGCACGCGGTCTTCGGAAGGGTTGGCCGTAAGTTGTGTGAGACGTGGCTGTGGATTATGGTCACGCCACAGCAGCAACCCAAGGATCAGGCCGGATAGCAGCAAGGCTGAGGCCGCAGCCCACCACAGCCGGAAATACTTCGTAGGTTTCGGCGCTGGGTCAAACTGCGGGGCAATAGTCTCTACTGGTTGGCTCGCAATGGTGGACCCGCCATTGACTGGCGCTACGAATCTGTAACCTCGTCGCGCTACGGTCTCCACAAAGCGAGGGTTTTCTGCCGAATCCCCCAACGCATCCCGCAGTCTCTTGATGGCTGCATTCAGACTATGATCGAAGTCCACAAATGTATCTGCGGGCCACAGGCGGTTTCGCAACTCTTCCCGGCTGACGATTTCACCGGGCGTCTCAAGGAGAAGCGCGAGGACCTGGAAGGGCTGTTCTTGCAACTTAAGTCTTGAACCGTTCCGTCGTAGTTCGCCAGCCCGCAGGTCTACTTCGAAAAGGCCAAAGCGTCGAAAATGCGATCCGTCCACAGCAGGCACGAAAGTTCTCCACTGACCCGGAGTTTAGCACTTTCCTATGCCGTTACCCCTGACGTCATGCAGCCCCGTAAATCTTGAGAGATAAATCTTTTTGCCTGAAACTGGGTGGGGACCTTACCGACTTGCTTGGCCTCAAACGCCGTACCTGAGAAGTGTTAAACTTCGGCCACGTAGAAGCTCCCGTTGCCAACGAATTCCTCATCACGAATTATTCGTTTCAGTACCTTCGTTCCTCATCACGAATTATTCGTTTCAGTACCTTCGAGGTCAATCTCCATACCGGGGAACTGCACCAGCGGGGACAGAGGGTAAAGCTCCAAGAACAGCCACTTCAAGTGTTGGCGGCACTGCTTGAACGGCTCGGCCAACGAGAAGCGTATCCAGTCCGGCGCGCCGAAGACAGTGATCACCTTCCGAGGGTTGGCGCCATCCGCGTTGGCGAGGTAAATGTCAGATCCCTTGGCAAAAGCGATCTGGCGGCCGTCGCGCGACCAAACGCCCGGAATGCCCAACAATGTCACAGCGAGCGGGGAGTGCCCGCCGCCAGTGGAAGAGTCCAAAGCTGCCCTTCAGCGTCGGTACCTATTAAATTGCGCGCCAAGAGCCGCGAATGATCGGGAGAAATGTCGGTCACACCGATATTCGTAAATGGGGTAGGAATGACCGAAGTATCACCGCCGGTGATCGACGTCTGCGCCAGGAACGTTCGCGCTCCATTTGTCTCAATGAAGTAGAGCCGTGAGCCGTCAGTGAGAATAACGTCTTGCTTAGGAACCCCGTCGTGGGTAATTTGCGTCGTATTGAGCACTCTAGGTGGAGGAGCAGTCCGCCCAAGCCAACCAAATATCGCTACAAGAGCGATAACTAGCACCGCCGCAGGAACGGTAGTCTTCCAGAGGTTTCTGCTAACCACCGCCGTAGGAGGCTCGGCGACCCTCACAACAGCCGATGAAGGAGGCGTAACTGCGGCAACCGAACCCGATATTGGCGCTGGTTGATGTGCCTCGGATTGTCGCTCCGCATCGTGCACGACCGGAGCGATAAAGCGATACCCACGCTTAGCGAGGGTCTCAATGAAGATGGGTGTTTCCGCCGATTCACCCAGCGCCTCGCGCAGTCTCTTGATGGCTGCATTCAGACTATGATCGAAGTCGACGAAGGTGTCTGCCGACCAGAGCTTACTGCGCAGTTCCTCCCGGCTAACCATTTGGCCGGGCCGTTCAAGCAGTGCCGCCAACACTTGAAGTGGCTGTTCTTGGAGCTTTACCCTCTGTCCCCGCTGGTGCAGTTCCCCGGTATGGAGATTGACCTCGAAGGTACTGAAACGAATAATTCGTGATGAGGAATTCGTTGG